>ERZ795057.937-NODE-937-length-27563-cov-535.913189_pt1 | contig 27563 bp, 24 predicted proteins | sample MGYA00375141_ERZ795057 | MGnify/ENA primary metagenome ERZ795057 (study PRJEB30186, sample SAMN05720163) | activated sludge metagenome | isolation source: Anaerobic digester | place: Hong Kong | collected 2015-01-26 ...
CTTCCGCATCATAAGAAACCTCCCGCTTTAGTTATGTGGCTCAATTATACATTTTTAACTGTCAAATGAAAAAAGACTTTTCAGTAGGTTTAGTTGTGATAAATTATGTCCTCAAAATTGATTTGTGTCGTCGGAACAAAAAACTAGACCACTCGAAAAGAATCACAAGAGGTGATTTCAAGCTTCTTGATTCTGACTCCCATTCAGTTCCGATCTGTTCGGAGAACATACCTTACATAAAAGGAATTTCTCCTTCAAGAAAAGGATACAGAAATAGTCGATCATTGTACCATATACCTTTTGGAGGTTAATCGATGGACGAAGTTGTTCTTTCCAGGCAAGAGATATTTTCTTCCTTTGAGGAAGCTGTAAGAAACAAGGGCTCCGTTCTGGGCAATGGCATTCTTCGAGTAGATTCCTTTCTTAACCATCAGATTGATCCACAACTAATGAAAAATGCTGGTGAACTAATCGCTGACTACTTCAGAACTTATGGAGTAACAAAAGTCTTGACTGCAGAGAGTTCTGGGATTGCTCCCGCATTGATGGCAGCTAGCAGCCTTGGTGCACAGCTCGTTTTTGCTCGTAAGAGTAGACCAATAACAATGCAAAGGTATCTGAGTGAATCCGCTCCTTCGCACACAAAAGGAGGGATAGTGGAACTCAACGTTTCCCTGGACTATATTGATGAGAAGGACAGAGTCATTATCGTGGATGACTTTCTGGCAAGCGGTAAGACCATAGAGGCCCTGGCCCGGCTTGTATTGAAAACGGGAGCATCGCTTCACGGCTTTGCGGCAATCATTGAAAAAACCTTCGAAGAAGGTCGAACTTTGCTGGCGAAGTTTGGCGTTCCTGTCCTGGGGATTGTAAGAATCTCTTCACTCGACCCGCTTTCGTTTGTGAAAAATGGAGTCTAGAAAACTGCGCAGAACTGCACCCCCAGATTCACAAAAGACAGGAAGAAGCGATCGTTTTCAAAGGAGTTCGTTACGGACCAATATCTTGTGCCCGCTCTAACATAGTAGAATGGCCCTTCAAAGTGAAGTCCAGCGAACATATCTATGAATCCGTTCCCTTTTCCCAGTCCAGTAGAGACATCTAATCCAATGAAGACCTTATCGTTCATCTGCAGCCTCAAATCTGCAGCAGGGCCAAAGGACAAATCAGAAACCTTGCGGTCAAGTGTTTTCGAGCCAGTGAGCGTCAGTTGTTTAAACCACAACCTACCTTGAACACCCAGCTGAAGAGAGAAGCGATCAAGCTCAGGAAGTATATACATGTAAGTGAGCGAAAGTACATCCTGCTTAAACATTGATTCGTATGAAGACAAAGGGTCAGTGTCCGTCGCCTCGAATGTACTTTTAACGGAGAAGTGAGAAAAACTCAACTCTATCAGATGTTCACCGCTGATCTCATACCCCACAGTTGGTAAGAAATAAGCGCGGAAGTCGTTTTTCATCAGGAGCTGGGTTCTCTCAGAATCACTGACTTCAAGGAACCCACTCCACGGCATTGATACACCACTATCTACCTTCATCTCCAAATTTGCAAAACAGGACGCTGTTAAGATAAGAAAGATAATTAAACAAAATCCCCTGATGTTCATGATCTCAGCAAACCTTTCTCGATCATCCAGCCGGTAAGTACCCTAACCTTCCCGATCTCGACTCCGTAGTGAATACTTGCCAATAGTTCTACGGCTTCCCTACCTCCAACAACAGCCGCACCTCCCACCACGAAATCGGCGATACTTGCGAAATCAATTTCGAGCTCGTCTTTAAGTTCCTGAGGGAATGTCCTGATCCATTCCAGACCTAAAGAGCTATCGAAGGTTGGCTCCAGTGGGCTTAGTGAAGGAAGATTCCCAGAATTATTGAAAACCTTTCTGAGTACTTCTCCCTCGTAATTAGAAATCAGAAGATCGAAAACATCATCGCTTCCTTCTCTCCCTGAAATTCTGTTTAGTATACCGAATAGCTCTCCTATCATCTTGCTTCTGACACTTATGAGCAAGTCCTGATCGGGCTTGACTAGCTGATCCAAAGTATTGAGAGCCGACAGACCTACCCACTCCAGTTCTTTTTCATCCATCATCTGGGGTGTGTCTAAATCCGAGTGGTAGTATCTATCTGGAAGATGGCCCATGAACGGAGAGGGAATTCCAAGAGTTGTGAAGACACAGTGATCTGAACCGGCCATGAAGGGAATCTCTCCAAATCTCTTCAGAGGATAACCGGCATTTGAAGGCATAAGAGTCTTGATATAGAATTCCAGGATATTTCCCCACCTCTGTGGCAAATAAGGTGGGACCTTTGAAAGAATAAATGTAGAACCCGTTTTGTTCTGATCTGCACCAACCATATCAAGGTTTATAGTATATATCGGAAGGTTATTCTCGCTCTTGAGTTGGAGAGCATAAGGTACGCTTCCCAAATATTCGGGAACAAGTGCAATTTTCACGGAATATGGGAAGTTCTCATCATTCAACACCCTTGCTATCTCAACGGCGAGAGCGGCTCCACTCCCGTTATCATCGGCCCCAGGCGAAGGATGACACAAATGCGCAGTTATGAGAACCTGAGGGCCATCATTGAAACCAGTCGCGTCTATTTGCAGAACATCAAAACTACCTTTCGACATATTTGTTTCAGCCCTGAACCCAACGATCGCACTTCCTTTTTTCGAGTAATTGAAGAGAAGATCGTACTTCTCTTTTGTAACCGAAAAAGCAACAGCGTTTCTATCGGCCGAATCTCTGTCGTGGGGGATCGTCAAGAAGTTTGTCATTTGAGGTAAATCATTGAGACTGCGACCAATTTCCTCAAAGACCTTTCTCATATGGCACAGAATTAGACACCTCGCCCCGCCCTCAACTACCGCATGCTGAAAAACCTTGACAGGATCTTCACTAGCAAGAACTGCTTTTCCGGAGTAATCTCCTTTACCGTCATATACAACTAGAGGTAACGATTCCCAGCCTTTGCTGCTTCCACTACCGGAAACCAGGGAGACTTTTGTGACTTTTGTTGAAGTGACGAAAACCCTCTCTGGATTCTCAAGCCACAGCTCCCCATACACTGGTTCCCATGCAAGTGTAGAGACGATGTTTCCCGTCTTTGTGACCCCATCGGCTGGATACTTCAATACCCGGAATCTATTTTCCGGAAGACCGGAACGGATAAGATAGTCCGTTATCGAGTTCATAGATTCCTTATAGTCACGACTTCCCCGCATTCTGTGATATCCCGAAAGCATTTCTATAAGAGATTTAACCTTTTTTCCATCCAGCCTTTGACTCAACTCTGATCACTCCTATTCTAGATAAATCATCTTGCGTGTCATTTCACCGTCAACAACTAGATTTGCACCTGTGATAAAAGAGGCTTCATCACCGCTAAGAAAAAAACAGGCATCTGCAACGTCTTCCGGTCTACCAACTCGCCCGGCCGGGTGTTGATTATGTGCAACATCGCTTCGTTCGGATGGCTTACTGGGCTGGCTTTCAGTTATGTCGATCTATCCCGAGCATGTCGCACTGACTCTGACTTTTGGCCCAAGAATAATGGCAGGTAAATGTGTGTGTGCCAGCTGACTACCTTTCGAAGTAGAGTATGGTTCCGAACTGCTTACCAACATCAAAGCCAGAGTCGAAACTATGTTTATTATGCTTGAGCCTTTCGAAGTGGCTAAATAAGTAGAGCAGTATTTCGCCATCAAATAGGGGCCGGTGAGATTGACCTCGATTACTTTCCTCCAATCATCTGCTGACCTCTCTAGAAGTGTCCCGGTCCATCCTATCCCCGCATTGTTTATGAGAACGCCTATCGATCCAGATAGTCCCACCGTACCAGTAACAACTCTCATTACATCATCTTCAGAAGAAACATCTCCATAAATAAACGTCGCTCGGCCTTCGTCGGAAATCATCTGGCTTACCAAGCGATTCCCAGCTTCCACATCGATATCCATAATCGACACAAATGCACCACATCTCGCGAAACCAACGGATATTGTTTTCCCGATTCCTTTGGATTCACCAGTAACAAGCACGGTTTGTTCAAGAATCTCAAAACGCACCCCCAAAGGTTCCCTAAAGAACCATCTCAACAAAGCTAAACTCCGGTCAACCTCTCTGCCTGAATCGTTGCGCACTTCTCAATCGCCGTAAGCTTTACTTCCTGCTCCTCAAAAGTCTCCGCAATCGCATGATAATGATCGTAAGTCCTTTTCCAACATATCGAAGCCTTAACTGGATCACTTTCATTACGCGCTATTTTCTCCAGGGTCATTCCTTTGACAAGCCACAGAGATATGTCATCAGCCTTCAATCTCAGCCCCTCTTCGAAGACTTCAAGTGCTTTGTAGGGTTCTTCAAGGCGATCCCGAAGCAAGGCTCCCAGCTTCCTAATGTATAACAGCTTCTCCTCAGGAGACTCAAGAATGTCAATAATTCTTTCGTAATCACAGGCGAGTTTTCTTAGAAGCTCCTCGCCCGAATCTCTTTTCCTCGCTTTAAACTCGTAGTTAGCAATGCTTTTCTTAAGAAATTCAAGGTAATCTGATTCACCAGAAAAATCGGAGTCGTATCTTTTATCCGATATCGACTGTCCCAATATTCGAAGCTTTTCTATCAAAGCTCTTTTGATTTCTTCTTCTTGTATCTTCGGAAGAATGAGATCTAGTTTGTCAAGAAGAGTCACTTCATTTCCCTTGAAATAAACTACAAAGCGGTCAAAACAATCCGATAATTTCTTTGCGATTCCATCTAAATCTTCACTGGAAAGCATAAGATCAATATACTTCACCGCAAGGTTGGAAAGTAATTGTTCGTCTTGAATCAGCGATTTTGAAGAGTCTAAGGCTCTCTCGAGAAGGCGAAGCTGATCGACTCTAGAGATCTCTCCGACTTCCGAAATTGTTGAAATGTACATCTCTCGTAGCCGCACAAGCCTACCGGGCTCTTCGTTATAAAAAGCTTTCTCAAGCCTCCCAAGAGCAATTTCGACAAATAATGCTTTCGAAGAGATCCTGTAACAGCTTAAGGCGAACTTAATGGCGGCCTCAGGTTGGTCCTCAAAGAAGACCGATATAAATTCTTCCCAGAGACCTCTATCAAATTCGCAGGCAAACTTCTCGATTTCTCGGGCAAAAGAGTTTTTCGAGGACCCGTCAATCTTCTCAAAGGTTGAGATAAGGTCTTCAAATGACTCAGGATCTTTGAGAAATGCAAGCCTTTCTAGTGCAGCCTTCATAGCGCCTTCATTATCTCCTTTTTCTCTCTTCAAATTCCAGAGTTCATACAGGAACCTACCTTTTTCCTCTTCTCGAGATTTCGGAATCCTTCTTTCTATCTTAGTAATCCTATTCTCTCTTCTTCTATCATTAATCTTCTTAAAGAACATCATATCCTCCAGCAACAAGGGAATGAATAGCTCCTATAAAAGGATACCAGAAAACCTCGTCAGGAGAACGTTGGCTTATCCTAAGGAGCGGTTACTCAAAAGCGAGTCGGCCTTCTGTGAAAGAACAAAAGATTACACCGAGACAGACGAGGAATCTACATCCAGAATCAAATCGATCAGGGATCTGCTCCATTCAATCTTGTAACCCCAAATTGTCTTCTGAAGGAAGTAAATCCGCGCTCCTCTGAACTCTCTGAAGGCACTCTCTTCGGAAACTTCAGGGACAAATATCAGGCAGTAACTTTCAGGATCATCCTTCAGTCCGTAGAGAGCGAGAAAAGTATCATACTCTGGATCGTCTTGAGTATATATCGATCCCGATAATCCTTCTGTGAACCAGACGCCTGAACTTTGGGCATACTGTAGATAATACTTCTCAATAATTGACCAATACTTAGGGAAGTCAAATATCAGATTCCTCATGTCTCCTTCAAGCTCGACAATGGCTACCTTTCTCAGCGACACAATTTCATCTTCACTTAATCCGGCTTCAAGGCCGGAATCTTGCTGAAGACGAATTTGATTTGCATAGTCGATCATTGCCCTCTCATATTGCAGGAAGACTTGATATGGACTCCTGAAGAAGTTGAATCCCCAGATGTATGAGACCGCTAGAAATCCTGTAAGAACTATAAGAAAAGGCAGCCTGAGTCTCAAAGAAATTCACCACCCGGTTTCACCACATAATCAAAGATATCACATGTCATCGAACCATGAATGCATGAAGACCCCTTCCCACAAAAGAAACTGTTATGTTGTATTATTATCACTGACCGGCAGATTGGAAGGGAAATGTATGCTGATTACTCTGAGCAAAGTTGGACACGATTATGGTCAAGACTTCCTCTTTGACGAAGTCTCAACCTCGATAGATAGGAAAGATAAGACAATACTTCTTGGAAAAAACGGAAGCGGAAAATCAACCCTCATGAGAATAATTTCCGGTGATCTTTTGCCGTCTGAGGGAGAGGTTTTCCTCTCCACAAACGTGAGAATTGGTTATCAAATACAGAATAGAATACCCAACTCTGAGTTGACTCTTATGGAGTACTACATGCAGGACAAATCTAGTGTCCTTCCCGACACCGAAGAATACTATTCCTTCGACAGAAGAGTGAGGAGTATCCTCGTAGGGCTCGAATTCGGCGAGGAAGATTGGGAAAGACGTCTCGAAACCTTCAGTGGTGGCGAACTAACCAGGATCTCTCTTGGAAAGCTTTTCCTGGTTGATTACGATCTACTGCTCTTGGATGAACCTACAAATCATCTCGATCTCGAATCGACTGAATGGTTAGTAAGCTTCTTAAAGAATTACAAAGGAGCTCTACTTGTCGTTACTCACGACAGATACTTGATTAGAAACGTTGGTAATCGCTTCTGGGAGCTGAACGGCGGCTCGCTTTGGGATTTCTCCGGACCTTATGACAGATATCAGGCAGATAGAGAGATTATGTTAAAGAGCGGCCTGAGAACACGGGATAATCTTTCAAAAGAAATCGAAAGACTTGACTCTGTCGCAAAACGCTACAGATTGTGGGGGCAGGAAAAATTCATCAAGCAGGCGATCAACAAAGAAAAACAAAGGGACAGACTAATCGAACAGCTCGAATCGATAGATCTCCCAGATGAAGAAATCAGAGGAACAAAATTCCGGCTACCACAACCAGATAGAACCGGTTACTCAGTTTTGAAGATCGAAAAATTGTCATTCGGCTTTGGCAGCAAGAATCTTTTCAGCAGCGCCACCACAGAAATACACAGGAGAGATAAGATCGGCCTTCTCGGCCCAAATGGCAGCGGGAAGACAACACTCTTGAAGATAATTACTGGGAATTTAAAGGGATACTCGGGAGAAGTTACCTGGGGCCACAACGTCCGTTGGGGCTATCTTTCTCAGCTGACCGAGGATCTAAATCCGTCAAACGATGTGCTCACGGAAATCTGGCAATTGATGAGGGGGCAACCAGATTACGAAGTTAGAAAGTACATGGGAAGGTTTGGATTTCCCGGCGACGATGTTTTTAAACCAGTACACACCTTGAGTGGTGGAGAAAAAACGAAACTTGCGCTTGCGAAACTGATATTATCGCGTCCAAACGTTTTGGTCATGGATGAACCGACGAACAATCTCGACATCTGGTCCATTGAAAGCCTTGAACAGGTGCTGAAAGAATACGAAGGCTGCATAATTCTTGTTTCTCACGACAGAGAATTCGTACAGAATATTTGTGATCGTTTCTTGATGATCGATAGGCATAAGTTGAAGAGTGTATCCACTGTTGAAGAGTATTTGAGTAGAAATCAAAGCTATACCGGTTCGGTGGGTAATGATGACGCGCGAGTCAGCTTTCAAGAAAGAAGGAGATTATCCAACAAGAAGAAGTCGATCATTGAAAAGTTGCAACAATTGGATGCTGAAGAAGAAGCTCTGTCCAATAGTCTGGAAGAGATTCACGCAAGAATGGGGCTTTACGCTAGTGATTACGAGAGGCTCCAAGAATTTCAGAACACTTTGGATCAGGCTGAAGAGAGGATTCTTGAGATTCTTGAAGAAAGAGAGATCCTGGAACACGACCTAGAGGAACTTTCTACAATGATGGGAGATCAATCATAACAGCATAAACGCAACTGAAAGCATTGAAAGAAAGATTGAAATATCTGCCATAACCAGATAAGCGTGGAAGCTTCTCTTATGGACCTCGACCATTGATCTTGGATCGCTTCCTCCTGATTTCATAAGCCTGTCCGCCATAAGCCAGAACAAGAAAGTGAGAAACCATGACAAAGAGAAAATTGAGCTCCAAAGCAAGGAAGCTGAAACGATTATTGCCATTGTAATTGCTGCTCCCAAAACAACGAAAGAAAGAGCCGCTGCCGGTATTCTTGTGGTTTGCCAGAAAGCGTGAAGGTAACCCTGAACCTGAGGTTCAGTTCTGGGATCCTTCATAGGTATCATCAAGAGCGAAACCGTGAGCCCCCCTCCAGCCCATAAAACGTAGGAGATCACAAATACTATCTTGCTAAACCCTTCGAAAAAACCCATAACATCACTCCAAAATAACTCTTCGTCACTGTCCTGCTAAGCGCCAGAAGAGCACTTACGTCTGGGCAAATCTCTCTTTCAACGATTCCTTCAGAATAAATTATATCAGATAATTGTCTTCGTACCCTTTGACCTCACTTCTGAAGAAAACTAGATAAACCGGAGAAATCGCCTGTATTTCTCGCAAAGTCACGCTTCTTGTCATTCGAAGATCTTGCATTTACGTAGTTCCTTGAGCAGTATCATTGTTCCACTACAGAAATAATCGCGAAGACCGTTGTTTCCACTCTAGGCGGGCAGTTTTCGGGGTGTATAAGATCTACACAAGCTATCGGCATCGTTGGAGTCAGCACTGCTGCATACACTGTGACTCTGGGAGTCAATGCTAAGTAGACGGTTTCGAAAATGTCTGTTACAGGTCAAATGCAGTGGACCTTCCGAAATTAGAGCTCAAGCGTAAAAGAGATAACCGCATAGAATCGACCGGATAAAAGAGCGATCCATGTACTCCGCCAAAAAGATGAAAATACCGAAGAGACCTCTTTTGGTTAGTCGAGATCTCGCGTATGGAGTCCAGATAACCACAAAGGGCGACCTTCAATTAAAGACGCTGATATTCTTAATGTCTCGAAGCGTTGCTCGGTGGTGTTCACGATAACAACTCCAGACGATAAGTTGGCAAACAAACTCGAACCAGAAGTACCCTGGCATTCGAGAGGAATCGAAGCATTCAAGGCTTTATCTAGAGCAGGCATTGATGTCGAAATCGCGTTGATACCGATCCTGCCATTCACAGAAGATAGTACGGAAGACATCTTGCCAATACTTACCAGAGGAAAAGAAGCTGGAGCCAAGTTTATCTATCCTTCAATGAGAATGACTTTGAGGGACAGGCAGAGAGAATATTACTATCTAAAACTAGACGAGTTCTTTCCGGGAATGAGTAATCAATACAAAAGAACCTACGGAAATTCGTACTTCTGTAGCTCTACAAACGACAATATATAACAAACCACATTTGTCATGAGTCAAAGCTGCTGAATCTGGATTTGCTTTAATTTGGAAGACCCTTCGGCGAGCCCAATCTTAATACTCAAATGATCTACTTCTAGCTTTCGAAACAATTGTTCGGTACTATTGATTCCAGTCTCTTGAATCAGGTTTCAATAGACTTTTCGTGCGTCAAATGAATCGACTGTCTAACATTGTCTTGGACCATTTGAAAATTTCCATTGTGAGGTAGAACTTCTATTACCAACTCTAAGACCGGTTTACTATCCATAGCAGTGTTTTTTACGACCATGGTTTGATTTCTACACAGCTTTCTTCTTAATCAACTCCTCCTCGGAACCTAGACTTTCTGTATCACAGGTTGCTCCGAGAGAAAAACTCTTCGTCTGACCACCTCTGAGAGGTCCAAAGACAGCAGTGTTCAGCATGGACAGAAGCATCACAAAAAAAGGAATCGGATCGCGAACATCCCATGAATCATCCTTTAGATTCTTCCTGCTCTTGAAAAAGCCCTTCAGGTTCTTAAACTTACCTTTAAACAACGTACTGAAGAACCAACCGATCTCCATAGCCGTTGTAAAGGTACCATAACCGGTTTTCGGCGATCTAGCCACGCTGACTTCGCTTCCATTCGCTAATTCAAGATACGCCTTTACCATGTCAACACCAGAGTTATAAGCAATGAGCAGCCCGGGGCTCATCCTGGGATTTACATCGACAAGATAGTATTCACCATTGATTCTGTCATGTAGGAAATCCATCGAAATGAATCCAGAGTAGTTGAGATCGCTGACGATTTTCTTAACTTCTCCAAGCGCTTTTTCGCAATCTATAGAAACTCTGCAGGTACCAATTCCTCCAGATTCAGGGTATTCTCTTATGTTGTGATAAATGACGTTTCCAATTAATCGACCATTATGAGCCAACCCTGTTGTACAAATCTGGTAAGGCTCTTTCCACTCTTGGACCAGATATCTGTCTTCTTCAAGATTCCTGCATCTTTTCTCGAACTCACTTTTGGAATTAACCTTGAAAATACCTTCAGCAGATCGCTGATTTCTGGGTTTAATTATTACCGGGAATTCACACCCTTCTAAGCTGAAATCCTTCAACAGTACCGTCTTTGGAACACTTATGCCAAGTGATCTTGCGTAAGTGGTCATTGAGTACTTGTCGTGAAGGAGAGTAATATGATCGTAAGAAGGAACCAGTACATTTACACGACCTTCCAACCTACCAATATATTTGCTGAACACAAAACCCTCTTCAAAGGTTGGACACAGAACATCGATCTTCAGTTCTTCTATCTTTTCAATGACGCTTTCGACAAATGCACTGCTATTCTCACCGACTGAAGGATAAATGAATTTCCCTTTGAGATATCTGGAGTAAAGACCCCCGCTAAGTCTACTGCTGTCCGCTGCGAAAACCTCATGACCGCTTCTAGCCAAAAGCCTTATAGTATTAATTGCATACCACATTCTAGCGCCCGTAACCAATACCCTCAAACTCAAAACCTCCCGAAAGAGAATGAATAAAGAAGATTATCAAATAAAATCTTATACCATCGAAGTAACAAATTGATTGTTTACTACCGTTCTACGAGCCCGGTATTTTCCGGGCTTGTTTGTCAACTGCGCAATACCTTAAACTAAGGCTAACTGAGGCACCGACTGATGAACCATGCAAATGTCGTCTCCATTTACATAATAGAGACGATTTGATTTCTTTGAGAATAAATTGTATAATAAGTTTGAAAGGTTAACGGTTAACTTCGGTTACAGTGTATTCACAATGCACTCGTTTAAACGGTAAAGTTAGCCGCAATCCGGACAACTCCTCGTTTCGTAGCAATTCCCCCTTCGATTCCTGACGCCAGTCAGGAATCCTTTTTTATTGTAAACTAAGATTAAATAAACAAGTGAAAAGGCCGCCAAAGGCGGCCCCATGATAAAACCAAAACTACTCTACCATTTTAATCAACGACGAAATCGATTCGACTGCCTCCTGGGGAAGTCTGTCGAAGCCACCTCTTTCAACTTCTCTAGACCGAAGGAAGTTGTACCTGTCAACGAGTCTCTCCTTCAGAAGCTTCTTGTAGCTCTCATCAGAAAGATCAGGCAAAAAACCTTCAATAAACATTATCTCGAGTTCCTTGAATGGGTCCCACGGCAAGAACTCTGCTCGGTTCTCTACTATAGACTCGAGGATTTGAAGGGTGAGTTCCTTCGGAACCTTCTTCTCGCCAAAATGGCCGGTATTGAAAATATAACATTTAATCCCTCTGTGAGTAAACAATTCAATAAAACGATTAAAATCGTCAGAAAGCGGATAGGTTCTGAATGGATTCGCGTAGGGCTCTATTACCAGCGCATTGGGATCAACTCCTGGTGCCAGACGTTCTGCAGAGGTCCTTTTTGTGGCAAGAGTCGCGCCCATAACAGATGCGAGAACGGGATCGTTGACTTTCACTACCGGAGGAATTGATGGGTCTTTCATCAACCAGATGATAGCGTCTACCGGTTCATCGAATTTGTCCACTCTATTTGGAGACCAGATTTTTGACTTGATTGCCCTTCCATTTCCATTTCTAATGTCTTCCGTCACAATAACGATTCGTCCTTCATCGTCTTGGGTCGCACCAACGTTCTGAACAGAAAGAAGAAACTTGTTGTCTTCACTACTTAGCGGATAGTCGGACGTCTTGTCGAAATACGAGGGTTCCAGTGCTACGGAAGATCCATCGGAAGATGAAATCACGAAGGCATCATCGTGCAACACTGTAACATCATACTTTCCGTCGTGCTTAGCATGAGTAAGCGTTGACTTTCCGGAACCGGACAATCCAAAGAAACCCACAACAAATTTTCTGTCCTGGAGATTGTACCTTTTCTGACCACCATGACAAGCAGCAAAACCATGCCTGTTGGCACATCCCCACGCAAGGGTAAGCGTTCCTTTTTTGAATTCACCGAAGTATCTCATTCCGAGAATTGCGGCGCAATTGTGTTCCGGATCGAAGAATGAAAGCCCCAATGGATGATCTGGATGATGCCATTCCGGGTCGGAAAACACAAAAATATCGCCCTCGTTTTCACACCTTTCTGAGGACTCATACATTTCGTTGTAGAATTCGTTTATCGGCTGGAAATTTAACAACCAATTATAAATCAGGTTCTCGTGGGTTTCAGGAACCAGAAGATGTGCCTTTACCATGAAATCTCTATCGAGCCCTATATATGCCTGGGCATGATACATCTTCCTATTTCTTGTGTTGTAGACTGCTTCTCGCAACTTCGCTCCGTATTCTGTTTCGTTTACTCCTGGCTCTCCCACTATTCGCCTCGCCGAGGCACATCTTCCGGTCACGGCACCGTCATTGAAGAGAAGAACTTTTGAATCTGACTCAAGACCGGCTTTTTCGGGTTTATAAACTGGAAGGTCAGTGACTATCGTACCTGCCGAGTTCTTCGCGAGCTTGTAGGCCTCACTCGGCGAAACAACCGGTACTACGTTGTTTCCGTAGAAAGCTGTTTCTATTGTTACACGGCTCATTGAAAAGAGAGGGTTATCTCTTCCAATTCTTTCTCTCACAAATCTGGAACTAGTAGACATCTTTCACCTCCAAGAGATCCCAGAAAATCTGTAGAGTCTTACTTACAAGACTCCTTGAACTAAGAACCACGAATGTTCGCATAATCTACAAAGATCGTGCGAATCAAAGCAAATCTAACGTCTTTGAACATAAATCTCTATATTGGGGTGTGACTCTTACCGAAAAAAGCTGTAGAGTTATACTGGGTTAAGGTGATCGTTCTTTAACTTCAAATCTTCGTCTCCAGACTTTGAACTTCCATAAAAGAGTCCTAACTTTCAAAGGTCGCCTCCTCAGAGAACAACTCTACTATCTTCGTAATTACCTGAACCGACTTTTCCATAGATCTTATTGGTATGTACTCGAATCTTCCGTGAAAATTGTGTCCTCCTGTGAAGAGATTGGGTGTAGGAAGTCCCATAAAAGAAAGACGCGCACCATCAGTTCCCCCTCGCACAGGTTCTATTTTCGGTTCAATTGAAAGACTCTCCATTGCTCTTTTCGCGGTCTCAACAACAAAATACACTTCCTCTATCTTCTCTTTCATATTGTAATAAGAGTCTTCAGTGCAAAACGTGACCGTATCTTCTCCATATTTGAAGTTCAATAAAGCCGCTACTTCGGAAATCATCATCTTTTTTCTCGAAAACTTCTCCCTGGAATGATCTCTAATGATGTATTTTAGTATTGTTTCTTCTACAGAACCTTGAACACTGATTAAGTGGAAGAACCCCTCTCTCCCGCAAGTGGTGGCCGGTATTTCATTTGAGGGCAGCATTGCGTTGAATTCACATGCAATGAGCATTGAGTTTTTCATCCTATCTTTCGCGCTTCCAGGATGGATATTCAGTCCCTTAATCACAACCTCAGTGTTGGCAGCGTTGAAAGTCTCGTACTGCAGTTCTCCAATGCCTCCCCCATCTACTGTGTACGCGTAATCGGCTCCGAATTCTTCTATGCTGAAATGCTTAGTTCCTCTCCCGATCTCCTCGTCCGGTGTAAAGGCTACTCTTATTTTGCCGTGTTTAATCCGGGGATTCGAAATTATAAATTCCATCGCGGTTAAAATCTCTGCAATCCCTGCCTTATCATCCGCTCCAAGCAAAGTAGTTCCATCAGTAACAATCAGATCTTCTCCAACATATCTTTCAATTTCTGGATACAGATGAGGATCGATATAGAGGTTATCTTTCTTGTTAAGGAGCAACTTCCCTCCCTGATATTTAACAATTGAAGGTCTTACATCTTTTCCGCTCATTTCCGGGCTCGTATCCATATGAGAGATAAATCCAATCACTGGTAGTTTCCTTTCGAGGTTTGAGGGCAGGGTCCCCATCACATAACCAAAATCGTCAATAGTAACTTCAGACAATCCCATAGATTCCATGTCCTCCTTGAGAGTTCTGGCAAGAACTAGCTGACCAGTTGTAGACGGGAAAGTCTTAGATTCAAAGCTTGAAGTGGTTTCAATCGATATATATCTCAGAAATCGCTCAATCAATTTCTCAATCACTATTATCACTCCTTCTTCTTTGATTTGTTCTTCTCTATCATCACTTCAATAAACTCTCTCGGCCTCGCTGCAAGTCGATTAGCTATGACAACTGCCGAATTGAAAACCATTCCAGGTACTGATACGACTTTCTTCGTCTTTACTCTCTTCAATAGCAGAAAAGAAACACCTCTCAAGACCAGAGTAACTAGGAACAAAATCTGAATGCCGAAAAACGTATGTCCACCGAGTGTCCAGGTAAACTTGTTAAGATAAGAAGCAAGAACCCCTCCAACTAGTGAACCAGCAAGAGCAAAAGCCCCATTCGAAAAAGAAAGCAACGCATAGTAAGTTTCCGCATCTACCCCATTTAGTAATTCGAGCATTGTAGTGAAAAGACAAAGATTTATTGCGCTCCACGAAGCGGTACCAATAAAAGTATCTATGTAAAGCAAATAGACCGTTCCCCGGTCCATGAACAACCAGAGAAATGTCTTTAAAAATGCACCGAAGATGCCGAATTCCAATACCGCCTGTCCTCCAATTCTATCAGCTATCCTCCCCCACAATAGATAAAACATCATCGTAAGAGTTGAGCTAAAGATGTTAAGTAAACTGAGAAACGAATAATCCAGTTCCATATTCACTAGCTCATGATAGGCAAAGAAGGGTGAAGCAATCGCAATTGAAAAGCTCCAGAAGGAATAGAAACGGAGATAGGTCATGAATTTCTTATCTCTTGTAACAGCCTTAAAAAGGCCACTCCCATAGCTTATCTCGTGTGGAGGATCGTTGTGAAGACCCAGTAGAACAAGGCTGACCAACGCACTGACTGCCCCCATAGTGGTTATTATCACAAAACCTGTTTTTCCAGATGAATGGTCAAGAATGAAAGAATAAAGAAGCGTTATCAACATATTTGTTATTGTGAATATAACGTTTCTCAGACTGAAGAACCTTGCCGATTTATCTGGCGGAACAACATCCCTGATAATCGATACCCAGAAATTCCCTGCCAAACTTGCTGCAAATGAAAAGAATGCAAGAATTATCAGTAGAAGTGACTGTCTGTTTATTCCTAATGCAAGTGTTACTGGAATAAACGCCGTCGATAGTCTCCCCGCAGACGCACATATCATCATTACTTTCTTTCTGTTTCCAACCAGTCTTAATATAAAAGGAGCAATGAGCTGAATTAATTGTGAAACTGAAGGGAGAACGCCAATCAAAGCAATAACTGGTTCGGACGCCCCAAATTCAAGAGCAAGCCCCGTCCCAAGGAATCCCTGAGTAATTAAGAAGAACCCATTGTAAATGGCACCCTCAAAAACCGATAGAATTCTAGTTTGACTGTTCCTGTCCAATAGATACATCTCCGGCTGAGTAGAGCACTAAATGTCTCTACCACCAATAATTGCAATCTTCAAGGAAAGCTAAACAAAATATATAACTAAATCATCGGATCACAGTTCGTCCTACACAATATAGATTTTGACTTTACCGAATGTTTACAAAGAAAAACCGATAATTATTATCCAGTATATTGACAAACCCGATATTTTTGGGTAGAATTATATCAAATAGATAAGAAACCCTTGCACCCCAAAGCTCAACCGGTCATTAAAAAAGACAAAACAACTAAGCAACAATATGCTTGTTCACCATTACCCCCCATGTTATGGATGACGGACAAGGCATGAGAAACCCCCTGGAATATCCCGATTTTTAAGCCGCCACTTCGGCGGCTTTTTTTTACTCCAAGATCGCAGCAACTCCGATCAGACCGGGACCTGTATGACAAATAAGAGATTGAGATATCTGGCCGGTTATTATATGGCTAAATCCAGCGGCTTTAATCTCTGAAACCGCCATCCTGAAAAACTCCATGGTTTTCTCACTCTTGTCAGAAGTATAAGCCGCAATGTTCAGCACCCTATTGCCGTCGATGAAATGAATCAGTTTCTCGACGGAGCTTTTCACAGCTCTCTTCATACCTCTTTCTTTAGAAACGCTGTGATAAACACCGTCTTCTCCGACAGTAATTACGGGCTTCAGATCAAGAATATCACCGATAGTGGCGGTAACCTTTCCTATTCGCCCTCCTGCTCTTAGATACTTCAGTACGGGTATGCAGAAGAAAACCTTCGCTTTCCTGACAGAACCCAGAATGTCTTTGACGACTCCTTCAAAAGACTCCCCACTTTTGATCAGCTCAATTGCTTTCATTGCCAGAAGACCAGACCCAATTGAAATATTCTTTGAATCCACTACTTCAATTTTCGAATCGCCATGTTTTTCTGAAAAATCGCGAACATAAGACTTAACCTGATCAAGTGTGCCACTCAGGCCACTTGAAATCCCTATGAAGAGGATCTCGTTGTATCCCTTTTCATAAAGGCTTTCGAAAGCTTCCCCGATGTCAATCGGTCTTGGAAGTGATGTCTTCGGAAACTTGTTTTCCATGTACTCAAGAAGATCAGAAGTGGAAATATCAATATTGTCTCGATATTCCTTACCATCCAGGACTATCTTCAGTGGCACTTCTCTTACATTGTCATTTGCTTTAACCTCATCAGGAAGATCACATCCTGAATCCACGACAACTCCGATCATTTCAAAACCTCCTATCAAACAAACTCTTTCACAGCTCTTTATAAGACCTTTGGTATCTTTTCTCCGTTCAGCAGGGCTCACTATGAAAACCACAAATGGAACCCGGCAGTATTTTTCTTAGAAGAGAGCTTTCTCAATCCCGTTCGAGGAAGTCTCTGTAATAGTAATAGCTGCGCTTGGGGATACGTTTAAGACCTTTTTCGTAGTCAACATACACTAATCCGAACCTTTTCGAAAAGCCATAAGACCATTCGAAATTATCCAGCAGCGACCAGACATAAAAACCCCTCAGATCTACTCCTGCCTTCAAAGCACTGAGAGCGGAAGAGAAATGCCTCTTCATATAGTCAACCCTTTCAAAATCTTCAACAAAGCCATCAGTCAACTTGTCCTTGCACGCCATGCCATTCTCGGTAATGTATATTGGTTTTTTCCCGTATTCCTTGAATGTCTTGTAAAGAAAAGCTTCAAGCCCCTCGGGGTAGACTTCCCATCCCATTTCTGTCTTAGCAAGTTCACCTTGAATAACCTCACTACCTAGAATACTTGATTCTTTCTTTCTTACAACGTTTCTTGTGTAGTAGTTTACACCCCAAAAATCAAATGGCGTCGATATTAAATCCATGTCACCGTCTTCGATGAGCGGTTGTACTCCTGCATCGTTGAATCTCTTGAAGAGTTCAGAAGGATACTCACCTGTTATGGGTGTCTCAAAGAACCATCCGTTAATGAACTGATCTCGAATTCTTGCAGCCCATCTGTCTTCTTTGCTATCGGTGGCTGGTTCGACGAAAGTGGAGACATTAGCAAGACCAATAGTCCCATCTTTGACGACTTCCCTAAAACGTCTCACAGCCTCTCCATGAGAGAGTAACAGGTTGTGAGCCACGATAAGTGAAGTTTTCAGATCTCTCTTGCCCGGGGCATGTTCACCCCAGAGATAGCTTACATGAGAGGAACAATAAGGTTCGTTCAGCGTGATCCAGTGTTTTACCCTGTCCCCAAATTCGCTGAACACCAAGCTGGAGTAATCGCCGAAATAATGTCTCATATCTCGGCTCTCCCAGCCACCTATTTTCTTATGCAACTCAAGAGGAAGATCCCAGTGATACAGTGTGACCATGGGTTGTATCCCAACTTCCAGAAGTCTATCGATAAGTTTGTTGTAAAAATCCGAACCCTTGCGGTTTATCTTTCCTCGACCTTCGGGGAGCACCCTCGACCAGGATATTGAGAATCGATATGAATTAATACCAAGTTGCTTCATTAGCTCAATATCTTCGGAGAACCGGTGATAATGATCGCAAGCAACGTCACCATTGTCTCCGGAATCTACTCTGCCAGGTCTGTGAGAGAAATCAGTCCAAATCGATGGCCCCTTTCCATCCTCGAAATCAGCTCCTTCAATTTGATAGGAAGCCGTTGCTACACCCCAGAGAAAACCCTCAGGAAATACTGCCCTCAAAGCGACCGCCTCCTTGAGATCAACCTCAACTGACAAATCCTACCACAACTCAAAGAATTGAGCAGTGGTTGTTTGCTTTTCAGAAAATTAGTAACAAAGACTTTTCGACCCGATCAAAAGCCTTCCGTATGTATTAATATTGTATTTGAAAAAGGGGCAATCCGCTTCCTTTCACACAAAAGTCGAATGTGAAACTTAGAAATACAATTCGGGAGGCATCACCAGTGAATCTACTATCGAACTTTTCTATTCCTGTAGGGAATCTAGTAATGTTTGCAATAGGAGCAATCCTGATCTACTTAGCAATAAAGAAGGAATATGAGCCAATGTTGCTTCTTCCTATCGGGTTTGGAGCTATTCTTACAAATATTCCTGGGTCATCGGCTATTGGAGAGCATGGTGTGCTCACTATTCTTTACGAGGCCGGGATTGCGAATGAACTTTTCCCAGCCCTAATATTCATCGGAATCGGAGCCATGATAGACTTTGGACCTCTATTACAGAAACCCGTCATGTTCTTTTACGGAGCGGCTGCTCAGCTTGGGATCTTCTTGACCATTATTGTGGCAGCGTTACTGGGATTTGACATAAGGGAAGCGATTTCTATAGGGATAATAGGTACAGCCGATGGTCCAACGTCTATTTATGTCGCAAGTAGACTGGCAATCCACATGTTGGGACCGATTTCAGTCGCCGCCTATTCATATATGGCTCTCGTTCCAGTTGTGCAACCACCAATAATAAAACTGCTGACCACTAAGGAAGAGAGAAGGATCCGAATGGACAACAGGACCGAGAAGGTTCCCAAATACGTGAGGATACTTTTCCCGATCCTAGTGACTCTGTTAGCGGGAATTATTGCACCTGTAAGTGTAGCGCTAATAGGGATGCTGATGTTTGGTAATCTTATAAGAGAGTCCGGCGTACTAAACAAGTTGAGTAATGCCGCTCAAAACGAACTGTCAAACATTATCACTCTCTTTCTTGGGATTGCCATTGGCTCAACTATGACTGCAGAAGCATTTCTTAATTCAAGAACCTTGTTGATTCTCTTGATGGGTCTTATCGCTTTTGTACTGGATACGATGGGTGGAATTGTTTTCGCCAAGATCTTGAACGTTTTCAGAAAGCAGAAGATAAACCCCATGATAGGTGCTGCAGGAATTTCTGCTTTCCCGATGTCTGCCAGAGTTGTTCACCGTATGGGACTGGAAGAAGATCCGAACAACTTTCTCATAATGTATGCAACCGGAGCAAACGTTGCAGGTCAGATAGGTTCTGTACTGGCCGGTAGCATTGTTCTGGCACTCTTTCTTGGATGAAAGGAGTTAAGTGATGAATGAAGCCGTTTCCAAAAGCATAATGATCTTTGTTGAGGGCTATCCGACAATGTTTCTTGCTACTGTCGCCTTCTTCATAATGATAAAACTGCTGATGAAGTCTGCATCAAGAAAAGATTCAGGCTAGTCTGTTTCTGACTACCGGTACTATGAAACTCGTTTCAGAGAGTTTTAAATGTTGCAAAAGGAGCAAGACACGATGATTGATGGAAAAAGTGGAAGTTATCCCGTGCTTTCCGAAATCCTAAGAGAATACAACTCTGCGCTCGACAGGGTTGAAAACTATGTTAATTCAAAGCAAGGTTTCTTCTTCATATTCAGTGCAAAGAGGATAGAGGGAAGCAGAGGCCCATACTATGACTGTCTCGTAGGGGATTCTAAGTGTAGAACTGAAGCAAAGGCATGGATCAGTGAACAGGGCTGTTTGGAACCGGTTGAGGGCTGGATAGGTCTTGCAGACTACCTTATAGATGACAGATTTGGATTGAGCATAAAAATCAGGAAGCTCTTCTCAATAAGTGAAATGGAAAGCTACAGCTCAGGCTCGATAACCCAGCTGCTTCCAATTGTTGAAGACTTAAAAAAGATAAAATCTGAAGTTCTGGAACTTGTAGAGTCGATCAAAGATAAATATCTGAACACTCTTGTAAAGCGGATGGTTTCTGATGATGGGGCTTGCCCTGACTTCTTTGAAGCGCCTGCAGCAAAAGTCTATCATCATGCCAGAATCGGTGGTTTGGCTGAACACAGTCTCTCTGTTGTTAGATATGCACTAGCTTTAAGAGAAGCGTCGAACTCCAGACCAAACATTAACAGAGATCTAATCATTGCAGGGGGTTTTCTGCACGACATTGGAAAGACAAGGACCTACATAACGGAATCTTTCAAGTTTGATTACTCCGATGATGGTTATCTAGAAGAACATATAGCTATTGGCGCCAGGTTGATCGAATTAGAAGTCTCCAAAATTAGCGGCTTTCCGGAGGAAACCAGAAGAAAGCTAATGCACATAGTGTTGAGCCATCACGGGGAACTGCAGTTCGGTTCACCGGTAACACCGAAAACCCGAGAAGCAATACTGATATGGCTTTGTGACAATATTGATTCAAGGCTTGACAATTTTGAAAGCCATGCTTTTTCTGCTTCAAAAGAAAGCAGATGGACAGACTTCTCAAAGATGCTTCAAAGCAGATTATACTTAGGTAAAATCGAAAACGAAGAAGAGATTGGAGACTGATATCCTATCCAGATAAAAAAAGCAAGATGTGTTGATTCTCTTGAGCTTTAGTGATCTTACATAAAAAAGCGTTGATTGTGAAAGGGTGATTTGATGAAAAGGTTTTTATTGGTGGCGCTTCTTCTTTTATCAACTGTCGCCTCAGTTGGCGGCAATCTCAACCTTTACTTCGGGAACCCCCACTCCCATACTTCTTACTCGGATGGCTCAGGTGTTCCGGAAGAGGCTTATTCCTACGCCAAGGAAGTCCCGGACCTCGACTTTCTAGCAATAACCGATCATGCCTATTATTTCGCTCAAGATCTTCCTGATGGCAGGAACAAACTAGCTGCAACAATAGAGGCGGCCATTGAAGCAACATCTGAAGACTTCCTAGCATTTGTGGGGTTCGAATGGACGGCAACAGGAACAGGACACATCAACGTTTACGGCACAAGTGATTGGACCGATAGAGTCAAATCCGATCTCTGGCAGCTCTATGACTGGATAATCGAGCATGATGCCGTCGGTCAATTCAATCATCCAGTGAGAGATTTCGGTGACAACTTCAAGGAATTTCAGTATTCCCCGGAAGCCGATCTCTATATGAATCTTATAGAAGTAGGCAATGGAAGCTGGTGGGAAAACGATACGATTGTCGAAGAGATGTTTAGTGCATATCGGGAAGCACTTCGTAAAGGATGGCATCTTGGTACGACCCTTGGTCAGGATAACCACAAACCTAATTGGGGAGGTGCAAATGACTCCAGAACAGCCGTCTTCGCAACCGATCTGAGCGAAAAATCGATACTGGAAGCATTTAAGAAGAGAAGAACATACGCGACGGAAGACAGGAACATTGAGATTCATTTTTCAACCGAGGAAGCATTCATGGGAGACATAGTACGTGATGCCGATAGAGTTGAACTTAGAATACTTATACGTGATACCGCGGATGATCCTTTGGAAATTGTCGAAATCTACTCAAATGACGGGGTCATTGCAAATTTTCTTGTAGACAGTCACGAGTTCTATATTGAGATGACAACAAATATTGAAGTTGGATTTCAGTACTTTTTCGTATACGCAAGAGGCCATGACGGCGAGGAAGCAGTTTCTTCTCCGATTTGGGTAGAAAGATCTTGCCCGATTCACCTCTATAATTCAGCCGCATTTCCGGAAAGTGTCAAGCCCGGAGAAAGAGTGACTCTTTCATTCCAGATCTCAAACCTTTCCTCTGAAGAAGCTTCTTCTTTGCTTCAGATAGAGAATCTGGGAGGGATTATCCACGAAGAGATTGTGACGCTAGAGGGATTCGAATCGAAGATAGTTCATCTCGAAAAAACCGCAGAAGAACATGATGCAAGGATACTTTTCCTTCTTGATTCAATTCCGTATTCGAGCACCTGGTTAGAGATAAGAAGTTCTGCCTCTCTCAATGTTCTGGTGGATAGGAGTCACATCAATTACGCAAGTGACGAGCGAGAAAAACTGAAGATGCTACTCGAGGAAATGGGCAACAGGGTTTCCACCGCAGATAGGATCTTCAAAGTTGGTGAACTCGATACTATAGATGTCCTTCTACTTCCACTTCCTGGAGCAGGTGGGAGTTTTGATCGTCTGAAAATACTAATGCCTCAGCAATCGAATATCATAAAGGAATTTGTTATGAACGGTGGGAGACTGATTATAACAGGCACAGGAGATGAAATCAGCAATGAAATTATCTCTTCCTACAACAGGCTCTTGGAAGAGATGGGAATTTATGCAACCTATGAAAAAGCCATTACTAGTGATGCAGTTGAACTCGACGGGATCGTGTTCGATGGACTTTCCGTTCTTCGGGGAGAGTCAGGTAGGCATGTTTACGGGAAGGGCGAGATTCTTCTCTTTCCCGGTGATCCATTCACAGACGATGTGATCGAAAACAACAAAGAGCTTCTTGACCAGTCATTTAGATGATCGAGACCTTTTTGATTAGACCAGCCTGAACAGAATTGTCTATACAGTCAATCGGACACGTTTGATAACTGCCTTGATCTTTGGATTACTTTAGACATAAATTCATCGACAAGAGAAGAATTATTTAGTCATCGTGTGAATAAGGTTATCAAATTTAAGAACCACTTTAGGAAATCTTAGAGTTTGATATTTGAATTTCTCCCCCATTATGCTATAATTCCTTAGCAACAGGTACATTTACTACGAAGGAGGCACAGTTTGATGACCATGAGAGCTTACGTTCCGGCAACCGTTTCCCTTAATCGGGTATCCGGCGATGCCGTACTGTGCCACGCCTTCTTCCGTCGTGTGAGGTATAAGATCGTATAACGACAATTGGATTATGAAGGACCGTGGCTTGCAACAGCCGCGGTCCTTTTTTTTGACACTAAGGAGGTGCAGAAATGTTTGAGAAAAGCCTTTTGAAGGAAACCGAGAAACGAAAGCAGATTAGCAGCAGAAACAGAAAGAACCAAAACGGAGAATCCGGCAAATATCGATAGTGTTCTTTGGATACTTAGACGGGCCATTCTCTCCGAATATCGAGGGGGTAAATATGTTCATCGTTATTGGATCGCCAAGAAAGAAGAGGGAAATCGAAACGACGGCCCTCCCGCCTTTTATCGAAAAACCGAAAAGCTTAGTAACACTGGCCAAGACAAGGTAGAAAACAGGAGGAGATATCAATGAAAAATAAGATCAGAGGCTCAAAGAGCGTTTTTATAGATGGCTTGGTTGATAAGCAGAAGATAGAAATCGAGAGCAGGTTCAGCAGACCTCATTACCTTTAGGGAGGTGAGAACATGGCAGACGCTTTGCTTGCCAACAATATAGTGAAAGCATTTAAGAAGAGTAGAAAGGAAATCAAAGCACTAAAAGGGATAAGTTTGAGAATAAAGGAAGGAGAGATTTTCGGTCTTCTAGGTCCAAACGGTTCGGGAAAATCAACCTTTATCAGAATTGCCTCAACACTCTTGATTCCAGATAGAGGAAGCATATCCATTTTCGGGTACGATTCCGTTAGTAATTCTGCATCGGTTCAAAGAATGATAAACAGAGTTTCGGTCGAGGCGAGTTTCTTCAGGAAGCTTTCCGCAGTGGAGAATCTCTGTTTTTCAGCAGGACTATATGGAATTCCACGGCGAGAGGCTCTCAAAAAGATAAACGGTCTCGCCGAGAGATTCGGACTGGATCTCAAGAGATTGAAAGATCCGCTAGAAGACTTTTCCAGAGGTATGCAACAGAAGGTAGCCATTGTTAGGGCCTTTATGACTGAACCCAAAATGCTTCTTTTGGACGAGCCGACCACGGGACTTGATCCAAGGGCAAAGAGGGATGTTCAGAGTCTAATTAGCGATGTGAAGAACACCATGAATACAACCATGCTCTTGACAACTCATGACATGGATGAAGCGGAGAAACTCTGTGATTACGTTGCGATAATTCATTTAGGAAGAATCGTTGCTTCTGGACGACCCTCAGAACTGAAGAAGCAGTTGCTCGGTAAAGTTGACAATCCAAGCTTCGAAGATGTCTTTCTCGAATTCACCGGAATGAGTATCGAAGAGGCCGAATATCAGGAGGTTGAGTCAGCATGAGTTCGCAGGCGTTAGCCCGGGAACTTCGAGCCTCCTGGGCCTTTATTGAACGGAATTTCAATTTCACGAAGAGATACTGGAAGTGGGAACTGGTCTTCTTTGTTTACACCATGGCAAACTCTGTGACAATGGGTTTCATCGGAAAGGGAATTGAAGCCTTTTCAGGGACGAAGCTTGATACAAGCTACCTGATCCTTTACATGTTGCTTGGATCGATACTGTGGGGCTACCTTTCAATTCTCTTCGAGATAGTAGCCGAGACCGTTGCCTGGGAGAGATGGGAAGAGACTATCGAATACACCTTCATGGCGCCTGTTAGAAGAGCTACTCATCTATTGAGTACGTGTGGATATGCCATTCTATATGGAATACTTAGAAGTGGTCTTATTCTAGTAGTCGTCTCGGTCTTCTTCGATCTAGATCTTGGAAGAGCCAATTTCCTGTCGGCGGCCGGAATACTGGCGGTTTCAAGTTTTTCATTCGTTGGACTGGGAATTGTCGCTGCCGTGTTGCCCCTGATCTCACCTGAAAAAGGCGTTCAAGTAGTTCATATCTTTCAGGCCTTGCTTCTGATGTTCTCAGGTGTGTACTACGAAATCGATGTGCTTCCGATGTGGATGCAACAAGTAGGCAAGCTATCTCCCGCTACTTATGCTTTAAGAGGTATGCGAGCATCTATACTTGAAGGCAGAACCATGCCGGAGATGTGGAATGATGTTTGGCCTCTGATTCTTCTTGGGGCACTCCTACTTCCATTCGGCCTCGTGTTTTTCAAGAGAATGGAGGTTTGGGCGAAAAAAAGAGGGGTGCTGAAAAGAAGTGGCTAGAGGATTTGGAAACAATTTTTTCGGAATCTTATGTTAGAGGGCATCCAGGAAACTAGGGATGCCCTTTTTTCACAGACATGTAAGAGATAAACTGCTAAAGAGGAACGGAAGAATCCCCTTAGCAACAATATCCAGTCCTCTAATGATTGAACAGCACAGGTTCTCATTTACTTTTTTCCTTCAGCTTAAGCTCCCCAACAACTTCTAGGCCGGAATTTGTCCCGGTGCCTTCAAACAAGACCGCATCGTTTCGGAGGAGTCTCACCGTTATTTCAGACGTAAGCGATTCATCAATTTTCCCACTCATACTACCTTCTACAGGCGAGATTAAACGCGCTCCAGAAGTCTTTTTTGCACTGACATTCAAGGAAAACCCTGCCTGTCTGAGTTGGAGGAATACTTCGTTGTCCAAAACCTCTACTCTATCGATCTTTGCTCCCCTGTAGGTAGTGAATTTATAGAGCTTTTCTTTAAACAGAAATGCGCAGAGGCAACCGGTGAAACTCCTTCCCAACCATGGAATCGTTGCAATCGAAAGCATAAATGAGGTTCTCTCGAGATCAAAGCTGTTGCTCTGCATCCAGACCCACGCCTCTGGAAATGATCTTCCCCAATCCTTTTCTATATATCCTCTGCCTCCGGAAAGATCTATCAGTTCATCATCGATTCTTACTTCTCCCTCAAGTTTGTGGTCCATGCTGACGACCCCGTGGTAACATTCCATGAATGGTACAAAGGAAAAAGGCCCCATGATCCCAGGGGAATAGAACTTTCTAGGCCAAAGGTACGGCTCCAAGATCCTTATGTTCCCAGCAATTCTGTGATTCTCATTGCACATTTCCAGAATCACCGCTCCGGCCGAAAAATAATTTTTCGAGATCTCAACAGAGAAGTGTTTCTTATCAGAATGGAACTCTTTCAAGGGATAGTTGAAGTTGCCGGATTCATTCTTCCCACCCGAGAGGAATTGAACAAAAGCGTGAGCATCTTCTCTCGACGAATTCAAGGACACTCCCGGTATGACTGCAAATGACTTTTCCTTCTTCCTGTCAACAAACTTGAAGTACCAGCCTTCAAAAAAACCTTTTCTCGAAGAAGTTCCATGATAAAGAGATGAATTGAACAACGCGTATAGATTCACATCGCACCTCCTAATATATTCTACTTTTCACTCACGAGAGACTTCTAGGCAATCTCGTATTCTGGTTTTTCTTGACATTTGAATGTTAATATTGATTATTGTTATGATCTAAACTGTGCAACCTGTAGTTGTCGCGAACCATGAGTTTCGTTCCTTTCTAGCAACGCTGCCCGTTTGATCTTCGTGACATCTAATTCTAATAACTCCTTTCCAATCAAAATGCAGAGGAGGCAAGAAATGGGAAGTACAGTACACGCAAAGGTAGATTTGAAAGATGGCTTCTCCGGTTCTGGAATTACCGATTCCGGTTACAAGGTAAGAATTGGAAAAGAAGGATCTGCTCCCTATGATCTACTCCTAATGAGTCTGGCATAATGCCTTTACGCCACATTTCTCGATATTCTGAAAAAGAAGAGAATTGAGATTGTCTCGACTGAAATCGAATTATCCGGAGAAAAGAGGGACGAGAATCCAGCTACTTTGAAGCTTTGTCAAATAAAGGTCAGAGTCTGTGAAGTGGATACATCTTACAGAAGTTCGTTGGAGAAGTCTTTCGAACAAAAAATGAGTAATGTTCAGTATACAAAACAAAAACCCGCGTAGCTGACATTTTCTGGGAAATTGATTTCGCGTGACATGAAAGAATATCTTTTGAAAGGTGGGATCCTATGAAGAGGATTGGCGAAATACTCCTCTCCCAAGAAAGTGGTTCGGAGATTATGATGGGGAACTAGCTTCTTGTTGAACGGGCTGTCG
>ERZ795057.938-NODE-938-length-27557-cov-42.077958_pt1 | contig 27557 bp, 25 predicted proteins | sample MGYA00375141_ERZ795057 | MGnify/ENA primary metagenome ERZ795057 (study PRJEB30186, sample SAMN05720163) | activated sludge metagenome | isolation source: Anaerobic digester | place: Hong Kong | collected 2015-01-26 ...
TCAACGTGAGCCTTAACGCTTCAGGGGCCTCTGAATACAACAGGATCTGCCGGCCCTCCACGGAAAACGCCTGGGACCATCTGATGAAGTTCATCTCCCTTGTGAAGGATTCCGGGGTGAAGGCCACGGTATCCGCAGTGGCGGGTTCAGGGGCTGATCCCGGCAAGGTCGATGCCCTTGCAGGCAGGCTGGGCCTGCCCCTTCGAATGCGGGGAACCTCATGAACGGCCGGGAGACCAGGGCCGCCCTGGAAGAACTGGGCATCAAGGCCCTGAAGGGAATGGGCCAGAACTTCCTGGTGAACCCCCTCGCCGCAGAAAAGATAGCCGCTGCCCTGGGCAGCCGGCCTGTAAGCGTTCTGGAGATCGGCCCCGGGCTGGGAGCGCTCACCGGAAAGCTGATCGAAGCGGGGCACACCGTTTCCGCGGTTGAGCTGTCAGGAGAACTGGCAGGCTGGGTGGAGAACCGCTTTCCGGAAGTTGCAGTCGTCCAGGGGGATTTCCTTCAGGTGAAGCCTGACTCCGTGCCTGGTTACCCTTTCCGGGCCGTTGCCTCCAACCTTCCCTACAACATATCCTCCCAGGCTGTCCTCAAGCTCTGTGAGACCGAGTACTCCCATGTGGACACGGCGGTTCTCATGCTCCAGAGGGAGATGGCCGAGAGGCTGGGCTGTCTCCTGGGGGGGAGGGAGTACGGCCGGCTCTCACTGATGGTATGGCCCTGGTTCTCCGTGACAAAGCTGTTCGATCTGAGCCCCGGAGAGTTCATGCCCAGGCCGAAGGTGGATTCCAGGGTGGTCGTCCTCCGCAGAAGGAGCGATCCTCCCCTTTCCAGGAGCGGTTATGAGGTATTCTCAAAAATAGTGAAGGCCGCCTTCTCCTCACGGAGGAAAAAGATTATAAACTGTCTTGCTCCGACTCTGGGACGGAACGCCGCCCTGGCCCTCCTTGAATCGGCATCGGTGGACCCCGATCTCCGGGCCGAGAGGATCCCCCCGGAGAAATTCGCAGAACTCGCTGGAAAGGTTGAGATTTGAAGCACCTGATCCTTCTCGCCATTCCCCTGGCAGTATGCCTGGGATTCGACTTCAGTTATTCATTGACCATGGATCAGATCAAGGAAACCAGCAAGCTGACCAATTCCTTCACCGCAACCGAATCGGTCTCGCCCCAGGTGAGCCTGTCAGGTGGAGGCACCTTTTCAGCCGAGAGGACCGAAGGGCTCGACAGGTTCACCGACTACCGCACCGGCAACGGAATGATGAGCTGGAGGCCGATCAGCGGTGTGGAGATGTCCACATCCTTCCTCCGGAGCGTTTCCCTGGAGGACAGGTACGGTGACAGGGTAAGGGACGACAGGACCTCATCGGCAACCGGCTCGATACGGTACGCAGGGGTGGACTGGCTGAATACCACCATATCGGTGGGTCTGCAGAACATCGACTACATCAGGTCTTCCGGGGATACCGTAACCACAGGCAACAACGATGGAGACTTCTACCGCGTGGGCGCCACCGTGACAAAGACCGTTTTCGGCGGCATCAACACATCCATGGGTTTCACAGAGAACAGATCCTACGGCAACGAGACCGAGAACTTCTCCGACGGCCTCAACGCCAGGCTGAGCTACTACTTCCCCGAGGACTACCGGGGAGGAAGCCTTAACGCCCAGATCACCGGGGAGAGGAACACCATCAACTACCTGGACTCCCTTCAGACCAGGGTGGGGGAGTCCTGGGGGCATGCGGAGTCGGTGGAGCTTCCTGAGCTCATACCAGGAATGTTCATCAGTTTCAACACCGGTTGGAACGACACTAATGACCGCTACGAGAGTTCCCACCCGGATTCCACCATCGACGACCCCCGGAACAATGACAGGTACGACAGATACCTGGGATCCAGCCTGGTCTACGAGGCCTCCGAAGACATCGAGCTGAGCTTCTCTTTCGACAGGTCCCACCAGGACCAGGAGAACACCTCCATAATCTACGGAACATCCGACTACTATCAGCTGAACGAGTTCACCGACGACAAGCTCCTGAACATCACCCTCAGCTACACCCCGGGAAGGTCCAGGATAACCTTCCAGCGCCTGGTGGAACTCTATTCCTACGATACCGAGATAGAGAACGCCGATACTCTGATGTACGTGAACGACTACGACCGCGACGAGTACAGGGAACTCCTCTCCATAAGCTCCACGATACCCATTACCGAAAGGCTCACGCTGCTCTGCTCCATGAACGGCCAGGAGCGGAGCCTCTATTACCTCATGTCATCCCAGAGCGCCAACTCGAAGCGCACATCCACCTATGCCTTCAACCCCGGCTACAGGTACGATCTGGGCCGCAACTGGAAGCTCAGCCAGTCCATGAAGATCACCGCCACATACACGAACTACCTCTTCCCGGAGGAGTCCGGGCAGAGCGACAGGCTGTTCAGGAGGCTGGACGAGTCCTTCTCCCTCTCCAGGACTTCCACCGACAGCACCACACTGGGCATCTCCCACCGGTTCACCTTCAACGACCAGGGAACCCTGGAGGACGGTCTCTACCTCAGGACCGAGGAGACCCTGAACAACACCATAACCCTGGACGCCGGCTTCCATGTGTCCAGGTCCGTGGGGATAACCCCCACCTACTCATACCAGTATTACGCAAGGAACAGAATGGCGTACGGGGTGAAAACGGTGGATCACATCCACCATGTGGGCATTCGCTCCGCCATCGACGCGATGGGAGGCACCCTGAACGCCAATATCACAAGGTCTTTCTACAGTGATTCGGACAGGGAGAGTTACTGGAAGGCCAATGTGGGATTTGACCTGAGGATGTGATTTATGGTGAAGATGATGATGAAAGCGCTTGTACCGACCATGTTCCTTCTGTTCCTCTCATGCAGTCTCTTCGATCCCAGGACACCTGCGGACCCCAGCCAGGGCGGTGTGGTCTGGCAGACCCCCACCAGCCCGGACATCGTGGTTGAGAACATGGTCTCAGCGCTGAACGGCGCGTCGGTCCTCTATCTGGACTGTCTGGACGATTCATTCCTTTTCTACGCGGACACCAGCGACATCGACGATTATCCCACACTGAACTTCTCCGACTGGACGAAGAGCGTTGAGAACCTCACCGTGGGGCAGATCTACTCATCGGTCCCCTCCGACACCACCATTCAGGCGGAGTTCCTTCTGGTGGCCGGTAATCCTGATCCACCGGCACCGGAGGACAGCGTTACCATCTACAGACAGTACACCATCATCCTGCCCGGGGCACAGCACAGCCCGGCATTCGGGATAGCGGAGCTTCACATGGTGGAGGACGAGGACGGTCTCTGGTCAGTTGGGGAATGGTACGACAACAGGTTCGACCAGTCGACCCCCTACAAGACCTGGGCGGTGGCCAAGGCGGTTTACCGCTGACCTGCCTTCCCGGAGGGAAGATCACCTCTGATACGCTGCTACTTGCCCGGGCGGCTTCCAGGATCCCGTTCCGCGTCTGCATCGACCTGGGCACCGGCACAGGAGGAGTCCTTCGTAATCTGCTTTCCGGGGACGGCCTCAGGATAGGCGTAGATATCTCCTTCGAGGCACTTGCCGGGTTTCCCTCGGATGCCGGTTCCCCGGTGCTCTGTCCCGTAGAGATGATCCCCTCGGTCTTCAGGAAAGGATGCGCCGATCTGGTTACCGCCAATCCCCCCTACTTTCACCGGGGTTCGGGAAGGACTCCCCCGGGGGAGTACAGAAGGCTCTCCAGGATGGGCGATCCACTTCTCCAGGCGCGGTTCGTTTTCTCCGGTGCGTTTCTGCTGAGACCCGGCGGCACCATGCTGCTTTCATGCAGGGAAGAGCGGATCCTGGAGTCGGAGACCTGCCTGAGGGCTGCGGGTTTCAGCCGCATAGGGAGACTGAGTGATGGGGGGGCCTTTGCCCTGGAGGCCCTACTGGGATATCCTGGGGTTCCTGAAGATGGCCGCGGCGTACCAGGCGGTGTCTGAGTAGGCTCCTTCAAGGAGTTCCAGCCCCAGTTCCCACCTTCCGTTCTCCGTGGAGTCCGGTATTATGGCAAGGGTGGTATGGTCGCTCACGTCTCCCCGGGGTGTGACCCCCAGCGGGGAGGTGAGCCAGAAATCAACATAGTTGAAAGCCGAGTCGGTCCAGATGATGAAGGAGTAGCCGTAGCTGGAGGAGAGGTTCACCGGTATGAGCAGCGAATCGCCGGTCACAAGCATTCCGCTTACCGGTTCCCCCACCATTTCCTCACCGATGGCAATGAGCCTGTCGGTGGTGAGGGCCAGCCGTGAAAGCGCCCTCTCCTCACCGGTCTGTGCCATGCATGGAATCGCCCACATGATGGTGAGCAGAACAAGAAGCGTCTTTGACACCAATCCCCCATCCCTGAATATTCCAGGGCGAATATATCCCCCGCCGGAAGGGAAGTACCAATTCTGCCAGTAATAGACCTTCACTCACATTTGGTTCCCGGCGTGGATGACGGAGCCGGTACCCACGGGGAAGCCCTGAGGATACTGGAGCGGATGGGAACGGAGTATCCCGCGGGTTCCACGGTGGTCCTCACACCCCATTTCACCGCTTACATGCCCGGAAGGGTGGCGAGGGGAAAGTCCGATTCGGCGATCAGATTCATCGAAGGCGCGGAAAAGCTCACCCATCTGAGGCTCATGGCCGCCGGGGAGCTGATGCTCAGCGGCTTCGCCCTGGAGAACCTGGAGAGGTGCAGATACCCGGGAACCGGCCATGTGCTCATAGAGTTCTTCTCCGGGATAACCTGGATGGAGACCCTGCTGCAGGTAAGAAGGGTCCTTCGCCGTGGCTACAGACCCTTGCTGGCCCATCCGGAAAGGTACCACTGGTGCCGGGGAAGGAGCGACAGGCTGGTGAAGCTTTCCAGGATGGGCTGCGGAGTCCTGGTCAGCGCCAGGTCCCTGCAGAACCGGAAGCACGCCCCGGAGGCGAGGAGGCTCCTGGAGGGGGGATTCGCCCACGGTCTGTGCAGCGACGCCCACAGCGACCGGGACGCGATACTGGGAGAGAAGCTTCGAAGCGGGCTCGCCCCGGACATTCTCGTTCCATGGGAAGTATACACGTGGGAGATCCCCTCCATGATCCTGGAAGACCTCCCCCTTCCGGAGCTGCCGCTGAGGAAGGAAGACTGGTGAGTAAGAGGATACTGATAACAGGCTCCAGGGGAACACTGGGCTCAATGCTCATGAAGAATCTCCCCGCTGACTGCTCAGGCGTGGACCTTCCCGAGACCGATATCACGCTGAGTGATTCGGTGGAAAGGGCGGTGGAGAGTTTCAGGCCTGACGTTATCATCAACACAGCCGCCATCACAGATGTGGACAGGTGCGAAGAAAGGCCGCAGGAGGCCATGAAGCTCCACCGCGACGCGGTGGGGCACCTCGTCCGAACCGGAGTGCGGCTCATTACCGTATCCACTGACCAGGTCTTCAGGAACGGTCGTGGAACACCGCTTGGGGAGGATTCCTCCGCTGATCCCGCGAACTTCTACGCCCGTTCCAAGCTGGAGGGTGAGTCCATCGCACTTTCCTGTTCCTCAGCCGCAGTGGTGAGGACCAGCTGGCTGATCGGTGAAAAGGGCATGATACCGAGGATGGCCGGGATCCTCGCCGGAGGAGGCACCGTAAATGCGGTGGCCGACCAGACCTCCTGCATCACCCTTGCGGAACACCTGACCGTGGCCCTGGGGACACTGGTGTTTGATGAAAGCCGAACTGGATTGTATCATTGCGTGAACCAGGGTCCGGTGACACCGTACCATCTGGCCAGCAGACTTCAGGCGATCCTGGGAAGGGGAACCGTGCTGCCCGTGAGGTGGAAGGACCTGAGCCTTCCCGCTCCGCGGCCGGTATGGTCCGCCCTTGCCACAATGAGGGACCTGCTGCTGCCAGCATACGAAGAGGCGTTTGAGACATGCGTGAAAAGAATCATATCGAAGACTACATAAGGTCCGCTGTGGCGGGTGTTTCCCGGCTGGATCCCGGGGAGGCGGCTCCGGTGCTGGATACCCTTCTGGAAGTGCTCCGCGGGGGAGGAAAGATACTGGTCTGCGGCAACGGCGGAAGCGCAGCCGACGGCTCCCATTTCGCCGGTGAACTGGTGGGCAGGTTTCGCCTGGAACGCCGGGGCATTCCCGCGGTGTCCCTGTCAGCGGACACCGCCGTTCTCACCGCCCTGGGGAACGACTACGGCTTCGACAGGGTGTTCCAGAGGCAGGTGGAAGCCCTGGGTGCCCCGGGCGACGCACTGCTGGCCCTCACCACCAGCGGGGCGAGCCCCAATATCGTCAAGGCGGCGGAGAGTGCCGGCAGGATTGGGATGAAGGTGATAGCGCTTACTTCCGCAGCCTGCGAGAGCGCACCCTGGGCCCATGTCCACTGGCGGGCTCCCTCCCGGGAGACCAGCCATGCCCAGGAGCAGATGATGATAGTGCTCCACGGGATCTGCCTGGGTCTGGAGGAGCTCCTTGCGAAAGGAACATGACCGTTCCCTGAAACTGCTGATCGGAATACTGATAGCAGGGCTCACGATCTGGCTCACCTTCAGAAAGACCGACTGGCCTGAACTGCTGGGTGTCTTCCAGACGGCGGGCTGGGGATACGCCCTGGCCGTCCTTCCCGCACTGGCGGCAAGCTACATTTTCAGGATATACCGATGGGTTGCCCTGCTGGGCCCGGTGGGAAAGGTTCGCAAGGCAACCGCCGCCCCGCCTCTGATAACCGGTTTCATGCTGAACAGCGTTCTTCCCGGCAGGCTGGGAGAGTTCGCCCGTTCCGCGCTGCTCACCAGGAAGACCGGCATACCCTTCGCTTCAACCTTCGCCACGGTGGTGGTGGCCAGGCTCTTCGACGGCCTTTCACTGACAGGGCTCACCCTTGTGGTGATGGCCGCCATGTGGGAAAGGCTCTCCCAGACGGTGAGGAGCGGCCTGATAGCCGCTGGATGCGGCTACATTGCAGTGCTACTGGTACTCGTTGCACTGAGGAAGTGGCACGGCAGAACGGTGTCGGTGCTGGTATGGCCGTTCAGGAAGCTGGGTCTGCGCCCCCTGGCGGAAAGGATGGAGAAGCTCCTCCTCGATTTCGCCGCAGGGCTGGACATACTGAAGGACCCCGGGGAGCTTGTGAAGGTGACCCTCTTCTCCATTCTTGTATGGGTATCCCTCTGCCTTTCCGTGATACCGGTGTTCATGGCGCTGGATATCCCGTGGGAATGGTACTCCCCGGCCCTGGTGCTGGTCCTTGCCGGCTTCGGCATGCTCATTCCAACCCCCGCAGGCGCTGGAACGGTCCACTATGCCCTGGGAGTTCTCTATCCGGCGATTACCGGTATAATGGAGCCCCAGGCGAAGGCGATGGCCATTTTTTTCCACGCCACACAGTTCCTTCCGGTGATACTGGCCGGGCTGGTTGTCTCCAGGGGAAATCTGAAGGTCGATGCGCCTGTGGAACCGGCGGCTTGACCGATTGTAGTATAATTCACGGAATTCACGAAACGACCTGAAAGGGAGCCATGCCTACATACGACTACGAATGCGAGAAGTGCGGGCACAGGTACGAGAAGTTCCAGCCCATGTCCTCAGACGCCGACAGGGAGTGCCCCCAGTGCGGCAGCCCTGTGAGAAGGCTCATAGGTACCGGGGCCGGAGTGCTTTTCAAAGGGGGCGGTTTCTACGAGACCGACTACAAGAAGAAGCCGGCGAAACCCTCCGGGGAATGCTCCTCCTGCCCGTCATGCCCCACCTGCCCCGCGTCTTCTGACGAATAAAAAAAGGGCGCCCCTAGGGGCGCCCGAAGGGAATTGATCCCTACATACCCATCATGTCGCCCAGTTTCCACTGGCCGTCTTCGAGTACCAGTTCAACGGTATCGGTCTCGCCCTCGAGGGTAACCTCGACAGTGGCGGTCTCGCCGTCGATAACGGTCTCGCCGATCTCGATGGTGCTGAAGTCGGGGAGTTCATCGGCCATCATGGGGCTCTCGAAGAGCTTGGTGATGAAGTCGCCGGCGCTCATGTTCTCGATCTCCTCGGCGGTGACCTCGATACCCATCATGGCCATGAAAGCGGCGCTCTCTTCAGGGGCGGCCTTCATTTCCTCGACCTGGGCGTTGAGTTCCTCGACGGCCTCGGCGGAAAGGCAGCTGATAAGGGCGTTGCCGTCCTTGTTCTCCATTGCGTCGATGGCCTTCTTGACCACGGCGTCCGGCGTGGAAGCGCCGCCGCAGGCCATTGCAAGTACGAATACCGCTGCGAGAGCAAGAGCAAGTTTCTTCATTGTTCGATCCCTCCTGTTTGTGTTTGAGTTCGTGTCATCACGGGCTAACCAGAATAACCCCTGTGTACATGTTCTGCCCGAACGGTTGAGCAATCAACGTTCGGGCTGATTATAGCCATTTTTATACCGGGAGCAAATACCCCGGGGTAAACCTTCACTTTCCCCGGCTTCCCCCTGGGGTATATTAGGTGTTACGTTTCCGCCGGAGGGTAAACCTTATCTCCGAAGGGAGTCTCCACTGAAACACATGAAGAACGCCGCTTTCCTCCTTGGCGTGATTACACTTCTGCTGTCATGCGGAGGGGAGGAGGCCGGTGACACTGGTAAGGTCCAGGTGATTTTCTGGCATGCCATGGGCGGCCCCCTGGGGGACATGCTCGAGGACTCGCTGATAGCCGAGTTCAACCGCACACATCCTGATATAGAGATAGTTCCCGTGTGCATGGGCAACTACCGGGCCCTGAGCCAGAAGATCATGGCGGGGGTAATGGCGGGTTCCCCGCCGGTGCTGGCGCAGGCCTACGAAACCTGGACGGCACAGCTCATCAGAGGCGGTGCCCTGGTTCCCCTGGATTCCCTCATGGATGCCGATCCCGGGTTCACCGATGAGATGTGGAACGATTTCTTCCCGGTCTTTCAGGCTAACAACACCTTCGACGGAAGTGTCTACAGCTTTCCGTTCAACAAGAGCGTTCCGCTTATCTACTACAACACCGAGTGGTTCGACAGCCTGGGAATAAAGCCGGCGGCGACCTGGGAGGAACAGAGCGAGAACCTAAGGCTTCTGACCAGGGACGTGAATGAGGACGGCGACATGCTGGATTCCGAAGACCGCTGGGGAACGGCATTCGGCACTTCGGTGTGGACCTTTGAGTGCTTCCTGGCCCAGGCAGGCGGTTCCCTCCTGAACGCCGACTCAACCGCTACCGCCTTCAACTCCCCCGAGGGCGTGGAAGCCCTGAACTACATGACCGGGCTCCTTTACATTGATTCAACCGCTTACCTGACATCGGGTTACGACCACCAGAATGCCTTTGCCGACGGCAGGGTAGCCCAGGTGCAGGGGTCGGTCACCAGTCTGGCCTTCATGACCAGGGACATGGAAAGCAGGGCCGAGAGCGGAATGCCCACCTTCACCATAGGCACCGCACCCCTTCCAGCGGGGAGGCAGCAGGGGGTTTACATAGCCGGAACCAACGTGGTTCTCTTCAGGAACCAGGATCCCCGGAAGGTGGAGGCCGGATGGGTCTTCATCAAGTGGTTCACCAGGCCGGACATACAGGCAAGGTGGTTTGCCGGGAGCGGCTACCTTCCCGCCAGGATGAGCAGCCTTCAGGAGCCCTGGTTCCTGGAGAAAGTCGAGAGATACCCGGGGCTTCAGGGTGTGGTGGACCAGCTCTACTACGCCGTTTTCGAACCCCAGATAACCGCCTGGTACGACGGCAGGGAGTTTCTGTCCGAGTCGGTGGAGATAGTGCTTTACGGAAGAATGACGCCGGAGGAGGCCCTCTCAAGGGCCGCCAACCTGGCGGATGCCGAGATAAGAACAGGCCGCTAGGCCGGAAGAGGGAGGAACGATGACAAAGGCTTTACTGCCGGCGCTGCTGCTCTTTGGCATGGCCGGTGCCCAGGTCCTTACCATTGCCCAGGCCAGGGAGGACGCCGACGGCGACGGCATACCCGATCTCCTGGGGCAGACGGTTACCATCAGCGGGGTAGCAACCTGCGAGACAACGCTGTTCTCAACCAGCGGCGTGAGCTTCTACGTACAGGACGCAACCGCCGGCATCAATGTTTACGCATATGAAGCCCCCATGGACCTGATGCCCGGAGAGGAATGGGAGATTACCGGGGAGATAAAGGTCTACAACGGCCTGACCGAGATATCCCCCTCCTCCGTGGACGATTACGAGTATGTGGGAAACCCCGGTATGCCCCAGCCGGTTCAGCTTCTGAGGAACCAGCCTGTATCGGAGTCCCTTGAGGGCATGCTCCTTGCCGCCGGGAACCCGGGTCTGGTCCAGTGGGTCACCGTTGCCACCAGCCCGTCCTACGCCGGAGGGGGCTACAACTTCGACGTGTGGAACGGACAGACCGTGATACCGGTGAGGGTGAACGAGACCACCGGGATAGACGTTTCTGGTATTTCCCAGGGAACCAGGCTCTTCCTGAAGGGAATCGGCGGGCAGTACGACTCCACCGAACCCTACGATTCAGGCTACCAGCTCCTTCCCAGGTACCAGACCGACATCACGGTGTTCAACCCGGCAATAGACAACTACTTCCACCTGGATGTGAGCGGAAACCCCTTTGCTCCGGTACTCGGTGAAACATGCACCATAGAATACGGCGGACCCCAGGGAGTAAGGTTCAACCTTACCGTCTACGACAGGGCGGGGAGGGACCTCGCCGGCCTGGCGATCAATTCCCCGGCCGGCGATGTCTTCAGCTGGGACGGACGAGACGACATGAACCAGTACCTGCCCATGGGCCAGTACCTCCTCCTTCTCGAGGCGGTGTATCCCGACGGCGACAGGCTCACAACGACGGAAACCGTGGTAATCGCGGCTCCGCTGGAATAGGAGGGACACGATGAGAAGCAGAACTTTGGGACTGGCTGCGCTTTTCCTCCTTGCCCTGCCGGCTGCCGCCGCCTTCGAGGAAATGGAGATGGGTATTCCCGCCATGGCAATGGGTGGTACAGGCGTGGTTTTCGGAGGTTTTCAGGGAGCTCTCTGGAACCCTGCGTCGCCGGCCACCGAAGGGGAGGCATCGGTAACGGTTTCCGGAAAGCTGCCTTACACGAACCTGGATTTTACCACGGCTGGTGTCGACGGCGGATTCGCCCTCTCTCCCCGGTGGAATCTGGCCGGTTCGGCGCGGTGGTTCGGGGGAGACCTCTACAGCGAACAGATGCTTGCGGTCACGGTTGCCGGAAAGCTGAGCAGGGATTTCTCCCTGGGTCTGCAGCCGGTGGTCTCCAGGGTGGCCATCGAGGACGGCGTGAGCAGCTACGGCTCCGCAACGGCGTTCTCGGTCAACGCCGGATTCAGGATAGACATGTACGACAGATGGGTCTTCGCCGCCTCGGTGAAGAACCCCTTCGAGTCCAGGATCGGCGATTCCCAGGAGTACATGCACAGGCAGATGGACGCCGGAGTATCCTATGAACCCGCCGAGGGTTTCGTAACGGCGTTCGCCCTTTCCAGGGACTTCAGGGGCACCAGGGTCCGTGTGGGCGGAGCCCTTCCCCTGGGACCGGTAACCATGTACGCAGGCGCCATGAGCGGCCCCGCCGCACTCACGGGAGGGTTTTCAGCCCAGGTGAAGGGAGTGGGGCTCTCCTACGCGGTGGTTACCCACCCCGAGCTGAACCTTTCACATTCCTTCGGGGTGAGCCATGGTTTCTAGCCTGATACTGACCCTTCTGATCGCCCAGGTTTCGCCTCCGGGTTTCGACCTGAACTCCGCCACCCTTCAGGAACTCCAGGCCATTTCAGGCCTCACCGGCGAACAGGCCGAGACCCTGTACGAACACATCTGGGCCACCGGCGGTCTTCAGACCATCTACGAGGTGGCGGAACTGCCTGGCTTCGATCCCGAGACCATGCTGTGGCTCAGGGAGAACTGCATAGTGATCCCTCCTGAAGCGGGAAGCATATCCCCTCAGGTTCTGGACGTAATGGAAAGGCTGGCCACAGAGGACGGCCCCGGGGACGCGGCGGTGGAGTACTGGGAGGACCTTCTCCTCCGCCCCATGCCCGTGAACACCGCAAGGTGGTGGGACCTGAGAAGCCTGGACAGGGTCAGCTTCGTGGACGCCGCCGCCGTGGATGCCAGGCTCAGGACACTGGGGCCGGTTTCCTCCGTTACCTCCCTGAGGGGAACGGAGAACCTTCGCTACTACGGATACAGGAACATGAGGGACTACATATCCGTGAGGGAACCGGACTATTCCTCCCGGGAGTTCTTCGGCAACTACCGGTTGATCTACGAGGACGGTTCCGGAAGGGCGGGCATAGAGGACGGTCTCGAGGGCCAGATCTCGGAGATGAAATCCGCCATCTCGGACATCCTCGCCGGGGGGAGGGAGCTTTCCTCCACCTCCATAGACAGCCTGGAGCTGATCACCAGGCTCCAGTCCGAGTACGACCAGCTGCTTCAGGCCCGTAACACCGCCGGCTTCACCCACCGCGTGAGGGTGGGAATGGGCGACAGGTACCGCCTGGGAGCCAGGCTTTCCAGGGGGGAGAACTCCATTGCCGGAAGCGAACTGTTCACAGGGCTGGACGCCCCGGTGAACGACAGGTTCGATGTGGGCAAGGCCTACCTCTCCTTCCAGGACGACGGAATAGTACGCCAGGCGATCGCCGGCAACTACCGGATCTCCCTTGCGCAGGGCCTCCTGATCGACAACTCCGACGAGCTGATGTACAGGAACACCTACCGCACCTGGGGACTCACCCCGGACCTCACATCCTCCAGGCAGAGCGCCCTCTTCGGAGCCGCCGCCCAGATCGAAGCCGGTCCGGTGCTGGGATACGCCTTCGCCTCCCACACGCCCAGGGATGCCATAACCAATCTCGACGGCTCCCCCAACGTACTCTACCAGGGGGAGTTCAGGACCGATGAGTACAGCGGTGTCCTGGAAGAAACCACCGTGGGAGGATACGCCTTCTATGACATGGGGGGTGTGCTTCCGGTTGGAACCGCTCTGGGAATAGGCGGGCTGGGGATACAGTACAGCGATTCCCTGAACCCCTCGGTGGCCGGGCTGGACATACCCAACGATACCTACCAGTGGAACTGTCCCGAATACGCGAACATGCCTTCCGGGGAGAGGCTCACCTATGTCGCTGGAGCAGCCCAGACGGTGTTCAGGAACATGAGCGCTGAAGTGGAGGCGGTGAGACAGGACAATGGGGCATGGGCCACGCTGGCAACCGCCACCTGGCAGAACAACTGGTTCCATGTGACAGGCTCATACAGGAACTACGCCCTGGACTTCATGAATCCTTACAACAGAGGGTTCGCGGAGCAGCACAGGTTCGACGACACCGTTTTCGAGAGCCCATACAGGCTCAACGACCCTCTGGCCTCCCAGCTGGCCGACCTTCCCGTGCCCAAGCCGGAGGAGGGCGTTTACATCGAGACCAGATTCCAGGTGAGCCAGCAGGTAACCTTCACCAGGGTCTATCTGGATGTCTGGAGAAATCTCGCCTACAGCAGTGAGAACCTCAGGTTCCAGGGCGAGGTGGAGTACAGGCCAGCCTGGCCGGTGAGGTTCAGGCTGAAGTACAAGTTCCAGGACAAGATAAACGCCAAGGACATCGTGCCCACCAATTCCAGGACCCAGGAGTACACCTTCAGGACCTTCTCACTCCCCGTCGGGGGCGACTACTTCAACATAGAGCTCCGCTACGGAAGCGTTGAACTCACTCCCAATCCCCTCTACGGTGATGACAGGAACATGAGCGGCGGTTTCCTGGCCATGAGGTACGAGCACGACTTCACCGGAAGCCTTTCGGTGCTGGGGGGGACCACTCTGTGGACCACCAACGGTATGAGCCAGTGGGAGTTCGAGGACACCGGCATAGATTTCCTCGACGGCAGCGGCACCAAGTTCTACGTTACCTTCAAGAACACCCTGTCGGACAACCTGCAGCTCAGGCTCAAGTTCGTGAGGAAGGACACATTCTTCCCCCACAACGGATTCTACAGACCGGACCCCGAGGACCAGTACCACTACCAGGGATCTCCGGATGAAACGGTAACTGATTTCGGTGACCACGTCACCGATTACGGCATACGCTGCCAGCTCGATTTCCGCTGGTAGGCAGGAGGAGACATGGGAATAACTGCATGCGTCATGACGATCCTTCTGGCCATCTCCGGCGGCCTTCCGGAGATCATGTGGCTGGGCAACGGGGGCATGGCGGGTTCAGCCGCCGCGGCGGGAATGGGCGAGACCTGGTACGCCGACGGCTCCCCCCAGGGCGCCCTTGAGAACCCGGTGATGGCCTCCTCGCTTCCCCGCGGGTTTTCCGCCGGGGTGACCGGCGGGGCTGCGCTTGACATAGAGAAGAGGTCCCGAAGGGTCTACGATAGTTTCGGGGGTGTAGTGGGCGAGTCGGAATACGCCTTCAACCAGGGGTTCACTCCTTTTCCCGGCGGGGCCGCCGCCGGCTGGTCCGACGGCACCTTCTCCGCCGCCGCCGGCTGGAGGGCCGTGGGAACCTTCTCCTACGGCTACGGAAGGGTGATGAACGACGACAACTACGTTAAGGTGGCCGACGAGACCCTGGACATCTCAGGGCTTCTAAGCGACTTCTCGTTCTCAGGCAGCTGGAGCAGCGGAGGCCTGATCTCCCTGGGAGCAGGAGGCGGCTTCATTACCGGGACCAGAAGCTCGGAGTACACCATAGAATACGTTGACCCCACCCAGGCGGACGTTATCCTGGACACCGACCAGTCCCTCTCGGGAATGGTGGTGAGGGGTTCCGCGATGGCGGATATGGGCAGGCTGGTACTCACCGCCGGGGTGGAGCAGCCAATGGGCTGGAAGTGGGAAACCGAGGGTGTTGACACAGATCTCACCCTTCCCATGAAGATACGATCCGGAGCGGTATACGCCCCGGGCAACAGGCTCATGAGCGTTTTCGCCGCGGACTTCTGGTGGTCACCGACTTCCGAAGTGGAGATAGACGACACCGACCCGGGTCTGGGTAACTCATGGGGCTTCGGGGCCGGGGTGGAGAACACCCTTCCCGGTAACACCATAGTCAGAGCGGGGTTCAACTACGAAGCCTCTCCCATCTCCTCCGCCCTGGACAGGATGGGTTTCACTGGAGGCATAGGCTGGCGTATTGGCAACACCGCTGTGGATGCCGCACTTGCATTCTCTCCCGTGAGATGGGATCAGTACGAAGCGGAGGGTCTGCCAACTTTCCAGGGCACGGATTCCCTGGTGGTGGAGTCCAGCAGAACGGCCTTTTCCCTTGGGGTAACAAGGTGGTTCTAGGGAGGAGGACACAATGCTGAGAATTCTATTACTTTGCCTTGCGGCGGCTGCGGCTTCCTCCGGCGAGATCATCTACCTCAACATACTGCACACCAATGACATGCACGGAGGCATCCCCTCCCAACAGGCTTCCTTCATGAACCCGGATTTTCCTCCGGGAATAGGGGGAGGCGCCTGGATAGCATCCTATGTGAACCAGGTGAGGGACCACTGCGAAGCAAGTGGAGAGTACTTCCTCCTCGTTGACTGCGGCGATATCTGGCAGGGAACCCCTGTGGGGAACTGGAACTCCGGTGAGTTCATGGTCCAGTGGATGAACTCCATGGGCTACGACATGATGACCCTGGGGAACCACGACTTCGACCACGGCGCCGAGGTCGCCATCAGTAACGCCAGGGCTGCTGAGTTCCCGGTTCTCTCCGCCAACTTCCTGGATGACGAGGGCAATATTCCGGATCCGGTAAAACCCTGGATATTCAGGGAGATCGGCGGTCTGGACGTTGCATTCATCGGTGTGAACACATCGGACACCTACGGTCTGGTGGACCCGGAGCTCCTTGCCGGCTATGAGATCGCGCCGGAGCTGCCGGTCGTTCGCCGTGCCATGGAGGAGGTTCAGGACGAAGGCGCTGACATGATCGTCCTTGTCTCCCATCTGGGCCATCCCCCCGACGCCGAAAGGTACACCGAAAGGGTCTTCGAAGCGTGGGAACGGGGTGAGGAGTACACCAAGGACTTTGCCTACAACTCCGCTGAACTCACCTGCATGGTGGAGGGAATCGACCTGGTGCTAAGCGGCCACACCCATGTGGCCCTCAGGGAGCCCTGGGTCAATCCGATAACCCACACCATAGTGGTTCAGGGCTACGCCAACGGAACCGGGATAGGTCACATAAGGCTGGCCATCGACACCGAGACCGCAACGATAGTGGGTTACGACTGCCCCGACGGCGAGGAGTACATCAGCCTTCTCCATGACAGGTTCTGGCCGGACTTGGAGCAGCAGGAGATGATCGAGGAATACCGCCTGGTGGCGGAAGCTGGCATGGACAGCGTGATAGGCGAAGCCGTTTCCGAGATACCCAGGGGCGGCGCCGAACATCCCCTGGGCAGGCTTATGAGCGATGCCATCAGGTCCGCGACAGGCGCCGACGTGGGGCTGCTTAACCGCGGCGGGATCCGTGCCGCCATTCCCAGGGGACCAATTACCCCCCGTATCATCTACACGGCCATTCCCTTCGAGGAAGACCTTTACATCATCGAGGTGACCGGAGAAGAGCTTCTGGCGATCCTGGAAACCGGCATGCAGGGCAGAAGAAGGGACATGGAGATCTCCGGCTTCACCTGCAGGAGGAACCAGCTCAGCCCCGACGGGGAGAAGATAGAGGACCCTATGGTGGGCGGAGAGCCTCTGGATCCGGCGAAGGTCTATACCCTTGCCACCACCGGCTACCTCGCCCAGGGCAATGTGGGCTACGGCATAATGCTGGAGCACCAGGCCTCCTACGCAGGGATAACCCTGTTGCAGGCCGTAACGGATCACATCGCCGCCGTTTCCCCCATATCCCCGGACAACGTGATGAGGATCGTGTGGATAGAGGAGGAAAGGTAGCCCTTTGAGAACCCTGATCCTAGGTGCGGGCCTTGCCGGTCTCAGCGCAGCGCTGGAACTCGCCCGCCGCGGGGTGGAGGTGACTGTCATTGAAAGGTCCCCCGGTGTGGGGGGTCTGGCCTCCACGATCTCCCATGGGGAGTTCCGGTACGACCTGGGCCCGCACAGGTTCCACACCGAGAATCCGGAAATACTGCGGTTCGTGGAGGAGCTGCCCGGGGTTCGCCTGGAGGAGCTGTCCAGGGTGAGCAGGATAAGGCTTCTGGACAGGTATTTCGACTATCCCCTCTCCCTGGGTAACGTTCTGTCGAAAATGCCACCTGCGAAGGGGGCCGGGATGCTCCTCAGCTTCCTCTGGGAGAAGACCAGGGGCCTTGTTTCCCGCAGGGACCAGAGCACCTTCGAGGGATGGGTGATGAGCAGGTTCGGAAGGGGTCTGTACAATCTCTATCTCGCCCCCTATAACAGTAAGCTCTGGGGTATCGAGCCTTCCCAGCTCAGCGCCGACTGGGCCAGTCAGAGGATAACCGTTCCCAGCCTGGCCGGACTGGTGAGGGAAACCGTGGCGCCGTCAAGGAAGACAGTGAGGAGCCTGGTAAGCACCTTTCATTACCCCCGCGGGGGGATCGGGATGATATCCCGTGGTCTTCAGAGGGCAGTGGAGGAGTCCGGAGGGAGTATACTCACCGGAACGCTGCCCATGGATATCTCGAAGGAAGACTTCCTCTGGAAGGTCAGGACATCCCAGGGGATCCACACCTCCGACTCCATCATAAGCACCATACCGGTGGGCAGTTACGTTTCGCTTCTGGGAGACATGATGGCGGAAGATGTTCACCAGGCGGCCGGAGAACTCAGGTTCCGGGGGCTGGTGTTCCTTTCCGTCCTTCTGAACGGGGAGGTTCCCCACGGCGATCACTGGATATACACCTCCGAGAACAGGTATCCATTCAACCGGCTCTCCATATCGAGGAACTTCGATCCCGGTTCCCCCTCCCAGGTGATCTTCGAGTTCTCCTGCCAGGAGGGCGACGAGTTATGGAACGCTCCCATGGAGAGGCTTCTCGAGCAGACTGTTCCAGGGGCGGAGCACCTGGGCCTTTTCACAAGGGGGATGATCCGGGGAGCTTCGATTCACAGGGAGCCTGAGGCATACCCCATATACGACCTGAACTACGGCAGGGCATCCAGAACGGTACTGGACGCACTGGAACTTCTCGATGGCTCGGTTACCTGCGGCAGACAGGGTCTTTTCAGGTACAACAACATGGACCATTCCATAGAGATGGGGCGGTGCGCCGCCCTGGAAACGCTTGGTGAGGGCTCTGTGAGGGAGAACTTCGACTGGAGCCCCAGCACCTGGGCGGACGGCTGATCTGAGGAAAACCGCCGTAATAGTGCTTTTCGCCATGGCCGGTGTTTTCACCGCCGGGGCCTTCACCGACTGGGAGCCCCTGAGACCCCTTCTCAGGATGACATGCCACAGGCTTCCGGAACGGTCATGGTCATGGGCTCCAGGTCTCTGCGCCAGATGCACCTTCTTCTGGATCGGAATGACCATTTCGCTTCCCTTCATGTACTTCAGGAAACTGCCCGGTTCCGTTAAGGCAGGGCTCATGATGATAGCGCCCCTGGTGCTGGACGGGACCCTTCAGTACGCCGGTCTTTACCAGAGCACAAACTGGATAAGACTGATAACCGGCCTGCTGGCGGGAACCGGGATATGCGTGCTCCTGGAATCAGGTGCCCACACCGGCTGAAACGCATGTAAAGCATTGACAAATCTTCCCGAATGAGTGAGATTTGATGCCAACCGGCGGGAAGCCGGTATCCACAGATATGGTGGAAGAGGCCGAACCGGACGGTTCGCTGTTGCTCTTCCGCAAGCAAATGTTCAACTTGCGGAAAGGACGACTGCAATGAGCAGAAAGAGAACCCTGATCCTGGGCGCCGCCGGGCGCGATTTTCACAACTTCAACACCCTTTACAGGAAAGACGAGAACTACGAGGTAGTGGCCTTCACCGCCACCCAGATCCCCGACATCGACGGCAGGAAGTACCCCGCCGAACTCGCCGGTGACCTGTATCCCCAGGGCATTCCCATCCTCGATGAAGGCCAGCTTGAAAGCATCATCGAGAAGGAGAATATCGAGCTCTGCGTGATGTCCTACAGCGATCTCTCCGACAGCACCGTGATGGCCCTGGCCAGCAGGGTGAACGCCGCCGGTGCGGATTTCACCATGATAGGCGCCGGCCGCACCATGATCAAGAGCACCAAACCGGTGGTTGCCATCACCGCGGTGCGCACCGGATGCGGCAAGAGCCAGACCACCCGCAGGGTGGTGGAGGAACTCACCGCCGCCGGCAAGAAGGTCGTTGCTATTCGCCACCCGATGCCCTACGGCGACCTGGTGAAGCAGAAGGTTCAGCGCTTCGCCACCATCGATGACCTGAAGAAGCACGATTGCACCATCGAGGAGATGGAGGAGTACGAGCCTCACATCAGCCGGGGCAACGTTATCTACGCAGGCGTGGACTACGAGGCCATCCTCAGGGAAGCCGAGAAAGAGGCGGACATCATCCTCTGGGACGGCGGCAACAACGACACCTCCTTCTACGCCCCGGACCTCACCATCACCGTTGCCGACCCCCACAGGCCCGGCCACGAGATCAGCTACTACCCCGGCCAGATCAACGCCCGCCTCGCCGATGTGGTGGTGATCAACAAGATCGACAGCGCCTACCCCGAGGATGTGGAAGAGGTTAGGAAGAACATCCGCCGGATCAACCCCACAGCCAGGATAATCGACGGGGCAAGCCCTGTCACCGTGGACCGCCCCGAGCTGGTCAACGGCAAGAGGGTCCTGGTCGTTGAGGACGGCCCCACACTTACCCACGGAGAGATGGAATACGGAGCCGGCTACGTGGCCGCCGAGAAGTACGGCGCAGCGGAGTTCGCCAACCCCGTTCCCCATGCCGTGAGAACCATCAGGGCAACCTTCGACAAGTACTACCCCGGCGTTGAGGAAACCGCGATCCTTCCCGCAATGGGCTACGGCGACGCACAGATGAAGGATCTCGAGGAAACCATAAACTCCATCGACTGCGACGTGGTCGTCATCGGAACCCCCATCGACCTGGCCAGGGTGGTAAAAATAGACAAACCCACCGTGAAGGTAACCTACGATCTGCAGGAGATCGGCAAACCCGACCTCGCTGAAGTCCTTAAGCCCTTTACGAAGTAGCAGCCGTCCGCATGAGCGGCATTTTCGCTGGAAGGCAGGGCCCGGATGGGCCTTGCCTTCAGGCGCATCTTCTGGAGGTACTTTTCGATGTCTGAGAAGCCCGCAAAGGGACAGACAAAAACGGAACCCTGTGAGGTGAAGCGGAAGAACGCCGTGCACATCTTCCCGGAGTGGTGCAAGGGCTGCGGCATATGCGTGGCCTTCTGTCCGAAGCAGGTCCTCACAATGGGAGACGACCAGAAAGCACATGTTACCTATCCCGAAAAATGCATCGAGTGCGCCCTCTGCGCTCGCAGGTGCCCTGAGTTCGCAGTTTTCGTAAGCGACGAGAAACTCAGGGACAGCAAGAAGAACGGTGGTGAAAAATGAGCGGAGTTCCCTGGGGTGAAACCAGGCTGGTTCAGGGCAACGAAGCGGTTGCTCTGGGAGCACTCGCCGCCGGAATAGACTTCTTCGCCGGATACCCCATAACCCCATCCACCGAAGTGGCGGAGATCCTTGCAAGGGAAATGCCGCTGGTGGGAAAAAAGTGGATTCAGATGGAGGACGAGATCGCCAGCATAAGCGCCATCATCGGTGCAAGCCTGGCCGGCGGCAGGTCCATGACCGCCACCAGCGGTCCCGGGTTCAGCCTTATGCAGGAGGGGATAGGTTACGCCTGCATGACCGAGGTTCCCCTGGTGCTGGTGAACGTGATGAGGGGGGGGCCTTCCACGGGGCTGCCCACCCAGGTGTCACAGGGCGACGTAATGCAGTCAAGGTGGGGCACCCACGGCGACCATCCCGCCATCGTGATAGCTCCGTCCGATGTGGAAGAGTGTTTCCGCCTGACGGTACGCGCCTTCAACCTGGCCGAGTCCTTCAGGACCCCGGTGATCTTCATGCCCGACGAGGTCATAGGTCACATGCGTGAGAAGCTCACCTTCCCCATGAAGGAGGAGATCTGCGTTACACCCCCATCTGCACCGGATGTACCCATTGAGTGGTACGAGCATTACCACTCCTCCGCAACCGGGGTATCGCCCATGGCCCACTTCGGTTCGGGTTACAGATTCCATGTGACCGGCCTCACCCATGACACCCACGGCTTCCCCACCAGGAAGGTGGACGAAGTGGTGGCGAAGATGAACAGGCTTAAGCAGAAGATCACCAGGAGACTGGACGTTCTTGAGGACAACATGCTCCACAACGTCGAGGAGAGCAAGGTAGTGGTGTTCTGCTACGGTTCGGTATACAGGAGCGCCCTGGCCGCCCAGCAGATACTGGCAAAGAGACGGAAGAAGGTGGGCATTTTCAGGCCGGTAACCCTCTGGCCCTTCCCGGACAGAACGGTCAAGGAGCTCCTCGACGGCAAAGAGGTGATAATCGTTCCCGAACTGAACCAGGGTCAGATCATCCACGAGGTCGAGAGACTCACCTCGGATAATGTGAGGGTGGTTCCCATGCATCGGTACGACGGATACGAGATAACCCCCGAACAGATCGTCGAAGCGGTACAGGAGGTGATGTGATGCCTGCCCGACTGCCATACGCCTACAGATATCTCCGCGCCAAGAAGAAGTTTCCCCATGTCTGGTGCCCCGGCTGCGGCATAGGGATCGTAATGGGTTCCATCATAAGGGCCATAGACAGCCTGGGCTGGGAACTCGACGACATCCTGATGGTCTCGGGCATCGGATGCACCAGCAGAATGCCGGTATACGTTGATTTCAACACCCTTCACACCACCCACGGCAGGGCCCTGGCCTTCGGTACAGGGGCAAAGATGGCCAACGAGAACCTTAAGGTCATCGCGGTGATGGGCGACGGCGATTCCATGGCAATCGGCGGGAACCACATCATCCACGCCGCCAGAAGGAACATGGACATCACCGCCATAATAGTGAATAACAACAACTATGGCATGACCGGCGGCCAGTTCTCACCGACAACTCCCCAGGGTGCCCGTACCGCCACCACCCCCTACGGCATGATAGAGCCGGACTTCGATGTGTGCAAGCTCACGGAAGCCGCCGGAGCCAGTTTCGTGGCCAGGGGTTCCGTGTACCATGTGATGGAGCTCGACGGCATCATCAAGCAGGGTCTCGACGGGTCAGGCTTCAGGGTGGTCGAGGTCCTCTCCCCCTGCCCCACCAACTTCGGAAGGGCAAACCGGCAGGGCGACGCCGTGAAGATGATGGAGATGCTCAGGGACAACACGGTGAACAGGGCTCAGGCGGAGAAGCTTCCCCCTGAGAAGCTCCAGGGCAAAATAGTCCGCGGAGTCTTTGCCGACAGGAAGACCACCGGCTACATCGAGCGCTACCGGGCTCTGGTGAGCAGGGTGACCTCTGGTTCGGAGGTGAAGAAATGAGTTACTCCGAGATAAGGCTCGCTGGAGCCGGAGGTCAGGGGCTCGGTCTGGCGGGGCGCATACTCAGCCAGGCCGCCATCCTCAACGGCGACGAGGTCTGCCTTACCCAGAGCTACGGGCCTGAAGCCCGGGGAGGAGCCAGCAGGACCGACGTGATCATCTCCGACAAGCCCATCCTCTTCCCCAACTGCCGGAAGCTGGACATACTGCTGGCGATGAACCAGGAGAGTTCCGACAAGTTCAGTCCCAAGCTGAAGGAAACCGGTTTCTCCATCGTGGACTCCACATATGTGGACCAGCTCCCCGAGGGAAAGGTGTACGAGTATCCCTTCACACAGAAGTGCATAGAGACCTTCGGGCAGAAGATCGCCGCAAACCTTATTGCCATCGGCATGTTCGGTGCCCTCAGCCGCTACTTCAAGCTGGAGGTATGGACCGACGCCATAAGGATGACCGTTCCCCAGGCCTTTCTGAAGATGAACCTGGAGGCATTTGAGCTGGGGCACAGGGAAGGCAGGGAGATACTCCACATGGAGGAGGGAAGGATCCCGGTGGCCTGGGACAGGAAGCAGCCGGTCCCTAAGGCTATCAGGGATAAGTTCACAAAGTAACAATACAGGGATAAGGCCCTCTCCGTGGGAGTTCCGCAGGGGGAGGGCCCGCCTTGACTTACCCCGTGGTCAGGGCTATAAATCATACGAGGGTACAGCATAAACAGGTGGTACTGTACCTTTTTTCAGTTACCATCACAAAAAGAACAGGAGGGAAATATGCGCAGAATCGTAGGAATTATGGTTGTGCTTTTCGCGGTGTCTTCCGCCATGGCACTGCCGTCATACTACGGCCTTCAGGGTCTCAACAGGGTCGTGGACGCCCAGCCGCTGGAAGTTAACCAGTACTCAGTGGGCATCTTCACCCAGGGTGGCATCAGCAACGACGAAAGAACCGCCTGGCTCCCCGAGTCCGGCTACTTCGACGTTGAGGACACCGAGTACGACGCCACCGGATACCTCGCCTTCGGTTACGGCATCAACGAAATGGCCGAGATGGCAGGCAGGGTCTCCTACTGGTGGAACGGCTACAAGAGGGATCTCAGCAACACCGAGCGCGACGGCGGGACAGGTGAATGGGAGAGCGACGACGCCCTCAACGAGGCTCTTCTCTCCCTGAAGCTCGCCTTCAATCCCACGGACGACGGCCAGTTCTGGCTGGGCTTCATGCCTTCAGTGGGCTTCGGCGTCTCCAGCGGCGACAACGACTATGTCACCATGTACGACGCGGGTACCGACGGCATCTGGTGGATCGACGACCCCATGTTCCAGATGCGCCGTCCCATGCTCAACTCCGGCAAGATGTTCTTCGGCGGCGACATGCTGGTTTCCTACAACGCCGACTTCGGTCTCGGCCTTCACCTGAACGCCGGTTTCCACCGCTACAGCCAGACCTTCGAGTACACCGACAATCGCCGTGACATGACCACCGGCGGCATCATCGAATCCGAAGATGTTGACCTCACCGTGGACGACAATGTCATCCAGGTGGCCACGGGCATCGAGTACCAGGCCGGGGCCATCACTCCCTTCGTGGAAATGGAATACAAGAGGTTCCTCGACCGCGACGAAGAGGCCGGCAATGGTGAGAGATACGACGAGATCGCCGTTCTCGACGGTGGTTTCAGGTTCGTTTCCCCCTACGGTATAGCTCTTGACCTTACGGGTTCCATGGCCCTCACCAGCTTCGACCCGGAATGGTCGGACATGGGCCACGGCATCTACCAGGCCACCGGTTCCGTTACCGACGAGGAAAGGGCCGCCAGAAGCCCCTTCCCGGGTGGATACCCCGCGGATTACGGCATTGGCCTCAACCTGATATTCTCCTCGGTGCTCCTTGAGGATCCCACCCACGGCACCGTGAGCGGCATCGTAACCAGCGAACTCACCGGAGAGGTCCTCGAGGCAGAGGTAAGCTTCCCCGCTTCCTCCGTTCTTCCCCAGACCACCGTTGAAGGTTACTACACAGCCGAGCTTCTCGCCGGTTCCGTACCCATCAGGGTAACCTCCGAGGGCTACCTGCCCTTCACCGAGACCATCGTAGTGGTCGCCGGCGAAGATCACGCCTTCGACGTGCAGCTTACCCCTGTGCCCGATAACGGCGTACTCACCGGAACCGTGACCGACGGCGAGACCGACGAGGTAATCGTAGGCGCCACCGTGATGGTCGATGGCCTTCCCGAGGGTATCGAGGGTACCACTGTAACCAACGCCAACGGCGTTTACTCCATCGAGCTTCCCGAGGGCAACTGGACCGTGAAGGTCATGGCCGAGGGTTATCTCGATGTGGTAAAGGTCCAGGTAATGGCCCCCGAGGAAACCACGCTGTTCGACGTTGAGATGCGCCCAGCCCTTGAAGAGGGCCAGGTCCTCAGCTTCAACAACATCTACTTCGATTCCGGAAGCTCCAACATCAAACCCGAGAGCTTCCCCATCCTCGACAACGTTGCCCAGACCCTTATCGCCAACCAGGGCGTAGCGGTGCGCATCGCCGGTCACACCGACAGCGACGGCAGCGCCAGCTACAACCAGGGCCTCAGTGAGCGCAGGGCCGCCTCCGTTCGCGACTACCTCGTGAACAAGGGTGTTCCCGCCGGCTCCCTGAGCACCGTAGGCTATGGTGAGGAACAGCCCGTTGTTCCCAACACCAGCGCCTCCAACAAGGCCCAGAACAGGCGAATCGAGTTCATCATCCTCGGCGCTTCCATATAGCCGGGGCTTTCTGACTCAAGTCGGGGGGCGGGTTTTCCCGCCCCCCTCTTGTGTTTGGCCCCGAATCCACAGTACCGACACTGCGCTGAGCTGATAAATTGCTACCTATGCTTTCATTCTTATGAATGCTTGCAGGGTTCTGGGAATGGAGGGTACCAGCTTTGTCAGGGCTCAATGCGGGACCATCAGGCTGAATTCCAGGAAAATTCAGCCTGACCTAAGGTCTGGTAAGTAGAGTGAGTATCACTAATAACAGCTATTATAATAAAAAATATATACTAAATAAGGTTCATAAAAAGCTTATAGTTCTGCTCATTCCGAAAGTGAACAACTATCCTCTGTGCAATATGATCGCTCATGAGTATCTTTACCGTTGGTGTAGGTTCTTTTCTGATATGACGGGTTGTGGCTGATTCACAACTCAAGCGAAAGGACTTTCCCCTCATACTACTTACACCAATCTTCAGCTGAGAACATCAGAGAGAACCGGAAACAGGAGATTGCATGGAAGCAAATGTAATCCGACTACTTGCAGGAGTAGCAGTACTTTTTGCTCTGCTATGGTTATGTCTACCTGGGACTCATCTTGTAATGGATGAAGGCTATAGGATTCTTCAGGGAACTTCGCTTCACCGTCATCTGGCATTCCCCGTGATTATTGAGTATCCCGGTGCAGCAGAACTTGGAGACCTCGCAGAGGATGTAAGACCTATGCCTGCTCATTATGGTACTTTTTCCAGCAAGGGTCTGAAGTGCTTCTACAGTCCTGCTCTGGCTCTTGTTGCATCATTCTTCACCGGAAAATTAATGCTTCTTGTTCCTCTGGTATCCGGATTTCTTCTCTGGCTGGTTATGTGGGGAACTCTTAGGAAAACGGGGGATTCCACGTTAACTACTGCACTAATCACCCTGCTTTGCACTCCGGTTCTCTTTTATTCGCTAAGATTCTGGTCGTACCCTTTGGCCATTCTGCTTGTTTACATAGCTGTTGATAACGCCGATAAAGGATATTCCTGGACTTCCTATCTTCTAGTGGCTGCTGCAGCTCTGTTCCGGATTGAGTTCTTTCTGGCCTTTATTCCTGTATTCTTCCGGCTCCCAGGGAAATGGTATTCCAGACTTCTCCCTGTTCTACCGGCCACTGCAATTCTTCTCGCCGGTAACTGGGTTTTCTCAGGCGGAAATGTGTTGGGGACACATATAGGTTCAAGTACGTCGGAACTCAGTCTCTACAACAACGCTGAGCTTTCTGTCTTTCAGCAGAAAATCAGTGCTTTCAGCATTGCCCTACTTTCAATGGTTCCAGGCAAAACCGGAAATGTATGGTTCTTACCTGGCCTGTTCTTGTGGATGTTATGGGGATATTCACTGTTTCATTCCGGGAAATCGGGTACTGTGACTGCAGCAATCGGGTTGTCTATTGCGCTTGTTTCATGCATCATCTGGGCATCCAGAGGTTTTCAGTTCCTTGATGGTTTTTCCATGAAACATCCTCTGATGGTATTTCCCATTCTCTGGCTCTTTTCAGCTGCGACTCTAAAACGAAGTCTTCCTGAGCTGACAATGTTTTTCGTGCTTCTTCTCATGCTGCTTCCTATGCATACACAGGGGCCTGACTGGGGCATAAGGCACATTTTTCTGCCTGTGTTTCTGATGATCCGGAACATGGAGAACAGTTCAAGCTGCAAACGGCAATGGGTTGTAATCAGCTTTGGTTCTCTCATTCTATCCGCAAGTGTCCTTTTTTTGGGAATCAACCGGGGAAGGGTTGAACAGCTGAGCAGATTGACAGGAGAAAGAGCTGTTGTTACGACAAACTGGATCATTCCAGGCTGGTTCACCAATAATATGACAGGTGGTATTCCTGTTGTTTACACAAATACTGCAGCTGCCTTGGCAGAAGCACTCCCGAAACTTGAAACAACAGAAGAGTCATCAGGTACTGCAATAGTTTGCCTTCACCGTGATGCAACCACTACTATCCAGATACTGAACGGTTTGGGATACACTTGCTATGTAAGAGGTGAAGTTTCCTTTGGCGAGACGCTCGGTTGCTTAGTGATATTATTAGAAAAAGCAATGTAGTAATATAGAAAATTATCACTAGTGTCCCAACGTTTGACATCGCTGTGCTCGTAAAAGATTAATATAGTATAAGATAGAGAGATATGAGTTGGGCATCGACTTGAATTGCCTCATAGAAGCATTTTCCAGCTTCATTGTAGAATGGAGCAGGCATGTATTCAG
>ERZ795057.943-NODE-943-length-27470-cov-7.793908_pt1 | contig 27470 bp, 20 predicted proteins | sample MGYA00375141_ERZ795057 | MGnify/ENA primary metagenome ERZ795057 (study PRJEB30186, sample SAMN05720163) | activated sludge metagenome | isolation source: Anaerobic digester | place: Hong Kong | collected 2015-01-26 ...
CCGATACCAAAGATTGAATAAGGAGACACATTCAATTCCTGTGCCTTCATTGTACTGAAAGACAATATTAATAATAAGCCTGTAATTATTCTACTTCCCGTCATATATCAGATAAGAGATTTTCAGTTTAATTCTGTTTGTTGGATGTGAAAAATCTCCGGCAACAAGAGTATTCAGTGTTACCGAAAGATCGTCTGACGGAATAATCAGATTGAGATTTCTCTTGTGTATCCCAAATGCTCCAAGCTGATCCTGGAGAAAAGAAGTTATATCATAGGTGTAATAAGTATCAAGGCCAAATAATTCATCAACAACCAGGTTACCTGTCTGAGGGACCTGTGAGGAATAGTTGGTCACAAATCCCTGTGATATATTATTCTCATCCGAAATAAATAATGAAAGCTTCTTCGGAAGCGGACTGGTTTCTCCGTATGAATTTTTCACAGGATAAACAACAAGAAAAGCTGATGTTATGGTACTGAAATCACCAAGGTATAACAAATTGTTCAGATAAGGTATTTCAATTCTCACAAAAGAAGCTGTAAGTGCCTGGACAAGAGCCATATTGTCAGACTGCGAAGATGGCAGGCCACTGCTTGTCAGGTTTTCAAAAGGAGTACCTGTACGGTCTGTCTCAACGCTATAGTAACATCTGGCAGGAAAAGGTTTTATTGAAACAACCTCTGAAATCTTCTCCCAGGTTGAATAATGGTAGTATATCCTCATAACCATACTTGAATCTTCAGACAGGCTAAATCCCATTACACAATTGTTATCCAGGCCTGCCGTGACAGCCAGACCGGGCAGATAATTCATAAAACTTTCCTCATTACCCATTACCGATTCATCATAATTCCGGAGTTTCTCAAAAAGATCAGCTCCCATACTGTCAGGCAACCTGACTGACATGGTATCTTTTTTAAGTGATCCCGGTTTTACAGAAAAAGTAGTAAGAGGATCACTCTCATAAGTTGCCGTATTATTACTGTAAAAAGAATTATTTTCAGGTAGCTCAACAGGTTCTGTCAGGGCATGGATATTATAATTATTGTACTGTACTGTATCACCTAGCCACTCACCACTATACACCATTGCCAGTACAATAGAATCAAAAACAAGCGTTTGTTGAGGAAAATTTTGTTGCTGGGGTAAGGCGAAACTTATATATGACTTACATTCAGTCCTGCCTGCATAAGGATCATTATAAGCACCAACAAGTGCAAGATTATTACCTGATGTTTTTAACGAGTCTATTTCAACAGTGGTCATTTTCACACTAACGGTGTCTATTAGCACTGTACGTACTCCACTGTCGAGAAAGTCTCTTCCGATAATAAAATTGTCGCTTGTACAAGCTCCAATGGATATTGAACCAATCAGTAGGGCAAAATAAACCCTGCAATATTTAAATTTCATCTTTCTTTTTTATGTCTCTCTGATAAAAGGCAAAGGAAACCATGGCAACAAGAGTAATAAAAATTATTATACAAACAATGTAAATATGGGTGCAAATTTATATTTTTTTTCTGCAAAATACATTCTTGTAATACTTTGTATCCTGTCGTATCTTTTTATATATTTACCGGCCAAAAGTATCTTTCAATAGAAGCTTATTGAAAATATACTTTTCACAGATACTTTTGCGTTATTGAATAAACTATTAAAAATTCGAATTATTATGAAGGGAAAGATAATAATGATTTCATCCGTTTTTCTGTTAGCTCTTGGAATAACCGGATGTGATGAAGAAGAAATAAAGTATGGCGACTGGATAAAAAGATCAGATTTTGAAGGGGTTGCCCGCAGTGATGCCTCTTCCTTCAGTATCGGGGAAACAGGTTATGTAATTGGAGGATACGATGGAAGAGACAGGCTGACAGACCTTTGGGAGTACAATGTGGAACAGGATTACTGGACACAGAAAGCTGCTTTTCCCGGCACAGGACGAACAACAGCAACAGCATTCAGTCTTGACGGTAAAGGATATTACGGAACCGGGTTTGACGGGAACGATTACCTGAATGATTTCTGGGAATATGATCCTGCTTCAAATACATGGACACAGAAAGCCGATTTCGGTGGAAGTGCAAGATCCGGTGCGGTGAGCTTTGGCCTTGACAGTAAAGGTTATCTGGGAACAGGTTATGACGGAAATTTCCTTAAAGATATGTGGCAATATGATCCCCTGAGTGATACATGGAATCAAACTGTTTCTGCCGGAGGGTCCAAACGCAACAATGCAACAGCATTTGTTCATGGCGGTAAGGCTTATCTTGTATGTGGAATTAACAATGCTTCGTATATAACCGATTTCTGGAGTTTCGACCCGTCGACACAGGGATGGACCCAACTGAGAGATATAGCCAATAAAAACCCCGATGAGGATTACGACGATGATTATGCTATTGCCAGATCACATGCCGTAATAGTAAATATTGGCAACAGAATATTTCTCACATGTGGAGAAAGTGGTTCTATCCGTTCAGACACATGGGAGTATTTACCCGATGTCGACCTCTGGGAGGCAACAACCTCTTTTGAAGGCACAGCCCGTACAGCAGCAGTCTCAATACATACCTCAACCCGGGGTTTTGTGCTGACCGGACGAAGCAGTACCTACCGCTTTGACGACATGTTTGAATTCCTTCCCGACGAGGAATATGTATCAGGCTTCTAAGAAACGGATAATCGCTGTTGTACGCTTCACGGCAATAACAGTCATTCTGTTTTTTGTGTTTCTCAATGTGAGAACTAAACCTGATATTGAAACATTTCCGATAAACAATGGTTATGGTTATTCAATATCGGTTAAAGGTAAAACAGTGGTGTATCAGCCATACATTCCGGCTCTCGAAGGAAAAAACAGTTTTAAAACAAGATCAGAAGCAAAGAAAACAGCAAAAATCGTTGTCAGAAAGATTATCAACAACGAAGAACCATCCGTTACAATTGAAGATCTTAAAAAGGCCGGAATTATTAAAAATAAATGAGTCTATAACCGAAACTGTTGTTATATTCATCAGGACCAGGAAGATAAAAAACGATGTTACCCGTAATATTTCATATCGATCCATTTAGTTAAACATTCTCCATGAAAAAAATACTGTACCTGCTTATCCCGGTATTATCTATTCTCCTTCTGTTCTCTTATTGTAAGAAGGAAGAAATAACCGATGATGATTACGAAATCAGTATCCCGGCGGAAACTCTTGCTACAAATAAATGGATCCACAGCAACCTCGTGTTCTGGTACCTGTGGAATGATAATCTTACTAAAGGTATTGATTCTACTAAGGAAGCTGATCCGGAAGCCTATTTCTATAAGCTTCTGTACAATGAGAAAGACAGATGGTCATATATTACCGACGATTACAAAGCTCTCATTGCTGAACTGGCAGGAGAACCCCTTTCCATGGGATATTATCCGGCATTCTATCTTACAGAAGACTACAAGGTGATCATTGGTGTCTGTTATGTCTATCCGGGGTCACCGGCAGACGAAGCCGGACTGGAAAGAGGAGATATTATTATTTCGATAGATAATTCTCCCCTTGATACCATCAATTACTATTCGGAATATTCACGCACAGACTATTCAGTTCAGCTGGGAACAATCGTCAACAGAACACCTGTATATACGGGAGAATCACTGGATATGACCGCACGGGTTATTTCCGCTGACCCGGCAATTTCTCATAAAGTAATTGATGTTGACGGTCATAAAATAGGATATCTCGCATATGTTGAATTTATCAGAGGTGAAAATGAAGTTTTTCTGTCACACCTTGATGAAATATTCAATGAATTTAAAAGTGAAAATATTTCCGATCTGATTATAGATCTTAGATATAACTCCGGAGGTGAAATAATCACTGCCATTCACCTGGCATCCAATATTGCTCCCCTTGAAGTCACTACATCTCATAACCTTATGATCAGCTATGTTTATAATAATAATACAGAAATACATGATAGAATGGGTCTGTATGATCTCTTTATGGAAACAGGTGCAAATATTGATATGGACCGGGTTTATTTTCTCACTACCCGGCGGTCAGCATCTGCAAGCGAACTAACAATGATAGGACTTGACCCATACATGGATGTAGTGCAAATAGGTGAAAACACTTACGGTAAGTATGTCGGATCTATTGTCATATCTAAGCAGGATAACGAATGGGCTATGATGCCTATAATAACCAAATATTCAAATGCTGAAGGATTTACAGATTTTGAGGACGGATTGATACCCGATCATAAAATTAAAGACAATGTGCTGAATGCGGTTCCCTTTGGCGATCCATCCGATCCTATGACAGCCAAAGCCATTGAACTGGCTACAGGAATACCTGTACCTGCAAAAAGGGTGACAGCTGAAATCTCTGAAGATATGTTCCGGCAAATCAGTCCGCCTGAAATGGAGCGTAAAAATATTCTTCTTGTAAATAAAGATATTTTAAAGTCCGTCCCAGCCAGATAACCTACTGTTCTGTTACAGTTTCATCTTACTACACGACCTGATGCATCTCCTTTCATCAGTGTTTCGACCTCTTTTATTGTCACCATATTGAAATCACCATGAATAGTATGTTTAAGACATGAAGCTGCAACGGCAAAATCAAGTGCCTTCTGGTCATCTCCTGGATATGAGAGTAAACCGTATATCAATCCTCCCATAAAAGAATCACCTCCTCCTACCCTGTCGACAATATGTGTGATATGGTATACCGGAGCTTTAAAAAACTTTTTCCCATCAAATAATATCCCTGACCAGGTATTGTGATCTGCATTTACAGATCCCCTGAGAGTGATAATTATCTTTTTTGCCTGCGGAAATCTATTCTTCAGCCGGGCACACACCGACTCATATCCGGAGCTGTCCACATCTCCTGCAGAAACATCCCCTCTGTCGGGCTGAATATTAAATACTTTCTCAGCATCTTCCTCATTACCAAGGATGATATCACAATATTCAACCATATCAGGCATCACCTCTTCAGCTTTCCTCCCCCATTTCCACAGGTTTTTCCTGAAATTCATATCACATGATACCATTATATTTCTTGCTCTGGCAGCTTTAACAGCTTCAAGACATACGTCTGCTGCCCCCTGAGATATTGCCGGAGTAATTCCTGTCCAATGAAACCACCCGGCTTCCGAAAATACCCTGTCCCAATCTATCATACCCGGCTGAACTTCCGATATGGCAGAATGTGCCCTGTCGTAGATCACCTTACCTGGTCTTGACACAGATCCTTTTTCCAGAAAATAAATACCAAGTCTTTCCCCTCCGTATATAATGCCACTTGTTCCTACATTATGCCTGCGTAATTCCATTACAACCGCCCTACCCAGATCGTTATCAGGCAAGCGTGTTACAAACTCAGTATCCAGACCATAATTTGCCAGCGAAACAGCCACATTTGCCTCTCCTCCTCCGAAAGATGCCTCATATGCAACTGCCTGAGTAAATCTCTGATGATCAGGCGTAGCCAGCCTAAGCATAATTTCTCCAAATGTGATTATCTTGTTTTTCATACTTAATAAATTTTTATTTATTATCATCATTGTGGATCATGTATCCATTCAATTGGTCTTTCCATGAAAGGGGCGTACTGTTATTCTGAAATCATACCGCTGTGGTGTAACACGATATTGAGGGAATACAGACAATGCCGTACAACCCACCCCACTGCTTGCATAATCGAAATTAAAAGTAAGCCCGTCTGATTTTTCAAGTTGATAGGTATAAACCGATTTTGTAAGATTTTCTGTAGTAAAAGGATATATGTTAAAGTTGAAAAAAGAGTTCCCGCTGAATTCTATTCCCCTGCCCTCATCATCAGTCATTCTGACCCATCGGGTATCTGTCCTCAGACCATGATCCTGAGGCAAAAGATAAGGTTCATACATTTCTTCTGTCTTCATGTTGTATATACCTGTTTTGTATCCGCTTTTTCTGTCAGGATAGTTCTCCTGAGGACCACGTCCATACCATTCCACATTTTTCAATGAAGGATCAAACACCCAGTCAGTGCCTATCCTTGGCAACCATTGAGGCATTATGCCATCAGGTATTACAGTATGATCTATAGTCATTTCCCCGGACCCGCTGATTGTATATATATAATGGTTAATAAAAGCCAGTGATCCTGATGAAGGCCGGCTCAGATTCCTAATACTGACTGTAATGCTTCCATCATCATTCTGTTTGTAATCAAAAGACTCCTGTACCGTTTTCATATTATCCAGTCCCAACGCGAACCACTCTGAGGATATCCAGCCTCCATATCCTCTCTGTCTGTACTGAAAACCTGAACGCCACGCGGCCCAGCCATCCACTTCATTGGCCAGGGGAGCCCTCCAGACATTAAGCATAGCCCCTCTCTTCAACATTTCTTTTCCCGATATAATAAAGGAGCTCAGGGCTCCTTCCCGGCTATCGAAAACATATCTGTAATCATCACCAGCAATTGTCAGCATCCCGTCTTCATATCTAATAACTGAAAAAGCTTCAGGCTCTTCTTCTACTTCATCGCTGTCAACCGACCATGGCAGATCAAACTGTTCCCATGCTATCTCATATCCGGGTTCTGCCCAAGATTTTGATTCTTTCTGCCTTAGGCTGATAAGCAACCTGTATTCAACACCAGGATCAATAACAGGCTTATGATAAGGTATTTCTATCAGTGCTGACTTAAGAGGCTCCAGATCAGTGTTTATTTCACCCTGTTCAAGTATCTCTCCTCCCTTTTCCAATTCCCATACGATCTCCATCTCATCCAGATTTGTAAAAAGATAACGGTTTGTTATCTCCACTATCCCATTGGCAGGAGATATCATTCTTGCAGTAAAAGGCTGCCCCGACTTCTTGATCTGCCACATTTCAGGCTGTATACTTCTGTCAGGCCATATTGAACCATAGGTCCTTCCTCCTATACCATAGCTGAAAAATTCCCCCTCATTTCTGACACTTTCAAAATCAAGCCAGAGAGCAGCCATCTTTTTTGTTTCCCCTGATGGCTCCAATAATGACTCTGAAGGAACAACATCTGCAAAAACTGCAAGCTGATCAATCATTGCATCACAGATATAGACTGTGGTCTCCTGTCCATGAATCTCTTCATCTCTTCCTATATTGACAGGGAAAGGAGTGTTGCGTATATTTCCGGAAACCGGTATTCTCCGGCTTTCCTTACCGTCTATTTCAAGACAAATAGCCTTTCCATCGTACCATGCTCTTACAAAATGCCAGTTATACTCCCAGTCAGAAGGGAGAGCCATACGTACATGATGCCGTGACTGTGTCATAATATAGAATTCAAGAGAATCCCTTCCTGCCTGAACAATACCAAACTGATTACTACCTTTAGTGATATAAGTACCTGAAGAATAACTGAGACTCCTCGGGAAAACCTTAAAAGAGATTGTCAACTTTTTCCCGCTGATCTCCAGTGCATCATCTCTGTATACTTCTACCCACTGATCATGACCATTCAGGTCCAGAGCATTGCCATCTTTACCCGGGACCAGCTTTGCACCTCCCATCAAGTGGGCTTTAACATCAAAGCCGGAACTGTCTGAGAGCGTTCTTATTTCTTCGGTTATACCGGTACTTACGAAATCCCATAATGCACCTCCCATGCTGCGTGGATGACGGTAAAACAATTCCCAGTAATCATCCAGTCCGCCTCCACCGTTACCGGTTAATGCAAGATATTCATCAAGGAATGATGGTCGTGGGTCAAGCTTCTCCGGTACCAGGAATACATCTGTAATCAGTTCATTAATTGTTGGATAACGTGGCCCGATTATTTCTTCACAATGATGTAAGGCAGCATTTCCACCATACATCCAGAATCTTGTACTGTCATATTTCCTTCCCTCCTCAATAACCGCACAGATATTATCTCCCTCTCCACTTTCATTACCGGCACTCCAGAAAAGCACTGAAGGATGGTTCCTGTCGCGCAGGACCATCCTGCGGGCTCTCTCACGATACATGGCTTCCCATGCAGGATCGTATGAAAGGTATTCAGTAGCATGAGCCTCATCTCCGGTCTCATCAACAATATAAATCCCATATTCATCAGCCAGCTCTAAATATCTGTTTACAGGAGGATAATGAGATATCCTAACACAATTGATATTAAACTGTTTAAATAAATTCATGTCTTTCCTTATGGTCGACTCATCCATAGTATGTCCCAGAACAGGATGCTGCATGTGGCTGTTTATTCCGTTCAGCTTAACAGGCATGCCGTTCAGATAAAAAACCTGATCTCTTATTTCAGTCTCTTTAAAACCTATACGGCCGGAAACGGTCTCAAGTGGCTTACCTGATTGATTAAGCAGTTCAAGAGTCAGGAAATACAGATTTGGTTTTTCAGCTGACCATTTAAGAGGATTATTTAACTTTTCCCGGAGATTTACTTTATGCATTTCCGCCGGTCCTAAACGGAACTTATCAGAAATCATTGAAGTAACTACCTTGCTATCCTTGTTATAAAGAACAGCCCTGACTGCCATGTCGTCTTCTGTCTCCGACCTGTAATTCTTTACACTGACAGAAAGATCCAGTGATGCATCCCGGTACTGGTCATCCAGATCAGTAACTGCATGCCAGTCAAAGATACGTGTTTGCGGTGTAGCATAAAGCCATATATCATCAAAGATACCTGCTAACCTCCAGTAGTCCTGATCTTCCAGATAATAACCATCAGAATATTTCACAACCATCACAGCAATAGTGTTATGTCCGGGGCTGACATATTCTGTAATATTATATTCAGCGGGCTCCTGACCACCTTCATTGTAACCTGCTTCTTTCCCGTTGATCCATACAAATGAAGCAGAAGCTGTTTTTTCCATCCTGAGGAATATTTCTTTATTTCTCCATGATACGGGAATACTGAAAAACCTCCTGTATAAACCCGTGGGATTATATTCCCGGGGGACATTCGGAGGATCTGGAGAAAAAGGTGTATTGACATTTCTGAAAAGAGGATCTCCGTATCCTTCCATTTCCCAGTTTGATGGGACCTTTATATTGGACCACTTCTTATCGTTGAAGGTTTTTTTGAAAAAATCTCCCGGAATATCGTCCGGCTTTTCCGAGAACAGGAATTTCCATGTCCCGTTAAGTAATAAGTATCCATTGCTTTTTTCTTTCCGGTTATTTAGTGCATCAGTAACCGAATTGTAGGATATAAAAGGTGTACGTCCTTCCTCCTGGTTAACTTCAAAAACAGAAGTATTTTCCAGATATGAATATATATTCTCACGAAATGATTTTTCCTGAGCCTGTGCATGAGACCAAAAATAGCTCAGTGTAATAACGATACCGGAAAAAAGTAATTTTTTCATGTGTAATTATTGATAATAAAGGTGATGTTAGTTATATGTTGTTGTTTTTATCAATGGAAATATAGTGAAAAAGCAGGTATTATTTACCCTTCATGAGTTTTGAATAAGTAAAGCTTAATAATTATTTTCTAATTTTACAGATCTTAATTCAGAAAAGATATTGCCAACATAAAACTAATAAAATGAAAAAACCTGTTTTTACTTGTTTTATATCAGTATTAATAATACTGATCATTGCTTCATCGTGTAAGAAAAATAAGGATGAAGATTTTAGTCTTAACTATGAGAAGTATACCATGTCCAACGGACTGGAAGTTATACTGCACAGAGATCATTCCGATCCCATGATATCATTTGCAATCATGTATCATGTTGGCTCGGGCAGGGAGGCTACCGGCAGGACTGGTTTTGCTCATCTCTTTGAACATCTGCTTTTCATGGGTTCTGAGAATGTTCCAACCGGAAAGTTCGATATGGTTCTAGAAGGTATGGGGGCTTCCAATAACGGAGGTACGAGCAGGGATTTTACTGTTTATTACGAAGTGTTTCCGGTAAATGCACTTGAAAAAGTATTATGGCTGGAATCAGACAGGATGGGATTTTTCATCAATTCAGTAACCCCTTCTGCTCTTGCTCTCCAGCAGAATGTAGTTCAGAATGAGAAAAGACAGGTAATGGATAACACTCCTTACGGCTTTACAGAAGAAATCATTGTCAAGAATCTCTATCCAGAAGGCCATCCGTACAGCTGGACAGTGATAGGTGAGATGGAGGATATCAAGAATGCCACGCCGGAAGATGTAAGAAGTTTTTATTCAGAGTTTTACGGCCCAAATAATGCCACACTGGTACTTGCCGGTGATTTTGACAGCGATTCGGCAAAAATACTATTGGAAAAATATTTCGGTGAAATAAAACCTCATGGTGACGTTAAAGAGAGGGATCCTATTACTGTATCTCTCGACAGTACAAAAAAACTGTACCATGAAGACAGATTCGCCAATGTACCTGAGTTAACGATGGTCTGGCCGGTTCCACAGGAGTTTCATGAAGACATGTATGCTTTGAATTTTCTGGCCAGAATCCTGTCAGACGGTAAAAAAGCCCCTCTCTATAAGGTTTTAGTCAGGGAAAAACAATTAACATCTTCAACAAATGCATACAACAGCACCAATGAACTGGCCGGGGAGTTTACTGTTTCGGTGAGGGCAAATGAGGATATCAACCTGAAAGAAATTGAAGAGGCCGTATTTGAAGCTTTTGAACGATTTGAAGAAGAGGGTATCAGACCGGAAGATGTGGAAAGGATAAAAGCTCTGAGCGAAAAGAGTTTCTATGAAGGACTTAACGGAGTATTCAATAAATCGTTCAACCTGGCTTACTACAATGTAATGCTTGGCGATCCGGGATATATTCAAAAAGATATTGAAAACATAAAAGCTGTCACCAGTGATGATATCATGAGGGTTTATCATCAATACATAAAAGACAAACCACATATTGTCACCAGTCTTGTTCCAAAAGGTCAGACAGAAATGGTTGCGGCAAACAGTGTCAATGCGCTGATCAAAGAAGAAAATATCAGTGATGCCACCAGTGTTGAGATACCTGAATCAGATGAGAAAGAGATAGTAAAAACACCTTCCCTTATAGACAGAAGTATTGAACCGGCAGCTGGACAAGAACCGGAAGTTAATATACCTGAAGTATGGCGTACTGAACTGCCAAACGGGATAGAAGTATACGGTATCCTTAACAGTGAGCTTCCTCTGGTACATATGAACATTATGATCGAAGGCGGAGTAATGCAGGACAACATTGACATGCCAGGTGTTGCAGGAATGGTGGCCAGCGTCCTTCCGCAGGGAACAAAGAATAAAACACCTGAAGAGCTTGAAGAAGAAACAGAGCTGCTTGGTTCGACCATCAGAATGGCTGCAGGAAGAGAAGAAATAACTCTTGAATCGAGTATGCTATCCCGTAATTTTGAGAAAACCCTTTCTCTGATCAAAGAAATACTCCTTGAGCCACGGTGGGATTCGGCAGAATTCAGGATGGCACTGACAAGAACACTCAATTACATCATACAGTCTGAAGCCCAGCCTGCAAGTGTGGCTTCTTCAGCATTTTACAGAAAGATATACGGACCTGATCATATATTTGGCTATAACACCCGTGGAACCCGTGAATCACTGGGTAAGATGACAATAGATGATCTTAAAGCATTTTATGAAAGAACTTTTAAGCCGGAAGCCACAAAGATCCTTATAGCAGGCAACATTACGAAAGAACAGGCTGATGAGGCTCTGACAGCTCTGGCAGACGACTGGGATATAAAAAGCGGTGATAACGTACAGTATGACTACCCTGAACCGGCAGCTCCACAAAAATCTGAGATACATTTCGTTGATATTCCCGGCTCTTATCAGTCAGTAATATACGCGGGTTATCCTGCTTTAAAAAGAACTGATCCTGACTATATAAAGGCTGACTTTATTAATTACAGACTGGGAGGAGCTTTCACCAGCATATTGAATCAGATACTGAGGGAACAGAAAGGATATACTTATGGTGCTTCGAGCTCATTCCTGAGTATGAAAACCATTTCTCCCTTTGTTGCAGCTACCAGTGTTAGGTCGGATGCCACCTTTGAATCTGTAAAAATAATTAAAGAAGAGATGGAGAAATACAGTAATAACTTCTCTCAGGACGATCTGATATTTGTTAAAGACTATCTTGTCAGATCAAACGCTCTCCGTTTTGAAACCAATGCAGCACTGGCAGGTATGCTTTCCTCCATGGCAAAATACGGATTTGAAGATGACTACATAAAAAAAGAAGAAGATATCATTAAAAACATGACTCTTGAAGAAGCAAAAGAAATGATAGATAAATACATAGTTCCTGACCGCATGTACTATATTATTGCAGGAGATGCGGCTTCGCAAATGGAAGCTCTAGGACAGTTGGGAATGGGAAATGTTGTACTTACAAATAAATAACAATCCAAATTACTGTTTTTATTTGGCTGTGACTATTATTTTTTTCTGGCTAAAGTGGAAGTTTTTTAAAAATCTTCTATAACTTTAATTTCTTAATTATAAAAAGAATAGCATGTATCTAAAAAGACGTGAATTTATCAGACTAAGTGGTATTACTATGGCAGGTTCTGTTTTCATCCCTCCGATATTGCAATCATGCAACAGGATTCCCGTAAGCAATGATGCCGGGGCTTATCTTGATCATTTTGAAGTATCCCCGGAACAACTACATAAGGTTATTAATACTGCAATGGAGAAGGGTGCTGATTATGCAGATCTCTTCTTTGAACACACAGTAACTAACACAGCTGCTCTTCAGGATAACAAAGTTAACAGTGCATATTCCGATATCCAATACGGAGTGGGAATACGTGTATTGAAAGGAGAACAGACAGGATTTGCCTATTCCGAAGATACCTCTCAGGAAGCCATGCTACAGGCGGCACGCACAGCGGCTAACATCGCTGACAGCAATTCTCCTCAAAAAGAATTGAAAATAAGAGAGTTCCAGCCCCCTTCCTTTTATTCAATAATAACTCCATGGGAAGAAGTCTCTATTAAAGAAAAAGTACCTTATATGACCAGTCTGAATGAGAAAATATTTTCAGGAGACAGCCGTGTCAACAAGGTTAACATATCGATGAACGACAGCAGTTCCTATATCCTTTTCTATAACTCAGAGGGCTTACTGACATGGGATTACAGGCCCATGACCTATCTTGCAGCAAGAACTATCATGGAAGAAAACGGAAGGATAGAAAACACATCCGTATCACGATCATACCGCAAGGGTTTTGAGTTTCTCACTGAAGATCTGATTGATGGCCTTGCCAAAGAAGCTATCAATGAGACTGCACTTTTATTCAAGGCAGGAAAACCAAGAGCCGGGGAAATGGAAGTGGTAATGGGGCCCGGCCGTTCAGGTATCCTTCTCCATGAAGCTATGGGACATTCCTTTGAAGCTGATTTTAACAGAAAGAAAACATCTATATTTTCAGATAAAATGGGACAAAAAATTGCTGCCGATTTTATCACTATTGTTGATGACGGTACTCTTCCGAACGACAGAGGAGCTCTCAATGTTGACGATGAGGGAATAATGTCTCAGAGAACTGTTTTGGTAAATAATGGATTACTAACAAGTTACATACACGACAGAATAAGTGCCAAATATTATAATGTCAATCCGACCGGTAACGGACGCCGCCAGGATTTCAGAAATGTTCCTATTCCAAGAATGAGATCAACCTACATGGAAAATGGTCCGCATGAAAAAGAGGAAATCATTGAAAGTGTAAAAAGAGGCATTTATGTCGATAATTTCAGTAACGGACAGGTAAATATCGGACCCGGCGACTTTACCTTCTTTGTAAAATTCGGGTACCTGATAGAAAATGGTAAACTTACAACACCCATAAAAGATGTAAATATCATAGGTAATGGACCGCAGGCTCTTGCCGATATAACAATGGTTGCAAACGATCTGCAGTTCTCTGACGGAACATGGAATTGCGGGAAAGACGGACAAAGTGTACCGGTAAGCCTGGGATTACCTACTGTTAAAATAAAAAAGCTTACCGTTGGAGGACTGAATGCTTAAAACGTACTTAATAAATACTGAATCTCTATGGATAAAAATGCAAAATACAAAATAGCTGACTACGTTATCAACAATGCTCTCGAAAACGGAGCCAGTCAGGTAGCCGTAGCTATCAATGATAATTCTTCAAGACGTATTGAAATACGTGAACAAAAAATAGACAGACTCCAGGAATCAATAGGCAACTCTCTGTCAGTAGATTTTTACGTGGATCGTAAATTCTCATCGCACTCGACGAACCTTCTGAAAGAGAAAGAACTGGAAAAATTTATTAAGGAAGCTATTGAAGCGACAAAATATCTTTCTGAAGACGAATTTCGCTATCTGCCTGAAGAAGAACTTTATTACAAAGGCGGAGCTGAAGATCTCAGAACAATAGACCCTGATATCATAAAAATTGATTCGAAGACAAAAATAGACCTTGCACGTCAGATCGAGAACGAAGTATTTGGTACTGATGAAAGAATAGTCTCTGTTACATCAACATACATGGACGAAGTATCACATATGATCCTTGCTGACAGCAATGGCTTCAGAGGAGAGTCGGATAACAGCTATACCGGACTGGTAGCAGAGGTCTCAGTAAAGGGAGATACCGGCAGGCCTTCCGATTATTGGGTTGAATATAATATCTTCTACGATAAGCTTGTTAAAACAGGAATCGGGAAAAAAGCCCTGGAGAGAACCCTGCGAAAGCTTAACCCAAAGAAAATAGGATCGGGAAAATACAACCTCATTGTTGACAATATGGTGGCTGCCACATTATTAAGTCCATTCATCTCTGCATTATTCGGATCTTCCCTGTATCAAAAGAACTCTTTTCTGGACTGGAAAATAAATACAAAAGTTGCAAGCGACAAATTGTCATTCATTGATGACCCTCTTATTATATCAGGCTTATCTTCAAGACATTTTGATAATGAGGGATTAAAAGCCATCAAAAGGACAGTTGTCGAACAGGGCGTTCTCCGTAACTATTTCATTAATACTTATTATGGCAGAAAACTGGATCTCCCTCCAACCTCAGGTAGTATCTCCAATATTATTTTTCAAAACGGCACCCTCGACCAGAAAGGTTTATTAAAATCCGCTAATAAAGCTATTTTAGTCACCGGATTCAACGGAGGAAACTGCAATGGGGCTACAGGAGATTTTTCTTATGGTATAGAAGGTTTTCTGGTTGAGAACGGAGAAATAATTCATCCTGTCAGTGAAATGAATATAACGGGTAATATGAATGATTTCTGGAATACCCTGGCTGCTGTTGGAAATGACCCTTATCCATATAGCTCCATCCAAACACCTTCACTACTATTTGAAAATACTGATGTGAGCGGTATGTAATAAAACATAACTAAAGTATCTTTACCTGTATAACAGATTTCTGTTAACATATAATGCCGCAAACCCTGTTTTACAGTAGTCCGGTGTTAATCTTTGTTAAAAAAACAGGAGTTAAATAATTAAGAAAAACGTATTCTTTATTTTTGTTCTTCTGGTATTTTCTCCTTAGGCAGAGAAAAGAAATGAAACTTGCATGAGCAACAACTTACAGAAGGAAATGATTATTATTTATGCAAGTTCCATACGACCTTGGAAATAATATTTAAATAATCGTATGAATAACAAGAAAACTTTAATAACTACTGGTTTAGTAATAGCCCTTACATTAACAGTCCTTTTTGTTTTTAATAAAATGCTCACTAAAGAGGACACTTCAGGCATATTCGCTGAAGCACAAGAAGGCAAATTTGAAATAATTGTTTCTACTACAGGTGAATTACTTGCAGAAAATTCAGTTGACATACTTGGTCCCGAGATAGCGGGAAACCGTCGTATCCGTTCATCAAATCTAAAGATCACCGATATAGTTCCGGAAGGTACAGAAGTAAAAAAAGGTGATTACGTTGCAACACTTGACAGAACTGAGTTTGAAAATCAGGTTAGGGATTACAGGGAGAGACTGAATGAAATGTATGCAGATCTCGAAATGTTATTGATTGATACTTCTCTTACAATGAACGACATGAGAGATCAGATCAGAAATCAGGAACACACTTTAAAAGAAGCTGAAATAACTTTTCAGAATTCTAAATATGAAACACCCACATACCAACGGCAGGCCGAGATAGCAGTTGACAAAGCTCAAAGGAACCTGGAACAATTAATACGCAGCTATTCTCTTAGTGAAGCCCAAACCCGTCTAAGAGTAGAACAACAAAGAACCAGGATCATGAAATTTGAAAGAAGGGTTGAAGACTATGAAGAAATTCTTAAGGAATTTACAATTACTGCCCCATCACCGGGCATGATAGTATACAAAAAAGACAGGATGGGCAACAAACGGAAAACAGGCTCTAATATAAGCCCTCATGATCGTGTCATAGCCACTCTGCCTGACCTGACAAGTATGTTATCAAAGGTATATATAAGTGAAATTGATGTTAATAAAGTTCAGCCCGGTCAGGTTGTTTCTGTCACTATAGATGCTTTACCGGATAAATCATTTAAAGGTTCTGTGGTCAGTGTTTCCAATATTGGAGAAATACTTGCCAACACTGACTCAAAAGTTTTTGAAGTTATTATCATGTTAGAAGACTCTGACTTAAATCTCCGTCCGGCGATGACCACAAACAATAAAATAATGATAGATAAAATGGACAATGTCATCTATATCCCAAAAGAATGTGTCCATACCGGAGCCGATGGAATACCTGTTGTATACACAAAAAATGGTACCCGACAAATTGTATTGCTTGGAGCAATGAATGATAAGGATATAGTGGTAAAAAAAGGCATTGACCCCGGGACAGTACTGTACATGGAAACACCTGACAATGCTGACAATTTTAAATTATCCGGAGAAGAAATTCTGGATGTAATACTGGAGGAAGAAAACAACAAAAGAGCTATGAACACTCTGGGGGCTGACACAGTGAAGAATCTGAGTTCAGTATATCACAACAACACAACTCCTGCCCCCATCCACTCCGTCAGGGATTGACTTTCCGATGTAAATTCTGACTGAAAGACAACGCACTACATAAAAACATCCCGTTGTCTCATTCTGATGCTATTCGTTTTCTTCAGCCGTTGTCTTTTCTGATTCTTTATCTACCTTGGATGCTTTCTTGAATTCTTTCATTCCCTGTCCCAACCCTTTCATTAGCTCAGGTATCTTCCGTCCTCCGAAAAGGAGAACCACCACAAGTAAAATGAGGATTATTTCTGTAATTCCAAATCTTCCCATAATTCGTCGTATAAGTATAATGTAAAGGTATTAATAGCTTGTCATAATTACAAATTTACATAACGGAATAAACTAGGTATTTATATGAAGGTATAAATATTTCTATATTTCCGTTAATAATATTTATCTGATCATAAAATCAAGCAATGGCTTATCGCCCAGATAAGCAATGAGATTGTCGTTTTTATTCAACGGGCCGACGCCTGCGGGTGTTCCTGTAAAGAGCAGGTCTCCCGTTTTAAGGGTAAAATACCGGGAAACGTAGGCAATAAGTTCATTTATTTTAAAGATCATATCGGAGGTATTGCCCTGTTGCACTATTTTTTCATTTATTTCAAGTCTGAAATCAATATTGTTTACATCTTTCACGGTGCTTACGGGTATGAATTCTCCCAGGGGTGCAGAACCGTCAAAACCTTTCGATAGCTCCCATGGCAAACCTGCTGCAGCATTTTTTGCCTGTATATCACGGGCAGTGATATCAATACCAAGGGTTATCTCATCATAGTATCTGCCGGCATATTCCGGAGATATTCCTTTCCCGAGTCTGCTTATTTTTACTACCACTTCTGTTTCATACTGTATCATTTGTGAAAAATCGGGGAGAAAAAAAGGTTTATTTTTCTTCAGTATTGCCGAATCGGGCTTTAGAAAAACCACAGGTTCTACAGGGATAGGCTTATTCATCTCCCTGGCATGATTCCTGTAATTAAGTCCTATACATATTATCTTCATACTATCTATCCTTATTACCTGAAGTGCGCAATTTAATTTCAGTCAGTATTTTTTTTGTATACAAGGGAAAATCCCCGTTCATCATCCACGAATAATATGAGGGTTCTGTCCTGAATACTTCTTCAACAGGTTTCCCTTTATGTTTACCAAAATTAAACAATTCAACCCCATTCTCATCTCTAATTATCCTTCCTGCAAAATCAACATTCTCATTATAAGAGCTATAATCTGAAAGTTTCTGTATATCGTTTTCAAGATCGGGGTATTTGTCAAGCTGAGCCTTTAATACCTGATAGGTAGCAAAAGTATCGGCCTGTGCTGAATGAGCATCATCCAGAACTTTCTTACAATAGAACTGGTAAGCCGCAGAGAGGGTGCGTTGTTCCTTTTTGTGAAAAATGATCTGAACATCAACATATCTTGGTTTTAAAAAATTATACTCCACGTTAACCCTCAGAAACTCTTCTGCCAGCAAGGGGATATCAAATTTAAGAGCATTAAAACCTGCCAGATCACATCCTTCCATAAAAGACGCAAGGTTTTTTGCTATTTCTTTGAAAGAGGGAGCATCCGCAACATCGCTGTCACTTATGCCATGTATAGCAGTAGCTTGCGGGGGAATGGGCATTTCGGGGTTAACACGTGTATTAAACCATTGTTCTTTTCCTTCCGGAAATATTTTAAGAGCAGATATTTCCACAATACGATCAGACGAAACACTTATTCCTGTTGTTTCAAGATCAAAAAAGACTATCGGGCGTTTAAGTTTAAGTTCCAATTATTACGCGTTTATCATCATTGGCATTAAAAGCATCAGAAGATCTTCTGATGCTGAATCCATCTCAGCCGGCAGGAAAAGACCCGCACGGGTCGGATCAGCCAGCTCTATTATAACTTCCTGTGACCCTATATTGGCCAGGATTTCGAGCAGAAATACCGATTTAAAACCGATTTCCATCTCCTCTCCTTCGTACTGGCATTTTATTTTTTCATAGGCTGAAATGGAAAAATCTATATCCTGGGCAGAAACGGTAAGCTGGTTGCCGGTGAATTGCAGCTTCACCAGATTGCTTGCCTGGTTTGAGAAAACAGATACCCTCTTGAGTGTATTGAAGAACTCTGCTCTGTCAATAGTCACTTTTCGGGGATTGTTCTTTGGTATTACGGAATTGTAATTGGGATAGTTACCCTCTACCAGACGACATACAACCTTATAATTACTCAGGTTAAAAAAAGCATTCTTATCATCAAATTCCAGAGTGGTAATACCCTCTTCTCTCGGGAGAATATTCCTCAGAAGAGAAGCAGGCTTTTTTGGAAGAATGAAAGATGCATTATCATCTGCATAGGCGTCGGTTCGCTGGTACCGTACAAGTTTGTGTGCATCCGATGCAACAAAAGTTATCCTGTCTGTGGAAGCTTCAATAAAAACACCTCCCATCACCGGACGCAGTTCATCGTCAGCTGTTGCAAAAAGAGTCTTGTTTATACCGTCCATCAGGATGTCAGCATTTATTTCAAAACTAAACTTCTTGTCCTTATTAACAGAGGGTAATGCCGGAAAATCTATTCCATTCTGCCCTACAACATTGAATTTCCCGTTTTCCGAACTGATAACAACAGCCATCGTATCAGGATTTATGTCAAAAGTAAGTGGCTGTGCAGAAAACTCCTTCAGAGTATCAAGCAATATCCTTGAAGGAAGTGCTATTATACCATCTCCCTCAGCATTGTCCAGCTTCATCCTTGTTATAAGCGTCGATTCAAGGTCTGAAGCAGTTATTTCAAGATCATTGCCTGACAAATTAAAAAGAAAATTGTCTAATATAGGAAGAGTATTCTTGGAGCTTATGACCCTGCTGATTGCCTGAAGATGACCAAGAAGCTCAGTACTGGATACAACGAATTTCATAGTAGTTCCGGGTTAAATTAAATTTACTGATTCCAAAAAAAATAATCGTTAGCAAGGAATAACGGTGATGCCATTTTCTGACATCTCCCGATTATCAATATTACAAAAAAAAAATATTCATTCAAATTAAATAACAATTTATAACTTTTACGCTATACAGCCGGAAAAGTCATTACATTTTATGTCATTCCTGTCTTTTTATTCATCTCCCGGCTGTCCGGTAAAAAAATAGGATCTCTTTTTCAACAAAGGATCTATATCAAAGTATTTAACTATCAATAATTCGTCTTTCCCTTCGATCCGGGCCCACAGCCTGTCATTATCCTTTTGCCCTTCCTTTGTCCTTTCCCATAGAATAAGGGTTTTCTTATCACCATCATCCTTTTCAACAGAAATTATGCAGACGGGATCGTGAGATACAATATTTTCCTTTTCACTGGCAGTAATATCGGTAACAGGGCTCTCAAACGGAACATGTATAAAATAAGAAAGATATCTCTGTACTCTTGATGTATCCCATCCCTTAAGCTCATTTTTTGTATCTGACAATATGTATTCTCCTTCTGATGACACGGTTATTTTAAATGAGGCAGCTGTATCTGCATTGTTCTCAAGTGATACCGAATTCAGTTCTTCAGGATGACTATTGAAAATAATAAAAGGAGACCAGAACAGTTCATCGGCAGTAAAAAATGATCCTATATCTACTTCATTTCCCGGAAGACTGACAATGAAGGGTTTTGCCCTTTCCCTCATCTTCATTATATTGCCGTATCTATTACTCTTGGTCCTGTAAACCAGATAAGACCTAACTGTTTTCCTCCCCGAAACTATTTTAACCCTCACCGGTTTACTATTATTGGTTTTTATTTCCTTATCAAAAAGATCTGCTGACACCGGTGATTTTATCTGCATTCCTGTAAGAATCTCCAGAAAAAACAGAACGGCATTTTTCCTTGCCTCTACAGTGCTATTGACTTTCCATCCTTCATTATCTTTTGCAAGAACAAGTTCCCTTTCTCCTTCCCTTAATTCAATCTTCGTTATTTCAGTTACCGGATCAACTGCGAAAAGTACTTCACGTTTTCCGAAAGATGACGTACGATGAAAAATGATTATGAAAACAAACAGAATTAAAAACAGTAATAAAAGAACAGAAAGTCTTTTGAAAAATAATTTATTTATGTTCATGATCCTGTATACAACCTCCTTCTGAAATAAGCTCCGGCAATACCTGCAAGAATAACCAGAAGGACCGGAGAAATAATATTAAAAACCTGTATCTGTATCTTTTTGTCTCTTATTTTTGATCTGTCAAGCAATCTTAGCTTCATCTCCCTTGAACGCAGAGTCATCAGGTCGTTATCGTCGACCATGTAATTAAGGCAATTAAGCATAAAATCCCTGTTCCCGTAAATATGACCTGTATATTTATCCTGACCAAGTGGTAATGGTATCTCAGAATATCCTGATCTCTGCACTTCATTTCTTATTATATTGGCATCAGCTATTACTATCATTTTTGTGGGCATACTCTCGTTCCTTATTTCTTCACTGGCATTTTCAAACATAGCACCGGGCATCCTGTTTTTATAGGCTGAAGGGAATATCCCTTCCAGTAAAACAGCAACAGGAAGACCTGACTTATTGAATTCATTCTCCCCGGGAACCGTTTCAGCATCACTGAGACGGATAATGAGAGGCGGTGAAAGAGTCCTGGCATAATCGGAAGAAGTAAGTAGAATGGTTTTTTTGACAGACGGATCAAGTCCGACCGTATCTATCGTATTTACAAATTCACCTTTCACCCGGTTCAGGTTTCGTGTTACCGGATGATCCTGATTGGGCAGAAGCAAGGGATAATAAACCCATGGAGCAGGTACTATTTGTCTTTGTTCACCCCCTGTTGTAACAGACATTCTGATAATGGCACATTCCAAATCCTGTATCAATTCGGGATTAACACGGGCACCATAGCGGAACAGCTGATCTTCGATGTTCACAGTATGATAAAGGCCTACTGTTTCTCCAAGCGAAAGACTGTCGGAATTTACGTATACCTGTTCTATAAGCCATATCACCCTGCCTCCTTTCATTATATACTGATCGATGACAAACTTATCCTCTTCGCTGAACTGATCAAGCGGCCCTGCCACTATCACAGCGGCATAGTCATCAAGAACTCCTGGCTTTCCTCCCGGCCTTCCTCTGTCAACAGTAAAAAATTTCGCCATATGATATGTTATATCAGCTACTTCAGTTTCTGTCAGTTCTCCATGTCCTTCCAAAAAAGCAACCTTATATACAGTGTCGGATACCACAGTTGAAATTGTCTGTATCATCTCGTATTCCAGCCCTTCAATAGAATGAAGAATATTCTGTTCATACGAAACCATTTGATTGTTCTTTAAAAAATTAACAGGTACTTCAACACCATTATAATTGACTATCATTCCGGGGAAAACCAGCCTTTGGCTTTCTCCACCTTCATCATCGGTCAATTGGGCTCTTACCGGCACAAGACCTTTATTATAAAGGCTCTCATATAAATTTTCCCGTTGCCGGACATCCCCTGTGGCTGCCGGATTAATAAATTCGTATGAAATCTTACGCCCGGAAGCCAGCCTGAACTCATCAAGCATCTCCTTCACCGACCGCCGCAGACGTTTAAGAGGTATTTGCATCTCACCATCCAGATAAACCTGAATATAAATATCGCTATCAATCCCGTCCAGCACCTTAAGGGTAGAAGAAGACAGAGTGTACCTTTTATCTTCCGTCAGATCAATCCTGACTGCAAGAAGAGAACAGATATATGCAATTATAATTATACCGGTAACGGTCATTATAAAATTGATCCAGCACTTTATCCTGATATTTCTATCATCCGGTGTTTCTGTCATGGTTCAATTTCTTTTCTTCCATTTACGTGATAACAAAACCAGTCGTGTTGCTTCATTGAATATTGTTGCAACTGCTATATAGTAAGCTACATCCCGTATATCAATTACACCCCTGCTCATCGATTTATAATGCTCGTTTATACCCAGCCTTATTACAAATTCATCAACTTTTTTTAGTCCCGGCAAATAAGCAAATGAATCGAAACCTGCATACAACACGAAACAAATCAATACTGCCAAAATAAAGGCAATAACCTGATTATCTGTAAGTGATGATGAAAATATACCTACAGAAGCATAAATAGCTGCAAGAAAAAATAATCCTGTGAATGCCCCCCATGTGGCTCCGGCGTCAAGATTACCGGGTGTCTCTCCCAGAGAATAAACTGATATATACCAGATAAAACAGGGAATAAGAGCAAGGATTACAAGCATCACCGACGCAAGATATTTACCATAAACAATCTCTCTTTCGGTAACAGGTTTGGAATAAATCAGCTCCATAGTACCCAGTCTCTTTTCTTCAGCAATCATTTTCATCGTAACAGCAGGAACAAGGAACAAAAACACCCAGGGGGCCAGAAAAAACAATGTGTCAAGACCTGCATAACCACTGTCAAGAATGTTCCACTGGCCAGGGAAAACCCACATAAAAAGGCTGTTGACCAGAAGAAAGACAATAATTACTATATAGCCTGTCAGGCTGCTGAAAAAACCGCTTATCTCCTTCCTGAAAATAGCAAACATAACTTCTTCCTTGACAAAGCTCAAAAATAACTAATTATATTAATACACCGAAAATACTCATGTGTAATACAGGATGAAAAAATATGTCCACCACAAAGACATGACCGTCACAGATACTCATTATCTGCTTCTTCCCTTTGTACTGCTTCTTCAATATCAGCAACATGAACACCCGTATAATAAAAAGATATTATTTTCTGGTAATCATATCCTCTTTTAGCCATTTCCATCGCACCTTCCTGACACAGTCCCACTCCATGCCCATAACCTCTTCCTGTAAGTATTACAGAATCACCTTCAATAATAACGGAAAAAAATGCTGACCGAAGCCCCAGATCATCTCTTATCTTTATATAGGGGAGAGAAATATTTCCAACCTTGTATTCATAACTGCGGTTTTCCTGATAACAAGTCATCTGTGAGATATTCTCCAAACCTGATGTTTCGCCTGACTTTCCAAGATAGCCGGCCCACTCTTCGGTACTATAACTCTTGCGCCATTGGGCGTTCCCTGAATTGGTACACCAGGGGTCCTTAATCCCTTTCAGATAAGTAACATCAGTCAGCCACACATAACCTGAAGGTGAAGTTTCTCCACCACAATTGGAATGGAATGCAGAAATAATAAGAGTACTGTCAGATGCAAGAATCACCCGGCCTCTTGTCTTTTCTACTGCTGCAATAATCGCAGTGTCTTCAGTAAGACCATTAAATGCCTGACAATGTGTATTATCACAAAGATTATATCCGTCTGTCTTATGCTTTTTGAAATATTTATACAAATAAGTTCTTGCAATCACTGCCTGTGTTTTCAGATACTCCGCATGCTTACCGTGACCTCCTTCAGCCCTCACCACACCAGCTATATATGATTCAATATCAGTCAGATTTACCAAAACAACAGTCCCCAGATCGGGAATACACAATAAATCACCGGCATAACATTGTCTTACAGGATTATTTGTATTTACACGGAGCATGAATACAGCATGTTCATCAACTCCTGAAAAAAGAACAGAATCACAGACAAAAGAAGAAAGGCCATTCTTTTTTACAGCAATTCTTTTACCATGTTTTGCAATAAGGACTGATTCACTGGTTAGTAAGTTAAAAGTACCGCCTGGAAAGCAGTTCATAAAGTACCTACCCTTCCTTACTGTAAACAAAACAGATGAGGGGACCTGATCGGCAAATATTCTTATTTTAACATGGGCTTCAGAGGGTGCGGGAAAAAGGAAAATTATATTAACCAAAAGAAAAAAAAACCTGGCTGTCCGTAGTGAAAGATCTTTGCAACATCTCTCTGTATACGAACCGTCCTTGTCGGAGAAAAAGCAGTGTGTATTTTTTAACCGTGAATAAAATGTTTTTGTCAGAATATAAAAACACATTGTAAATAGTTCATTTTATCGTTCTTTCCTTTTTATGACACAGAGCTTTTTCATTCCTGATACCTGAGGACTCTTACCATTTCTCCTGCTATTCTGTCTGAAGCACCTGAAGAACCGAGAGTGAACCTTATTGCATCGTAATCACTGAGTATTTTTTCTCTTTTATCACCTCCTGGCAAGATGGCTTTAAGTTCTCTGATGAGATTTTTTCTGTTAAGGGAATACCCGACTAATTCTTTTATCACTTCCCTTTTTAAAATTAGATTAACCAGTGAAATAAATTTCACTTTTATCAATACCCAGGCTACGAGCATCGAGAAAAAATCACCTTTATAACAAACAACCTGAGGAACATTAAAAAGTGCTGTCTCGAGTGTTGCTGTACCTGAGGCAACCAATGCTGCATCTGCCACCTTAAGTATCTTATATGTTTTATCTTTAACAAGACTGACAGGTTCATCTCCAATAATAGACTGGTACAATTCATCCGGCAGATTCTTTACTCCGGCCACTACAAAGTGATAATCATGAAACTCTCCTGCAAGTTTAACCATCTGTGGGAGGATAGACAGAACTTCATGTTTTCTGCTTCCGGCAAGCAAGGCAATAACAGGCTTCCCTGACTGCCCGCATATTTTATAAATTTCTTCCTCATCAGGCAATAAGGCCTGTTGTCTTTCGACTTCGTCAACCAGAGGATTCCCGAGATACTGAACCCTTATACCATGTCGGGCATAGAATTCTGTCTCAAAAGGGAATATTATGAACATACGGTCGACATATCGTTTGACTTTTCTTACCCTCCATTCTCCCCAGGCCCAGAACTTTGGTGAGATATAATACAATACCTTAAAACCCTTCCTTTTGCAATATTCTGCTATTCGCATGTTAAATCCCGGAAAATCAATTAGAATAACCGCATCCGGAGAATAGTCCCATATTTGTTTTTTGCACAATTCCAGATTACTGATAAATTTTCCAAGATTTTGAATAATGGCAGTAAAGCCCATTATTGCAGTATTCTTGTAATGCATCAACAAAGTGGCTCCTGCTTCCTCCATCATTTCGCCACCCCAGCAAAATACAGAGGCCTCTTTATCATGACTGTGCAAAGCCTTTATCAGATTGGAACCATGCAGATCGCCTGACTGTTCGCCTGCTATAATGAAATACCTCATACAAAGAAATAGACTCCGAACACTATTACGGCCCAGACAATTGTTATGCCCAGGACCCCCCGGGAGGCACGTAACATATCCAGATGATTGAACAATAAAAAAATCAGAACATTAGGGAATACACAGAGAGTTATAATATGAGTCTCTATTCCGGCTATTGATACCTTTTCAAGCCATTCTTTCAGAGAAGGATTCCCCTTTGAAAAAAGAAAAACAAAGAGAACGACTATTACCGGCAGAAGAAAGCCCGAGAGCAAGCCGGTTGACATTTGGTCATATTTATCCGTCAGTTTCATCTATCCAGTCTCTCTTTCAATTCGTCGAGAAACCAGTGGGCAGTCATGTCAACAGTAACAGGCACAACCGACACATAATTATTGTCAAGTGCCCAGTAATCAGTATCATCAGCCTCCGGTTCCTGATTATTAAAATGACCTGTCAACCAGTAATATGTTTTCCCCATCGGGTCTTTTCTTTTTTCAAATTCTTCCTTCCAGTTACCTTTTGACTGCCTGCATACTTTTATTCCTTTTATCTCTTCTCTTCCTACAGCTGGTATATTTACATTAAGGCAAATACCGGGCGGTAAAGGTTCATACAACAGATGTTCCATAATAAGTCTTATATATTCACGGCACACAGAAAAATCCGAATCAGGGGCAAAACTGTTCAGTGAAAAACCTACTGATGTTATTCCATACAGGCATCCTTCCAGAGTGGCAGCCATAGTACCTGAATAGAGAACACTAACAGAAGCATTTGCTCCATGGTTAATCCCTGCCACTAAAAAATCCGGATACCGGTCCAACAGCTGATTAACAGCCAATTTGACACTGTCGGTGGGTGTTCCGTTACAGGTATAAATCCTGTGTTGTTCATTCTCATCAAGCAGTTTCACTCTTATTGGTGTCTTTACGGTAAGGGCCTGTGACATCCCTGACCTGCTTTCCAGAGTGGAAATGAGAACAACCTTGCCAAATTCCTCCATTGTCTCCAAAAGAGTCTTCAGGCCTGTTGCATAAAGACCATCATCATTTGTTAAAAGTATAAGTCTATCCCCCTTTTCAATTACCATATATATGTCTTTAGCTGCAAAGATAAAGAAATACCATACCAGTAAGAGCAATTTAAGAATGAAAATGGAAAAAAACGGGTTTCCTGATTTATGTAATGCTTTAATAGCTCATAAAAATTTATCTCTCATAAAAACATTTATCAAAATGCTTACTTTTGCTTTCTGATAAAAGCGGAGATCTGTTTTTTTAATATAACCTATCAAGTATGAAGATTTCTTATAACTGGCTTAAAGACTATATTGATTTTGATATCGAACCTGAAAAACTATCG
>ERZ795057.945-NODE-945-length-27447-cov-9.203198_pt1 | contig 27447 bp, 22 predicted proteins | sample MGYA00375141_ERZ795057 | MGnify/ENA primary metagenome ERZ795057 (study PRJEB30186, sample SAMN05720163) | activated sludge metagenome | isolation source: Anaerobic digester | place: Hong Kong | collected 2015-01-26 ...
AACTCAAGGATGCCACGTTTCATGGCATTGTGTCCGGGTCTGCGATAAACCAGCCAGTAGTACCATGGCGGCGTATCCATGGTGATGATCAGCCGGGCCGAACGGCCGGTAAGATACTTATCCCACAGAAGACTGCCTTTCCTGTATTTAAAGGCAAAACCAGGCAAAAAAGTACGGTCGATAAACCCTTTCATCAATGCGGGAAAGGTTGACCACCAGTTCGGATAAATTATAACGATATGTTCGGCCCATTTAATGGCCTCCTGCGCTTTCTGAAGGTCAGGCTCCAACTCCTGACTTCCCCTGTAGCCTTCTCTGAAATTCAGTTCGAAATCAAGGTCTCTGAGAATGATCTCCCTGATTTCAGCACCGGAAGACAATGCCCCTTTACGATAATGTTCAAACAATGAATTTGAAAACGTATCTTTAACCGGATGACCAAGAATAATCAGTATTTTTTTCATTAAAACCTAACTTCCTTTACCCCAGACAGGGTATATTAATAATTAATATTCAATGGATTAGATGCCTTTTTTCCTGTCAGTGCAAGATCAAGGACATCGATCATCTGTTCAACGTAGTGAATTTTCAGCCCTTTCAGATATACGGGCTTAATTTCCTCAATATCTTTTCTGTTATCTGCGGGCAGAATGATTTCTTTGATGCCAGATCGGCGGGCAGCCAGAATTTTCTCCTTAATTCCGCCAACAGCAAGCACTTTACCGCGCAGGGTAATTTCACCGGTCATCGCCAGCCGCGGCTTGATCAGCCGCTGGGTGAATGCCGAAGCCAGCGCGGTGAACATGGTGATTCCGGCCGAAGGGCCGTCTTTGGGTGTAGCTCCTTCAGGGACATGAATATGAACATTCCATTTTTCAAAGACGGAAGGCTCAAGGCCGAGCTGATCACTGTGCGATTTCAGGTATTCGAATGCCAGCGTAGCTGATTCTTTCATAACATCTCCGAGATTCCCGGTTAATCCCATATTCCCTTTTCCATGACTCAGGCTTGTTTCCACATACAAAATCTCTCCGCCCACCGGAGTCCATGCCAATCCGGTAACTACTCCGGCAGCATGCGGTGCTTCGTCCTTTTCCTTGTTGAACTTTACAGGACCCAGAATCTTCCGGATGTCATCTTCGGTTACCGAAACATTATACGATTCCCCGTTTACGATATACCTTGCCTGATGCCTGATAATCTTGGCAATTTTCTTTTCAAGTTCCCTGACTCCCGACTCCCTTGTATAGGCATCGATGATCAGTTCAATGATCTTTTTCCCAAACCCGAGCTGCCCCGGCTGAACGCCATGTTCGCTCAATTGCTTGGGAATCAGATGCCGGCGGGCAATCTCAATTTTTTCCTCAAGCAGATAACCGGTAATTTCAATCACTTCCATCCTGTCGCGCAATGCCGGGTGTATTGTACCAAGGTTATTTGCTGTGGCAATAAACATCACCTTCGAAAGGTCATACTCAAGCTCCACGAAATTATCGTAAAAAGAATTGTTCTGCTCCGGATCGAGCACTTCGAGCAAAGCAGCTGAAGGATCTCCATTGATGTTTGCTCCGATCACCTTGTCTATTTCATCCAGCACAAAAACCGGATTAGAAGCTTTGGCTTTTTTTATGCTCTGCAAGATCCTCCCCGGCATGGCACCAATATATGTTTTCCGGTGTCCGCGGATCTCAGCCTCATCGCGAAGGCCGCCCAACGACATCCGGATATAATTCCGGTTCACCGCTCTGGCCACCGATTTTCCGAGAGAGGTTTTTCCGACTCCCGGAGGACCAAACAGACAAAGGATGGGCGACTTCATGTCACCTTTCAGCTTCAGCACAGCCAGATATTCAATAATGCGCTCTTTCACGGTTTCAAGGCCGTAATGATCTTTATCCAGGACCCTTTGTGCATGTTTAAGGTCAAAATTATCTACAGTAAACTCATTCCATGGAAGGTCAGTCAATACCTCAAGGTAATTCAGCTGCATGGAATATTCCATTGCAGCAGGATTCATACGCTGCAATTTTGTCAATTCCTTTTCAAAGACATCTGCCACATTTGCAGGCCAACGTTTTTTCGCAGCTTTTTCCCTTAAATCGGAAATTTCCTGTGTATGCGGATTATCGCCCAACTCCTCCTGAATGGTTTTGAGTTGCTGATTCAGCAGGTAATCGCGCTGTTGCTTATCGAGGTCGATTTTAACTTTGCTTTGAATCTGATTTTTAAGCTCAATAATCTGAAGTTCCCGCGTCAGAAGCCCCAAAACCATATTCGCCCGCTCAATCAGGTCATCAATGGCAAGCAACATCTGCTTCTCCTCAAGCGAAACATTCAGATTGGAAGAAATAAAATTAACAAGGAAGACCGGGCTCTCTATATTGCGGATGGCAAATACAGAGTCCGAAGGAAGGTTGGGAGACAAGTTAATAATCTGAATGGCAAGGTCTTTTACCGATGAAATCAGGGCATTGAATTTTTTATCTTTCACCAGCGGCTTCACCTTGTCAAATTGATTTACCCTTGCAATAAAATAAGGGTCATCCTGAAGCATCTCAAGGATGCGAAAACGTTTCTTTCCCTGAATAATGGCAGTTGTGCTTCCGTCAGGCATTTGCAACAACTTGATGATGTAGGCAATGGTTCCGATTTCATTCAGGTCCTTGAACGAAGGATCCTCAATATCAACATCTTTCTGGGCAACGGCACCTATGATCCGGTTTCCTTTATAATAATCCTTTATCAAACGGATCGATTTATCACGGCCAACCGTAATAGGGATTACCACCCCGGGAAACAATACCGTATTGCGTAACGGAAGAATAGGGAGCGTTTCCGGCACCTCCTCCGCATTCATCTGCTCTTCATCTTCAGTTGAGAGGAGCGGAATAAATTCAGTTTCATTTTCAATCAGTTCGGTAAAACCGAAGCCTTCATTCGTCATATCAGTAAAAATAAGTTTTGGTATGTTCAAATTGTCATATTCAACCAGCCAAAAAGAGTGTTCTGACTAAAGTCAAATATCATGCCGGTAAATGTATTATTTTCAAAGCTACTGAAGTTACAGGCTGTTTTTTTTGAGTCAGTGATTCTGCATTTAACAAGGAATAATCAACCCAAAGCCCGACAGGAACAAGCTGTTGATATTCTGAGGGTGTCCCCGGCTTAATGTTTGTAATCAATGCTGTTGTTATTGCGTTGATTACAGACATTTGTTCATTCAGGCATTGTTGAACGCTTCATCCGGGTTCAGAATTTTGTCTGCAAAAAAAATCCGGCAGTCTATTCAGATTACCGGATAAACAAGGGTATACATAAAAAGTTTACATTCTCCGGTAGTTATGTGTCAGATTGTAAACATCCTGGATAAGTTTGGCATCAACATCGGTAAAATCAAGTTCACGCCTGCTATACATTCCCTTAGCTACTTCAATGGCTTTTTTCGGCAGGAAGGTTGAGAATCCGGAAACCCCACCCCACCTGAAGGAGGAGATAAAGTTACGCTGAAAACCGGATCCGAAAATGTTTGAACTGACCCCTACCACAGTTCCTGTATTGAACATGGTATTGATTCCGCATTTTGAATGGTCGCCCATGATCAGTCCGCAAAACTGCTGACCGGTTTCCACAAATGATTCGTCAGGATAGCTCCATAACTTCACCTGATCGTAAGTGTTCTTCAGGTTAGAAGTATTGGTATCTGCGCCCAGGTTACACCATTCGGCAATCACAGAATGCCCGAGGAATCCGTCATGGGCTTTGTTTGAATAAGCGAAAATCACGCTGTTATTGACTTCTCCGCCCACTTTAGACCAGGGTCCGATGGTTGTTGCCCCATAAACCTTGGCACCCATTTTAACCTGGGCATGCTCGCATACTGCCAGCGGGCCACGCAGGTTGGCACCTTCCATCACCACGGAATCCTTCCCGATATAAACAGGCCCCGCAGAGGCATTCAACGTAGCAGCAAGTACTTCAGCGCCAGGCTCAATGAAAATATTTTCCGGCTTTATTGCCAGGCAGTGAGCCGGTATTTTCTGCGACTTCCTGCCATGGGTAATTAACTCATAATCAGAAGTCAATGCCAATTCATTTTTCGCAAATATATCCCATGTGTTGTTGATTTCCAGAAATTCAGCTTCTGTTTCAACCTCATCGACCGCCCGGCCTGGTTTTTCGAAATCCGCTTCATTCACGTACATCGCAATAACAGTATCTCCTTTTACCAGCACCTGTCCGGCCTGCAGCCGGCCAATCTCATCTACCAGCTTATTGTTTGGACAAACAGCTCCATTGATGATGATATTTTCTTTTTCCTTCACAAGGGGAAATTTGGCAGAAAGATAATCCTCGGTAAGGGTGGATGTTTTGCAATTTAAAAAGCGTTCCCACTTCTCACGAATGGTTAAAATGCCAAACCTGATGTCAGCAACAGGCCTCAGAAAAGTAAGGGGGAGCAGATTATTGCGCCTAGATTCGTCAAAAAGGACATAATTCATAAAATAACAGTTTAAAAGTGCTTAAACGTATAATACTTACAAAAGTAACGAAAAAAGCCCTTTTGAAGAAAAGGGCCCGTGAAATCTTATTAACAACCGGATGCTGAAAACTCGCTTCAGGCCTTATTCCTGTTGTCGAAATGTTTCTGGTATTTCGTTTTGAACTTGTCAACACGTCCGGCGGTGTCGATAAGTTTAATCTTACCGGTATAAAACGGATGAGATGTATTTGATATCTCAAGCTTTACCAGCGGATACTCCTTACCATCTTCCCAAACAATGGTATCTTTGGTAGCTACTGTTGATTTAGTGACAAATGTATAGTCGTTCGACATATCTTTGAAAACCACCAACCTGTAATCCTTGGGATGAATGTCTTTTTTCATGAGTTCAGTTATTGTTAAATAATCCCGGTTCAATCAATGTTTCTGTTCCTGAATGATTGCAACCTTATTGCAATGCATTGCCCTTCAATTTTTGGGACTGCAAAAGTAAAAACTATTTTGGTAATAGCCAAAAAATCTGAAACATATTTTTGAAACTTTTTATCGACAATTAATCTTTAAGTTTTTCCAGAAAACACCCCATCGCATCAGCATTGCTGAAGAAGTTCCGGCACCGTCCTGACTGAGCGGACTGCCTGATCCCGTCTGCCGTACTTCCGGCCGGCATGTCAGTTGCAGGCCCCGGAGGCACATACTCATAAACCAGAACACCTATCCTGCCAAAGTACTCCTTTTTTTCAGCAAGCAACAGATGTCCGCTGTCAAGATGCGGTACCCGGCCCAATAACATCGAAGCCTTTTGGTATTCATAATGATTCAGGTAAACTGAATGATTGATCTGCCAGCTGTATGTTGAAATCGCTTCCATCAACGACCGGAAATCATAACCCCGCGGGACCTTTATCACCTTAACATTACGCGCTGAGCGCCCGAAATGTATACAAATATCTTCGGCAAGAATACGCAACTCCTCATCAGATTCATTTCCGGAAATTATCGCGGATTCATTATAATTAAACCTGAGCAGCGGGTATCTCGAAAGATAGGATTCCGAAACCGGCCCTTCCTTTTCACCGATAACAATCATACCGCTGAATTCAGGAAATATATTGTCAACATAAACCAAGCTCCCGGCAATACCGGGGATATGATTACCCATCATGCCAAAAATGGCTTCATACATTTTTCTGTTGCTGACACCGGTCTTTATCAGGCATCGGTGTCCGCTTAGCGCAGCCTGAATGATTTCTCCCATACCCTCAAGAGGAGTCAACGGCCTAATCCAAAAAGCAACGGGCAAAGGATTGGTCACGGGTTTCATTGCCGACAACACCCTGACAGATTCAAGCATGCTTCCGGCCAGCCACTTCAGGGCATACCTTATGTGCTCATCAACAAACCACCGGTTGGCCTGAATGCTCAACAGGAATTGTTCCCGGAAGTTATCATGCGGTGCCGGCAGTTCTGCTGGTTCAAGCAGCCGGAAGTCTTCACCTGACAGCGAAAACAACTCTTCTGCAAATTTTTGCAATCCTGCCTGTACCTGTTTTTGATCCATGAACGTTATTGAAGTGTATATTTGCAGCAAAATTAAGACTTCCCGGCCGAAATGCCTTACATTACAAACATATTGCAAAAAGGGGCAATGAAGACCATATTATCCGCTGGCCTGATTTTATTGTTTACGTGCAGCGGATTACGGCTAAAAGCTGTTCAGCCGTTACAGGAACCTGCCGGCAACGGGCTGAGGGCGCTGATCGACAGTGCCCGTAAGGAAAAATCCGACTCTCTCCGGCTGGAGATCAACAGCGTTTTCTTCGATAAACTCACTGCAGGACTAAGAGAATCGCCGGCATCAGATAAGATGTTTGATTCGCTGGGTATCGGGATAATCACATCACCTGACGCGAAAATCACCCTTGTTAACTGGAATCTGCAGCAGAACAACGGGACAAACATATACTTCCTGATTATCAGAAACAATATTACAAACCGGGTAATTCCCATGAAGCCCATGCCTGCGTTGCAGGAGATTTCAGAGGATAGTATTTTCAGAGACGGAAACTGGCCCGGGGGATTGTATTACCGCATTATCTGCAGGAAAGAACTTACAGGATCCTTTTACACCCTGCTTGGATGGGATGGGTTCAGCCGGACTACCAGCCGAAAAACAATTGACGCACTTAGTTTTGATCAGGATGGATTTCCTGTTTTCGGGGCATCCATATTCAGGACAAAAGACGGATTAAAAAACAGGGTGGTTTCGGAATACGCTTCACAGGCATCATTCACACAAAGCTATGACCGCCAGAAAATCACCCTTTCCAATGTAAGGAAATCACAGAGAAAGATAAACGATGACATTATTGTTCTCGACCGTCTGGTACCAATGAACGAATCCCTTACGGGTCAGCGATGGGCTTATGTGCCTGCCGGTAACATATATGACGGATATATTATATTTGACAGGTTCTGGACTTTTGTTGAAGACATCGCACCACGCAACCCGGCTCCCACCGGAAAAGAAAAAAAACCGCGGAAGCCGGTCAGTTATGATTTATTCCCGCCCCAGTGAAGATCAGGAAATTTCATCCTTCACGGGTTCCTTACATGCAAAAAATTGCAGTCCATCAAGCCTGAATGATGAACTCATAGCCTGGTTTCTCCGCTGAAATTCCATACTGCCACCTGTTTATTCTGCCCGGCCGGTTGTTGTATTCATAAAACCAGCATTCAGGATTTGCACTATTCATGTATTTTAGTTAAATTTATATCGTCAATTTACTATTTTACAGATGATTAAACTTTACAAGAAAAGAATTTTCATAAACTTGGCAACTGTATAAAACTTTATACCTTTGCTTCAGTTTTCAGCCGGTATTTAAGCGCATCAGACATAAAATAAGTTTACCAACTTAATTCACAACATCATGAAAAAACACAATTTCAACGCCGGTCCTTCCATTCTGCCGCAGATAGCCATCGAAAACACGGCCAAGGCTGTGCTGGACCTGAATGGCATTGGTATGTCAATCCTTGAAATCTCGCACCGGAGCAAGGATTTTCAGGCAGTGATTGACGAAGCAACAGCACTTTTCAAAGAGTTACTCAACATCCCTGAAGGTTATCAGGTTCTTTTCCTTGGCGGTGGAGCCAGCATGCAGTTCTGCATGATCCCCTTTAACCTGATGTCGAAAAAGGCGGCCTACCTCGAAACAGGTGTCTGGGCTAAGAAAGCAATCAAGGAAGCCAAACTGTTCGGCGAAGTGAATGTGGTAGCTTCATCCGCCGACAAAAACTACACATACATTCCCAAAGGCTACACAGTTCCGGCAGATGCCGACTATTTCCACATTACCACCAACAATACCATCTACGGAACAGAAATCCGGACTGATTTTGACTGTAACATTCCCCTGATTGCTGACATGTCATCCGACATTCTCAGCCGCCCGGTTGATGTATCCAAATATGCCATGATCTATGGCGGCGCCCAGAAAAATCTCGGCCCTGCCGGCGTTACCTTTGTGATCGTACGTGAAGATATCCTTGGGAAGGTTGAAAGAACTATCCCGACTATGCTGGACTATCGGACCCACATTAAAGAAGGTTCCATGTTCAACACCCCTCCGTGTCTGCCCATATTTACCGTGAAAGAAACGCTGAAATGGATCAAGTCCATTGGCGGGGTAGCTGCCATCGAAAAAATGAACATCGAAAAAGCAAACATCCTTTATAATGCCATCGACAACAGCACAATGTTTGTGGGAACCGCTGAGAAAGACTCCAGGTCACTGATGAACATCTGCTTTGTGATGAAAGAGCAATACAAAGACAAAGAGGACGCTTTTATGGAGTTTGCCAAAAACCGCGGAATGGTTGGTATTAAAGGCCACCGTTCAGTTGGCGGATTCAGGGCTTCCACATACAACGCCCTGCCAAAGGAAAGCGTTGAAGCACTGGTTGCCTGTATGCACGATTTTGAAAAAGAAAACGCCTGAGCAAAGGCACTTACCTTTAAAAACCGGTTCCCGTAGCCGGTTTTTTTTATGCCCGGCATTTATTGAGTAATATAATTACTCATTGAGTACTTGTAACAGGGAGATTAAAATGTTTAAATTAGCCATTGAAATTCATTGTAATATCATGCAGGCTGACCACAGGATAAAGTATCTGCGCGCGTCCGACGACTTCCCGCCCCTGAGTGATTGCAGGACCGACGGATTATTGGCCGCGGGGGGTGATCTGAGTCCCGGGAGGCTGGTAAAAGCATATAGCAGCGGAATTTTCCCCTGGTATGACATTTCGACGCCAATTATGTGGTACTCACCTGAAACCAGGTGTCTGCTGAAGCCAGGTTTGTTCAGAACCTCCTCAAGCCTGAAACAAAAATTAAAAAACGGACATTTCACTTTTTCATTTGACAAAGACTTTGCAAGCGTCATACAATTTTGTGCCGGAGTAAAAAGAAAACAGGAAAGCGGCACATGGATAACGCCTGCAATGATTGATGCATACACCGAACTGCACAAAACAGGGCTGGCTCATTCTGTTGAAGTATGGCATGAAGATCGCCTTGCGGGAGGGTTATATGGTGTTTCTCTGGGCAAAGCTTTTTTTGGAGAATCGATGTTTCACCTGGTGAGTGATGCTTCTAAAGCCGCCCTTTATTATCTTTGCACAAAACTGGATGAGAAAGGTTTTCATTTTATTGATGCCCAGATGCCGACTTCTCATTTGTTGAGTCTCGGGGCCTTTACCATATCCAGGGACGAATACATCAGCCTGTTAAAAAGTGCGCTGGAGGCAGCGCCGATCAGGGGATCGTGGAACCAATTCTGATTGAATATGATTGATGCACGGAAAGAATTTATGGCAGAAGCCCTGCGCCTTGCGGAAGAAAATATTGCCTCGGGCAGGGGCGGGCCTTTTGGCGCCGTTGTAGTAAAGAACGGAGAAATTATTGCCCGGGGAAGCAATCATGTTACTTCGGACAATGACCCCACAGCCCATGCCGAGGTAGTCGCTATCAGGGAAGCCTGCGCTGCATTGGGTAGTTTTCAACTGGATGGTTGCGAAATTTACTGTTCCTGCGAACCATGCCCGATGTGCCTCGGCGCTATCTACTGGGCGCGCCCCGAAAGAATCTATTTCGCCGCCGGCCGGCGCGATGCCGCTGACGCCGGCTTTGACGATGACTTTATTTACCGGGAAATCAGCCTGATCCCCGGTCAACGGTCCATTCCCGGAGGACAATTATTGCGGGAAGAAGCTTTGCATGTTTTCAGACAATGGAAAGAATCTGACAGAAAAATTCCTTATTAATTCACTTTATATTTATCACCAATGGCTTTTGAAATTACAGGAAAACTGATTGAAAAATTTGAAACACAGAACGTTTCTGAGAAATTTAAAAAAAGGGAATTCGTAATCGAGTTCAGGGACAATCCTAACTCTTCATTTACAGAAATGCTGAAATTCCAGCTTACCCAGGATCGCTGCAGCCTGATTGACGCCTACAATACCGGTCAGGATATCAGGCTTTGGTTTAACTTAAGGGGGCGAAAATGGGAAAAAGACGGCAATGTCAACTACTTCACCAATCTGGAAGCCTGGAAGATAGAAGGCGCCGCTGCTGCTCCGGAACAACAGGCAGGTACCTCGCTGCCTGATTCAGGCACAGGCGCTGCCGCCGCTGACGAACTTACGAATGACCTGCCCTTCTGATAAAGGGTGAAACGGATTCTTTAATTTAACCTGTCAGGTTTCATCATACCTGACGGGTTATTCTTTTTTTATCATGACTGCCGGCAGGCTCCTTGCCAAAATCATCGCGTGCAGACAGATACACTCCTCAGGAGAGAAGTAAAGATAACAGCATAACGAAAAGGTAATTCTGGTTTACTTTGGAATAATTTCGAGGGTGAAGCTGAAAGTACTGCCTTTGCCGGGCGTGCTCATGGCTTGTATCTTCGATTTATGAATATTCATAAACTCCTGACAAAGAATTAACCCGAGGCCTGTACCTGTTTCATTATTGGTGCCTGAATTTTTCAGATTCCCGTCTATTCTGAATAACCTTGACAATTCATCTTCATTCATACCTATTCCGGTATCTGTAACGCTCACAGCGGCTTTTCCCCCGCTGCAGTTACAGCTAACGGTAACAGAACCTCCGTTCTGCGTAAACTTAATGGCATTGCTTAATAAATTCCTCAGCACGGTAAACAGCATGTTTTTGTCTGCCTTCACAATTACGTCCCTGGTAAAATCAGTATAGAGGGAAATCTGCTTATTATCAGCCATACTGCGGACAACATCAATAGAAGCCTCCACGATTTCAGAAAGATCGACGGGCTCAGGTTTAAAGTCGATACGTCCGGATTGCGCCCGCGACCAGGTCAACAGGTTATCGAGCAATGAATAAATATGCTGGCTGGATTGCCTGATAATGCCCAGGTAAGATCTTTTTTCAGCATCAGTAATTTCATCAAACTCATTGTAAGCGAGATCTGCAAACCCAAGCAGGGAAGTAAAAGGGTTTTTGAGATCATGGGCAATGATGGATAAAAATCTGTCTTTCGTTTGTATCAATTGCTCAAGTTCCGTCTTTTGGGTTTCAATCAGCTTATTCTTATCTTCAAGATTATCAACGGCTTTTGTCTTAAAATAATACCGTTTAAAAAAGAATGCCAGCAAGATCACAATAAATATTACAACACCTATCAGGGCAACCTTTGATTTTTTGTTCCTCTCCAGTTTCAATGCCTGCTCGAGGTTTTCGCGCAGCAATCTTTCGCTGTCAAGTTCCTTACGCCCGATCTCAAATCTTGCCTGCGCCTGGCTCAGTAAATAAGCCTGTTGTTCATTATAAATACTGTCTTTAAGCTTTGAATACTGATCAAGAAAGCTAAAAGCCAGCACCGGTTGATTAAGGCCCATGGATATCTTTGCCAGTTCGGCATAAGCCTCAAGCATTACATTCCTGATTTTAAGACTCTTAGCCATTTCTAATCCCGATTCAGCAAGCCTGTATGCGTCCGGCTTTTTTCCTGAAGTAAAATAAACCGTCGCCAGGGCCACCTTGATAACTGCTTCATATTGCTGATCGCCCATCTGAATGGCCAGGTCGAGTGCCTGATTCAGGTAATTCTCTGCCTGAATCAAATCATTCTTATTCAGATTTAATTTGCCCAGACTGGTGTAAATCACGATCAGTGACGCGTTGTTGGCTTTTCTCACGCCACCCTGCGCTTCGTCAAACTTTCGCCTTTCTTTTCCCTGATCAATACTCTTGTCACTTAAAATTCCCAGATTCAGATAAGAAGCTTCAAGCCCCTGCTTACTGGAAAGCTCATTTAAGATTTTTAAGGCCCTTTCGTAATAGGAATATGCCAGATCAGGGTTTCGGGTTTCATTATAAACAAATCCCAGGTTTATGCAGGTATTGGCCACTTCGTTGTATAGCCGGCTCCTGTCAAAGTATTCCAGCGCTACAAGACTATGATGGATTGCCTTGTCGAAGCTCCGGATCATACTGAATATCATGCCAAGGTTATAATGTGCGTTCGCCCACGACACCGAATCGCCCGTAACCACCCTTAACTCCATCTCCCGGTTAAGGTATTCTATTGCCAAAGGATAATCCCCCTCCGCCAGGGCAAGCATTGAAAGTTGCTTGATGACTGCTGCCTGCTGAACAGGCCCTTCAGTTTTTTCAAGTACAAGACGTAAGCTGTCAGATTCCTTCTCTGCCATTGCGAATCCCGGAAAAGAAAATGAGGTCAGCAATCCTGCAAGCAGGAGCATCCCAAGCATCTTCTTTATTCCGGTATTTATTTCAGGTCGCAAGGCGCTGTTTTTATAAGTTAATATCTCTCAAAAGGATGATCCATACAGAAATCCGGCAGATAACTGCCTGAGCTGTCCAACTCCTGAATCCAGCCTTTATATAGTCCGAGTGATTCCATTTCATCAACCACACGCTTGTATTCACTTTCGTTCAGGGCCCTGCCCAGATGCGGATGATGCGCAACAGCGGGCATCGGCGTATACTGCGACATCAGCGAAACATGAACTCCCGGAGACAACTCTTCAGCAATAAAACGGAGCACCTGTATGCTGTTATCAATATATCCGGGGAGCACCAGGTGCCTGACGATCAATCCGCTTAAAGCCTGACCGGCATCATCGGTAATCAAGGCTGTTCCCTTTTGCCTGAACATTTCCTTCAGCGCCTTCCGGGCAACCGGAACATAATTAGCCGCATCCGAATAATCATCTGACAGCCTGGCTTCCATATATTTGAGGTCAGGAAGATACACGTCAACAATTCCTTCAAGGCTTTTAAGTGTTTCAACACTGTCAAAACCATTGCTGTTGTAAACAATTACCGGTTTTCTGCCTGAATCGTTCAAAGCTTTGATGATGGCAAGCATCTGGGGAACCATATGGGAAGGAGAAACAAACCCTACCGCTTTACACCCTCCGTCAAGCAGCCCTGAAATCGCTGAAACGATACTGCCAAGACTTTGATATTCAATATGTATTGATTCAGAACGACTGCTTATCTGACAATTCTGACAGTAAACACACTGAAGGTTGCATCGTCCGAAGAAAACATTACAAATACCCGTTTCACCTCCGACGACCGGTTCTTCTCCTCTGTGAAGGCATATTGAACTAACTCCCGGGAAAGCATCCGATTTACAGTACCCGCCGGGTCCTGCCGTACGGTCAGCATGACAATTGCGGGGACAACAGGCACAATCTGCCAGTTCTGCAGGAAAACTGTAAGGAAAGTAGGCGTCAGTTAGTTTCATGCATTATGATCTTTTCTTTTCGACATGCCGGTTGTCCGGATAATCCCTGTCTGATCACGATTATTTATTGAAATTTGATACAAAAGTAACTTACATAGCAGCGCTTTTCAATGCAAAAGGCCTGTTTATGTAGTAATACCTGTTGTCCGAATAAAAAACTGTTCTCCCCAAATGTCTTACATTCAAATATTTACAAAATCATTGCATTAGTAAAAAAAATTCCCGCAAAAAGAAATTTTTATTCATCCAGCAATAACCAATGAACAAAAACAACGGATACAGATCCGTTAACTGCTATCTGCTAGGGGTTTGGGGTAGCATAGGATCCGGCGCATGACGTAAAATTATTTTACAGATCGGTACTGCAGAAATATTTACGTAACCACCTGAATTACAGACAAAAATAACATATTTTTTAAATAAATCAAGCAAAATCGTACACTTTTTTCATTTTGTCAGACCCAACCCGGACCAGCCTGCCGGGCCGGCATCACCCAGGGATTTTACTTAAGATACCGGCCGGATCAATAATTGATGATTAAAAAGCTGAATGACAGCAGGGTCAGAAATTTAAGCCGGCCACCAGCGTATCCCGTTCTGAAGGCCAATCAGACTGTCAAAGTCCGGTGACACTGTTTTTCTGAATCCTTTTTGGTCGGCGCAGTGAAGACAAAATTTCTGCCGAGGACCCGCAATTACGGTTTAATGCAGGCATTTTTTTTCTGACCTTTGCCCGGATCCGACCCAGGCATTTGCCGATCATTGAAAACCTGCAGGCAGGATCTGATTCTCAAGAAAACCAACTATGAAAAAGCCATCAAGTGTATTTCAGGCGCTTATTTTTCTTCTAACCTTCAATTCTGCAGGACTTTCGCAAACAATACTCATACAAGGCCCCCAATCGGGAATGATGGAAGCTGACACGGTGCTGGTAGGCGGAAATGTGACAGTTCCTGCAGGCGAACAGCTGATATTCAAGGCCGGAACCCGGGTTGTTGCAACCGGACATTTCGGGTTCGATGTCCATGGCAGCATATCAGCCATCGCCTCAGCAGACAGTCCGATTACTTTCACGGTTGCCGACACGGCAGGTTTCTCAAATTATGAAAACGGAAGAGGCGGATGGGATGGTTTACATTTTACCGGGACTGATCCCTATTCGGATTCATCAGTTTTTGAATATTGCCGGTTTGAATATGGCAAGGCTGTCGGAGATTCGCTCGAAAAAATGGGCGGTATCTTTAATATCAGAAATTTCGGAAGGATATCTGTTTCCAATTGTACATTTATAAATAATTATGCCTACCACTGGGGAGGCGCCATTTTTGCCGAATCAGGCGATATCAGCATCAGCCATTGCCTCTTTACGGAAAATGTTTGCGGACAGGAGGCTCCACCCTACGGTTACGGAGGCGCGGTATGTTTCAGGCATTCCCGGCCTGAAATCAGCTATTGTGAATTTACCGGCAATACTTCAACCGGGATTGGCGGCGCACTCTCACTTGAATATACTGACGCACAGGTAAGTAAAAACAAATTTTACGAAAATTTCAGCGGGCTTGGCGGAGCGCTGGGATACCTCAGGTCAGCACCCGGCAGGATAATGGAAGGGAACCTTTTTGCGAACAATTCCTGCCTGTTTTTTGGCGGCGCCATTGCCTTTATCAAAGCAAACCCGCTCGTGCTGCATAACACATTCACTGAAAACAATTCTTATTCATATGGCGGAGCTGTCTATTGTAACGACAGCGCCGCACCGGTGATCATAAATACAATAATCCAGGGCAACCATGCCGGTGAAGGAGCTCAGATATACATCTGGGATATTCTCTCAGCACCTGAATTTTATCATTGTAACATTCAGGGCGGGAAAGAAGCCTTCGGAGGAACCGGAGGCATCGGATTTCACTCAGGTTATAGCAATAACATCGATACAATATCTGAATTTTTAAACAGCGGACCTCACCCCTACTCCCTGAGCAACCGTTCACCTTGTATCAATAAAGGAATGTTTGATCCGGAATGGGTATACTACCCTGACAAGGACCTTTCAGAAAATCCCAGGGTAAGCGGAATGCTGCCGGATATAGGGGCTTACGAGTATCAGACTGATCTCGGATCGGATCTTCGCATTGCTTCCGCAGACTTCAGAGTTATACCCAATCCGTTTGATGACTTTTTATGTATTGAAACCGGCAGAATTTACCCTGACCCGGTATCATTAAGAATCTTTGACGGAAGAGGCATGCTGGTTCATTCGGCGGTGATTCCTGCAGGCGGTCATTTATACAGGTGGAATTGCAATATTGACAGCAACAGCCGGATAGCAAAAGGCATATTTATAATACAACTCTCATCACCGTATTCTCAGGCCACCAGGGTAGTCTTACGCAAATAGTGCAGTGAAAACTGACTCCTCTCCAAAGGGTAAATCAGGGAGATCATCTGATAATTCTTTGAAAAATTATAGTGTCCTGTTCACACCGGATTACGTCAGGATCTGAATGATTTCATTAAGAAGTTCAGCCAATCTCCTGTAAAAAATCCGGACCAGAGTTCCTTTCGGTTTTTACAACAATCCGGGCTCTCTGAACGGTATCAATATTCCGGAAAGGCATCCCTGGCTAAAATCAGACAAGCGCCGTATCCTTTTCTATCAACTTTTAAATCAATATTTTAAAATTTATTACGATCTATAATTACATTAAAAAAATGAAGTATTTTAAAATGAATTGGTCATTGCAAATATCATACACAGCTGATATACAATATCCTGAATAATCAAGATCAAAATATCTTATTATCAGTTAAATCTTAGTAACTTTTTTTAATAATTTTGTTGCTTAAATGAAAATTGATAGCTTTACAATGTTTTAATCCATAAAAATCCGATGAATATGGCAGGGATAAAATATCTTTTTAAGAGTTCCTTTATCGAAGAGCCTTTAAAAAACAATCAATTGCGCAAGTTAAACCTGAAGCAGTTCATTGTCAGGGAATTATATCATCACACAAATCTTTCCATACACAGTCTGGCCCGTACGATAAAGATGAGCACCCCAACCATTACACGGGCGCTTGAGGAACTGATTTCAGAAGGGCTGGTTACCGAGATAGGCATTGGCGAATCCACCGGAGGAAGGCGTCCGAGCATTTATGGTCTGAATCCGTTATCACGTTTTGTGATCGGGATTGACATCGAGCGTTACTTTATCAGAATCGGGCTTTTCAATTTTGCCAATCAGCCGGTTTCTGAAATTCACGAACTCAATACAGGACTTGAAACCCAGTCAGACATCATCGGTTTTATTACCGAAAAAATTTCTGAATTAATTGAGGCTTACGGCGTGGATCAAAACAATATCCTTGGTATCGGAATTTCATTGCCGGGGCTGATTGATATGCGTACAGGCCTTTCCTACACTTACCTGAATACCGGGAAGCCGGTTGCCCGGGTTTTAAGTGAACTTACTTCCCTGCCTGTTTTTATTGAGCAGGACACCAGGGCCATGGCCTGGGGTGAACAGTCGTTCGGGCTTGCGCGCGAACATAATAATGTTCTGTGTCTGAATATCGGGTCAGGCATTGGTCTGAGTATGATCCTCGACGGCAAGATCTATATGGGTCATTCCGGATATTCCGGTGAATTCGGTCATATTCAGATTGAGCCAAACGGACAACTCTGTCATTGCGGAAAAATAGGCTGCATCGAAACTGTTGCTTCCGGGAAAGTTATGCTTGCAAAGGCAAAAAAGGATATTGCTGAAGGCGCTATCACCCAGATCAGCAGCATGATCGGAGGCGACTTGTCAAAACTTAATATACGCATTATCCTGAACGCTGCCCGCGAAGGCGACCAGTATGCCATTGACCTTCTTGCCAGGATTGGAGAAGCACTGGGCAAGGGACTGGCCACGCTCATACATTTGTTTAATCCCGAACTGATCATTATCGGAGGAGAAATATCAAAAGCAGCCGATTATCTCATTGCGCCTATTGAAAGCAACCTGAATATCTATTCCATTGCCAGAATTCGGCGTGATGCCGTAATTGTTGCCTCAGAACTGAGCGACAACGCCAGACTTATGGGCACCGTAGCGCTGGTAATGAATAAAATATTCGCCTGATAACGCATATTCACCCTTTCAATTTGAAGCCCCCGGCCAATATTCACCCAAACAATTCTTCCTATGCTTCTGCAATCTGTTGACTGGATAATTATTGCAGCATTCTTTGTTATTCTTCTTACAATCGGCTACCTGGCTTCAAAAAATGCAAGCCGCAGTGCTGCCGACTTTTTTGTTTCCGGCAGAAGCATGCCCTGGTGGCTGTTGGGCGTTTCCATGGTTGCAACAACATTCTCGTGCGATACCCCAAACCTTGTCACAGACATGGTCAGACAAAACGGGGTGGCCGCCAACTGGATGTGGTGGGCATTTCTGCTCACCGGAATGCTTACCGTATTTATTTACGCCAAATTGTGGAACAGGTCAAAAGTTCTGACCGACCTCGAATTTTATGAAATCAGGTACAGTGGAAAAACGGCGGCTTTCCTGCGCGGATTCAGGGCTATTTACCTGGGCTTCTTTTTTAATGTGATGGTCATCGCCAGTGTTTCGCTGGCATTTATCAAAATTGCAGCCGTGATGCTGGGCCTGTCTCCTGCAATCGCCCTGATCATCGCTGCAGTCGTGGTTGTATTCTACAGTGGCCTGGGAGGTCTGAAATCAATCCTTTACACGGATCTTTTCCAGTTTTCGATGGCGATGATCGGTGCATTCGGCGCCGCATGGTACGTTACCACTTCTCCTGATGTCGGCGGCTTGCAAGCTCTTTTAAGTCACCCGGATGTAAGCGGAAAACTCAGCCTGATTCCGGACATCAACCAGTCCGATGTTTTCCTGAGTATTCTTATCGTTCCTTTGGCTGTGCAGTGGTGGGCGGCCTGGTATCCCGGCGCGGAGCCCGGCGGAGGCGGATATGTGGCCCAAAGGATGCTTTCGGCAAAATCAGAAAAACATGCCATGGGCGCCACCCTCCTGTTTAATTTCTTTCACTACGCGCTCAGGCCCTGGCCGTGGATCATCGTTGGACTTGCATCCCTGATCGTATTCCCTGATATTGCATCCCTGAGAACAGCTTTTCCAAACGTCCCCGGACAATTTATACAGCATGATTTTGCCTATCCGGCCATGCTTGCACGCTACCTGCCGGTTGGATTTCTTGGCCTGGTCGTGGCATCATTGATTGCAGCATTTATGTCAACAGTGGCATCTCAGGTAAACTGGGGCTCCTCATACCTGGTTAATGATTTTTATGCACGCTTTCTGAACAAATCAGCCACAGAAAAGCAGAAAGTCCTCGTTGGCAGGATTTCAACTGTTACCCTGATGTTTTTTTCCGTGTTGCTTGCATTGGTGCTGGAAAATGCACTGCAGGCCTTCCAGTATATGCTGATGATCGGTGCCGGCACGGGTTTGATTTATATCCTCCGGTGGTTCTGGTGGAGAATCAATGCTTTTACAGAACTTACAGCCATGGTTGCCGCTGGAGTCTTTTCACTGGCCTTTATCCTTACCGAGAATCTGTTCCTCGTTCACACCGGCAACGGAATGGTTGAACTCGGGGGAATCACGCTCTCTTTCACCGTATGGAACATTGTGAAATTTATCGGCGTTGTTGCAGCAACTTCCCTGGCATGGATCATTGTCACCTATCTTACGCCTCCCTCCTCTGATGAAACATTACAGAAATTCTATACCAAAATCAGACCCGGAGGGCCGGGCTGGAAAGCGGTCAGGGCAAAAGCGCTCACCATGGGAATCGACCTTCAGAAAGAAGATGACCTCCGATGGGATGTTCCGACCGGTATCCTTTGCATGTTGCTCGGATGCGTTGCCGTTTACAGCATATTATTCTCCACCGGATTTTTCCTTTACGGAAAAACAGTTCCGGCGCTCGCTTTCCTGTCTTCAGGAGTAATTGCATCATTCCTGCTATCCAGAACGTGGAAAAAACTTAAGACAAGATAATTTAAATGATAAAACCATGAAACCAACACTGGTCATACTCGCCGCCGGCATGGGAAGCCGCTACGGCGGCCTTAAACAAATCGATCCCATAGGCCCTTCAGGTGAAACAATTCTGGATTATTCTGTATTTGATGCGATCAGGGCAGGATTCGGGAAAGTTGTTTTCATCATCCGGAAAGATATTGAAAATGATTTTAAAGAGGTTTTTGTCAGCCGGCTCAGCAAACACATTGAAATTGAATGGGTTTTCCAGGAACTTGACAAACTGCCTCAGGGCTACAGTGTTCCGCCTGGGAGGGTAAAACCCTGGGGAACGGGACATGCATTAATTATGGTAGCCAACGCTGTAAAGGAACCTTTCGCCGTGATCAATGCCGATGATTTTTACGGGCACCGGGCCTTTGAAACCATTGCCGGCTTTTTCAATGAACAGGAAAAACAAAAGAAGGAAGATTATGCAATGGTGGCCTACGAGCTAAACAATACCCTCTCCGACTTCGGAACAGTATCGAGAGGAATCTGCGTTACCGACAGCCAGGGCTGGCTCAACAGTGTGACAGAACTTACAAAAATTGCAAAAACAGCAAACGGAATCGCCGATATTCAGCCTGACGGAAAAACAACAATGCTCAGGGAAAATGATCCGGTTTCAATGAATTTCTGGGGTTTTACACCTTCATTGTTTAACCATCTTGAATATGAATTTACACAGTTCCTGAACTCCGGTGCAGATCACCTTAAATCTGAATTTTACATTCCCTCGGTAGTTGACAGCCTTATCAGATCGGGGCAGGAGAAGGTTAAAGTGCTCAGAAACCCTGGCCAATGGTTTGGCATCACTTATCAGGAGGACAAACCGATGGTTGTTGAAAAAGTCAGGAATCTGATAAGAAACGGCCATTACCCTGAAAAACTCTGGGAATAAAACAGCCTTTTACATGGCCAAACTTTGCGCTGTACATTCAATCTCTCCCTCCCGGGAATCTTGTTTATATTAATCGGTAAATTTTGAATGAAAACAGATGTAATAAACATCCTGAACTCTTTTCTTGAGCCTGGCGTGGAAACGGATGCTTTGCAGCTAAGCACCGGCCATATCAACAAAACATACAAAATTCTGGTTGATGGAACTCCGGCCTATATACTTCAACAGATAAACCATAAAGTGTTCAGTGACATTGATGGCCTGATGCAAAACACAAGGCTGGTGCTTTCAACACTTGCGGCGTATGTAGCGCAAAAACCGGGACAACTCCAGGTTCAGGACCTTATACAGACCCTTGACGGCAAATGGGTCCACCGGGACAATGAAGGTGGTTACTGGCGGATGTTTTCCTACATCAACGGAGCAAAAACAATTGAGTCTGTCCGCAGATACAGCCATGCTTACGAAGGCGGCAAAGCCTATGGCATGTTTCTCGAAGGGGTCTCAGGGCTGACTCCCGATCAATTAACCACCGTAATCCCTGATTTTCATTCACTTGAACTAAGATACAAGGCGTTTGAGCATGCCCTTGAATTAAATCCGGTCAACAGAAAGCCTGAAGCTGCTGCGGAAATTGCTTTTGCCAGAGGCAAGATTGACAGCATGATGCTCATTCCGGAAATGATTCTTTCAGGCGAATTGCCTTTAAGGATTGTGCACAACGACACAAAGTTCAACAACCTTATATTTTCATCCGACGGCAGGGCAATCGCCGTAACAGACCTTGACACGGTCATGCCGGGCACTTCATTGTTCGATTTCGGCGATGCCATCAGAACGGCTGCAAACAAGAGCCGCGAAGATGAACCGGATGTAAGGAAGATTCTTTTTGATATATCTGTGTTTGAATCTTTTGCTGCAGGGTATATCGAAAGCGCCGGGGAATTACTTACCGGAAAAGAGATAGCACTTTTTCCTGTTGCGTCCCAGTATATGACTTATATCATGGGCATCCGTTTTCTCACCGACTTCCTGAACGGAGACCAATACTACCATACCAGATACCCCGGTCATAACCTTACCCGCTGCAGGGCTCAATTTGCCCTGCTCGGCAGAATGGATGAACAAATAAAGGTTATGGACAAGGCCATCTCGAGGGTAACCGCCCGCCTGAATGCAGTAAAATCCTAAATCAACCCCGATGAAAAAGCACTTCAAAGCCCTCACCTTAATCATTCTGATTCTGAATGCTTTATGTGGTCATGCTGAAACGAAAAAAGGTAAACCCATTCACAGTATCATTCCCGCCCCCGTTAGTTATATCAGCAGCAAAGGAAAGTTCAGTATCAGGCCGGGAACGGCTATTTTAATCAACTCATCATCAAAAGAGTTGTCGAAACTGGCAGCAACCCTGAACGAAGTACTGATCAATTATGGAATATCACCTCTTCCGGTTACAACGCTGCAGGAAAACAAGCAGCCGGCCAATAGCATTCTGCTTAGCGTTGACAACTACAATGAGATCAGCAGCGCGGAGGGATACATCCTTGAAGTATCAAAAAAAACAATCACCCTGAGGGCGACCACCGGCAAAGGGATATTTTACGGTTTACAAAGCCTGCTTCAGCTTATGCCGGTGCAAGACAATAACAAGTCCGGACTGTCATCGGTTAAAATTCCTGCATGTAAAATTATTGATTATCCCAGATTTCCATACAGGGGTATGCACCTCGATGTCGGAAGGCATATGTTTCCGGTGGAATTCATTAAAAAATACATTGATCTGATGTCAATGTACAAAGTCAATAATTTTCACTGGCACCTCACCGAAGATCAGGGGTGGCGGCTCGAAATCAGGAAGTACCCCCAGCTTACAGAAACCGGGGCTTTCCGGAGAAGTTCTCCCATCGGAAGAAATGCCGGAGATGACAATATATTTTATGGAGGATTTTACACCCAGGAAGAAGCCAGAGAGATTGTTGAGTATGCCGCCGGCAGGTATGTGAATGTTATTCCCGAAATCGAAATGCCCGGGCATGCGCTTGCGGCGCTTGCATCTTATCCGCACCTGGGTTGCACCGGAGGACCTTATGAAGTCTGGACAATGTGGGGTGTTCACGACGATATTTTTTGTGCCGGGAATGAAGGGGTTTTCCATTTTCTGGAAGATGTTCTTACGGAAGTAATGGATATCTTTCCATCAAAGTATATCCACATAGGGGGTGATGAAGCCCCTAAAACCAGATGGGATGTTTGTGAAAAATGTCAGCAACGGATAAAGGAGGAGAAGCTTAAAGATTCCCATGAGCTTCAGAGCTATTTTATTACCCGGATCGAAAAGTTTCTGAATAAACATGGCCGACAGATTATCGGCTGGGATGAAATACTGGAAGGGGGGCTCGCCCCGGGTGCCACTGTAATGTCGTGGAGAGGTACCGAAGGCGGGATTGCCGCAGCGAAAATGGGGCATGATGTAATAATGACCCCCGGCAGTCATTGTTACCTGGATCATTATCAGGCCAATCCGGCCGGTGAACCTTTTGCCATCGGAGGATTTACCACGCTAAAGAAAACCTACAGCTTTGAACCCGTACCTGATGTGCTGAGCGAAAAAGAAAGCAGGCACATTCTGGGGGCGCAGGGGAATGTATGGACCGAATACATAAAAACACCCGCTCATGTGGAATATATGGCCTATCCGAGGGCCATTGCACTGGCCGAAGTCAACTGGTCGCCCCGTGAATCGAGAAACTGGGAAAACTTTGTCGGCCGGCTGGTGGTAAATATGAAACGCCTCGATCAGAAGAATGTAAATTATAGTAAAAGTGCGTTTGGGGTGGATGTGGGAATGCAATACGATGAAAATTCAGAGAAATTGAAAGCCGTATTGAAATCAGACCTGCCTGGTGTTGAGATTTTATATACAATCACGGATAAAAACGGCACCAGCAGCGAACGGATCTACAAGGCTCCTTTTGAAATCAACGCTGTTTCAATCATCAAAGCATGGCTCAGCGACAAAAACGGATTGCCATTGAAAATTTCCGAACGTAAAGTATGGCATAACGATGCTTTTGGCATCAAACCACTGCTGAATACTTTATACGACCATCGCTATCAGGCAAATGGAAATATCAGCCTCACCGACGGGCTGAGAGGGGATGCCAATTCCCTGATCAACGACTGGCTTGGTTTTCTTGGAGAGGATGCCGACCTGATTATTGACCTTGGTGGAGAAAAAGATATTCAGAATGTGAGTATCGGGCTGCTGCACAATCCGGGGAACTGGATTTTTATGCCGGCTGTCGTAGAAATAAAGCTTTCGGAAGATGGAATCAAATATACAGAAGCCGGAGGTATCAAACCTGACATCATCACCCCTTCAGAACCCGGCGGTATCCTGTATTCAATAATAAACATTCAGCAGAAAGCCAGGTACATTCATATCAAGGCCAAAAACATCGGGAACTGCCCCAAAGGTCATCCGGGAGAAGGCAGCAAAGCATGGCTTTTTGTTGATGAGGTGCTCATTAACACCGGGCTGTAAGATTTTAATGAGCCTTGATCTCTCAGCGGGAAATCAGTTTTATGGTTTCCTGTTTTTTTTCGTTTTTAAGTATCAGAAAGAACATCCCCGGGGCAAGTTCAGGAATCTGATACCAAGCGTCCTTATCAGAAATTACATGGTTTGATATTAATCTTCCGGACAAGTCATACATTTCTGCAATTTCCCATTTTTCGCCGGATTCGATGCGCAGTATATTGCCTTGCAATGGGTTAGGATAAACCACGGTATATTGGTCAACTGTGTTAGATGCCGAAGTTAACAATGGCCGGGAATAGTGTTTCACAAAATTCCAGATTTCCGAACCGGCATTGATATCCCTGTTGGTAATACCAATTCCTGTGACGCCCACAGAACCCGGCCAGGTATGACCACCATTGATTATTTTCAATAAAACGACCTTTGAGTCATCGTTGCAGGGCGCCCAGGTGTATCGCTGCACCGTTGAACCTTCGGCGACAATATCGGGCAGGTTTTCTATGGTTGGCTGGGCAGGGCAATCATTGAAGCCATTCCACAGATCCACAACCTGTTCCGCTGAAAGATTGCCGAATCCTCCATTGTAGGAAACCACAAAATCTGAAGTTCCGTGTATATGCATTACCGGAACACTCAGCCCCGGAGCACAGGAAGAAGCAGATCCATTGGTCATGGTGCCGGCAACGGGTGCAATTGCAGCTATCTTTTCCGGAACTTCACAGGCCAGCCGGTAGCTCATAAATCCACCATTTGAGAATCCGGTTGCATAAACCCTTGAATAATCAATGTTATAACTGTTATGCAGAGAATCAGTGAGCGCCATCAGAAATCCAACATCGTTGGCGGTTGAACCACCTGAAAAACCGACATTCCAGGCATTCCCGACCCCATCAGGATACACTACAACAAACCCTGCAGTATCGGCTATCTGATTGAATCCGCTGAAAGTCATCATCGTTTGCCCTGTCTGTGTATATCCGTGTAAAGCAAGGAGCAACGGCAAGGATTGACTTTGCTGAAAGCCTGAAGGCAAATAAACGCTATAGGTGCGCGTATCTCCTTCAAAAAGAAAACTGCCGTTTACCACTTGTCCGTATGAAACGGAAAAGATTAATGATATAAAAAGGGTAAACATTTCTTTTTTCATATGGATAAGTATTGGTACTGTTCAACAAAAATATCTGAAATATGTTACTTAATTAAATAAAATTGCCATTTTGCGTTTGACTTACCCTTAGATTTCAGTTCATTCAGATACGGTAATGAAAAATTTCAACCCTGCAGGATTATTAGTTCAAGTCTTTCGGGCACTGGGTGCAGCAATACTTATCTCTACCAGCGCATTCTCCCAGACACTGGAGCCCGGCTTCCTGAAACCGGAATACATTGAAGCGCTGAAGATGGCGCATGCTGTTTCTGACACTCCTTTTGTGAACAAAAGAATGGTTCCGGAAGATTTTAAGCTCGCTTACCGCTCTCCGGTAACCGGGCTTGACAACCGGTGGGATTTGTGGTTAAGTAAAGATAAGGTTGCCGCCATCAGTATAAGGGGAACTACGCCCAAACAGACCAGCTGGCTTGAGAATTTCTATGCAGCCATGATTCCGGCCAAAGGAACCATTTACCTCGACAACAATACCCCTGTAACATATGTACTTTCCGATAACCCGCGGGCTGCCGTTCATGCAGGCTGGACTTTGGCTTCAGCTTTTCTGATGCAAACCATACTTCCAAAAATTGATTCATGCTATAAAACCGGTGTCCGTGATTTTATAATTACCGGCCACAGTCAGGGCGGCGCGATATCTTTTCTTATAACTTCCTGGGTCAGGCATCTTCAGCATAAAGGAGAACTTCCGCTTGATATACGGTTCAAAACATACGCAAGTGCGGCACCCAAGCCCGGAAATCTATACTACGCCTATGATTATGAAAACCTTACCCGGAATGGATATGCATTCAATGTTGTAAATTCAGCCGACTGGGTACCTGAAACGCCACTCGCCGTTCAAACCACCGACGACTTCAATACACTCAATCCATTCAGAGATGCATTAAAAACAATCAACAAACAAAAGTTTCCGGCAAGGACAGCCATGAAACACGCTTACAGAAAGCTTAAAAAACATCCCGCAAAGGCGGTAAAAAACTACAGGAAATATCTTGGAAATTTAGCAGGCAAAATGGCTGGAAATGTCTATCCGGAACTGAAGTTGCCTGAATTCTCCAATACCAGCAATTATGTCAGAACCGGCAATACAGTTGTGCTTTATGCAGACGAAAACTATTATCAGGTTTTCCCCGATTCGGGTGACAATATTTTCAAACATCACACCACTGCCGCTTACATTTTCCTGCTTGAAAAACTCCGGGACTAACCGCGTTTCAGCAATACCAGGCTTTCAACATGAATGGTTTGCGGGAAAAAATCAAACGGGATGATCTTATCGACATAATATTCTGATTTGCAAAGAATTGAAAGATCACGGCTTAAAGTCCCTGCACTGCATGACAGATAAGCTATTCTGACGGGTTTCATAAATAATGTAATCCAATCCGCAATGCCATTTTCCAGCCCGGTGCGCGGCGGATTTACGTATAAAAGCCGGGTAAATCCATCTTCAATAGCATTGAGCCATTTTTCCATCTGCGGGAGTCTTTGCCTGCAGGTTCCGATGAGCGTTTCTGCCCGTGGCGCATTCATGGCTGCCATACGCAGCGCTTCTGCCGAAATCTCTGTACCCAGCGTCTTGGCACCTGCTTGAGTCCATTTTTTAAGACCTGAACCGGTGCCGCAGTACATATCAATCACGGCGGAATTTGCATCCGGTTTCAAAAATGCCGAAGCAGTATCAAGGGCTTCGCCGGCCAGCACCGGGAGCAGTTGCTGAAATGCTGCCGGCCCGTACCATAGCCCGGATTCATCCTGTGATGCCTCCTTCCCCCAGATTAAGTACCAACCACCCTTGCCAAAAACCTTTTTCCCGCTTGATGGAAACAAATGCAGCCACACCCCTTCGATGCCGATGGATGCCAGTTTTTCGGCGAATGCCTCAGTCAGCAAGCCGGTTTCGGGCAACTCCCGGTTTTTAACTACAATGGCTATCTGTTTTGCTGTCTGAACATACCTTACCGCCTGTATTTCGGAATACCGGGGCAGTACGGAGTGAAAAAGCCGGATAGCTTCATTAACGCAGGGTTTATGCACCGGGCAGCGGGGAATGGGAATCAGTTCATCCCGATTGAGGGTGCCGGTCTCCCATATGGTCCCGTTCCATCTCATGGCCAGATTCACTTTATCACGATATCCAAGCCTGCCCGAGGCGGGTACTGACCTCACATCTTCTATAAGGTCGCTCCATGCTGAAAGTTTACTCCGCAGAAAAGTCCTTTTCAGGAAAAGGCTTTCCTGCATGGTCATCAGTCGGTGACCGCATCCCCTGCATTCCTTAACGCATCCTTCAGGCAAGTAATCAACGGGCATTTCTACTGAAAAAAAGAATAAGCAGCAGTGAAAGACTATGTTACTCCGGCAAAAAAAAAGCCTCCTGAAAGGAGGCCTGTGGTGCCCGGAACAGGACTCGAACCTGCACGTACGTACGTACACTAGTCCCTGAAAC
>ERZ795057.952-NODE-952-length-27300-cov-13.846798_pt1 | contig 27300 bp, 24 predicted proteins | sample MGYA00375141_ERZ795057 | MGnify/ENA primary metagenome ERZ795057 (study PRJEB30186, sample SAMN05720163) | activated sludge metagenome | isolation source: Anaerobic digester | place: Hong Kong | collected 2015-01-26 ...
AGAGCATGCCATTGTTTACCATGCGAGCATGACGCATACAAAACGGTCTAGTACCCGCTCGGATCCAACAAGCAGGTCCGGTTTTTACAAGTAATGGGAACACAGGTCTCATTGCATTATCCTGTTCCCTCAAGACAGGCCATGGAAATATTTTACACAAAAAGGGCAAATTTTTCGGTCAGTTGCGATAAAAATCATGCAGGAAAACCCGGCATTCCTGCATTCGGACCTCTGCAGCATTTCTCCGGCTTTTATTCCCCATGCCATTGCACCACCACAGCTATGATCCGGACACAACGATTGCAGCAGCTGCCTGCAACTTTAGTATAACCCGACCCGGCAGGACTACGGTATTACCTTGGACTTTATGGCAAATGCCGCTTGTTCGGCATGCGCCAGGGCATCGGTGGCTCGTCTGACAATCTTATCCTCGGCCCTTACTATCAGAGATTCGAGCTCGCTGTCATAGGCCCCACAGGATTTTACACAGTCCAGATACCCTTTGGTCTTATAGCTCTCCAGAAGAAAGCGGGCCTTTTCCAGAGGGGGGAGACCGAGATAGTGATGGATTCTCCCAAGCATTGCATCTCTGTTCTGAAAAAGGTCGCACCTGACATGAAAGAGCAGATTGGTGAGCTGCAGTGTCTCAAAGGTGCAGTTAAAGCTGAGCCCTTCAATGAGCATACCCAGTTCCTCCACCATCTGGTCTTCCGAAGGGGCATGAAAACTGCCGGTTTTCACCTGTTCATACAGCGGCGTCCAGGTGAGTACGGCTAGGCTTCTGACTCTCACTTCGTCCGGCTGGATCTCATTGAGGACATGGATCGTATCGTTCATGTGTTTATGCCCTTTTTTCTTCTCGCCTCCGGCCAGACCGGGCATGACAAAGGCTGCCAGGCTGATGCCGGCATCCTTGAGCTTCTTCCCGGCCTCGATATGCCCGTGGCTGCTGACACCCTTGTCCATGTACTCAAGGACCTCGTTGCAGCCCGATTCGATACCCACATAACAGGAACCAAGCCCGGCATCCTTCAATTCCTCTAAAACATCCGGTGTTCTCCTGGATACGGTCTTCGCCCGAGCATAGACCGAAACCCTCTCCAGATGAGGAAAGGCTTTCCCGAGATATACCAACACCTCACTTAATTGCCCGGGCTGCATGGCAAGGGCATCGGCATCCTGAAGGAAGATCCTTGCGGCGCCCTGATACATCCAGGTTGCCACATTCTTCAGGCTCTGCAGGGCCACCCATTGTCCTTCATCCACCTTCTCCGGATATTCACCATAGATCTCAGGGTTTTTTGTGATCACCTCCCGGATCACTTCATTGTTTACCCTGCCATTGCAGCCCATCTGCCATGAGGTATTTTCGATCAGGTCCCGGATCCTGCACACGGAGTCGATATCCGCCCTGATCTCACTGGCAGTGCGGGAACTGAACTTTTTCCCCTTGTAGACAGGACAGAACCGGCAGCGGTTCCAGGGACAATTGCGGTTGACCCGCAGGATGAGTGAGGCATGTTCCCCGATTGGACCCATGGGGCCCATTTCCATGGAATAGTCTTCCGGCCTCGTTTCGATCATGATCCCTGTCTTATAATAAATGGCTGGAAAGTTTCCTATCGAAAAATGATCCGAGATCCAAGGCATGAACCACTCAGCTGGCTCCAGACCCTTTTTTAAGTATCTATTGTTTACGTCGTGCCTTTACGCCTGTGATCTCCAGCTGGCCGGCAATGTCTTACATCTGCTTGATATAATTATAGATATAATCAAACCCGGACCAAACGGTGAAGAAGAGCGCGATCCAGAGGAAAAATTCCCCGGCGAGCTGAAACTGAATGTCAAGGATCGGATAGTGGATAAGCAGGGGGATCAGCGCCGCACATTGAAATGCCGTCTTGTATTTCCCGAGCCAGTTGGCTGCAATGATGATGTGTTTCTCCGATGCGATACTCCTCAGTCCGGTTACTGCGAGTTCTCTTCCGATAATGATCGCAGCGATCCAAGCCTGCACCCTGCCCATAGGGATGAGCATGATCATGACCGATGCAATGAGGAGTTTGTCTGCAAGCGGATCGAGAAGTTTGCCCAGATCCGATTCCATATGATATTTTCTGGCAAAATAACCGTCGAGGTAATCGGTGATCGTTGCTGCGATAAACAGGATTGCCGCTATTACAGAAGGTATTACCCCATCAATTATGAGCAGTATGACAATGACCGGTACCACAACGATACGCGATATGGTCAATGCATTCGCCAAGTTCATTCCAGATCATTTCCTCCCTCCATTGATAATTGCAAGTACACTCTTAACATACTCTTTTGTCTCTTGGTAGGGCGGAATTCCACCATAGGTGTCAACCACTGTCGGCCCTGCATTATATGCAGCAAGCGCCTTCATCATATCACCCTGATACTTCCTGAGAAGGCGTGAAAAATACCTTGTGCCGGCGGTTATATTCTCTGCAGGATCCCACGGATTGCTGACCCCCATAGCCGAAGCCGTGTCCGGCATGAGCTGCATGAGCCCCATTGCCCCTTTCGATGAAAGTGCCCTGGGATTGTAGCCCGATTCCACCTGAACAATACTCTTTATAACCTCCGGGTCCATGCCGTGCGAGGCGGCAATATCCGATATGAGCTGCTCATAGTGTGCCTTTCTGTGTACAGTATGCCGTCGCCTGGGCTTTTCCCGGTAGTATACATCCCATTGTTCCCCTTGCGGGCAGTTGGAAAACACCCGTGTTCCGTCACTGAGACGCTTCATATAGATGTCTGCGGACACAGGTGATGTCACGACAAGAAAAAGGATCACAGAACATATGATCAAAATACTGCTGCGCCCCGACAAATATCCCTTTGGCATACCATCCCCGTGTTTCATATCAGTCTTATCGTCATTATCCTGTTTTTATTCAATGTAAATCAAGATGAAACAGGCACCTGCGGCACATTGCATGCCGCCTCACCCAGGCTGCTGTTCCTCTACAAAAGAGTATGAATCAGAGGTGATCTGATCAGTCCTTTTGCCAGCGATTGTTGTTTCGAACCTGGGCGCCCTGTGGAGCAACGGCCTTTATCACCCGTTTCCGGGGGAGAAGCACCCGGATTCTCGTGCCTTTCCCCACAGAACTCTGCACGGTGATAAACCCGCCGTGTTCTTCAATGATCATGTAGACCTTTGAGAGCCCCAGTCCTGCACCCCGCACCTTCGAGGTATAGAAGGGATTGAAAATATCCTTTATCTCGTCGTCTGGTATCCCCTTACCCGTATCAATGACATCAACGATCAGATATTGGGGATGGAGACTCACATTGACTTCAATACTTCCTTTACCCTGCATGGATTCACATGCATTGACGAACAGGTGCCAGAACACCTCAACAAGGTAGTTGTGATCCGCTTCTATCATGTCGATTGCATCCGGCACATTCACCTCATAGGCTACCCCGCCGAACCTGCCGGATCCGAATGTCTTGATAAGGGCCTCATCAATGACATCCTCTATATTGGTGGCGGAAAAATTAGGCCGGTGAATCTTGGTATAGTTGACATACTCCTCGATATCCATGATCATGGATTCGAGCCGCTTCACGTCTTCAATTATATACTCCACGTAAACCCGTTCGTTGGAGTCTGCGCCAACGGAGTTGCCGAGCCTTCGGGAGAACCCTCCCAAAGAGGTCAATGAATTCCGGATCTCATGGGCTACACCTTCCACTACCTTGCCGAGAGAAGCGAGTTTCTCCGCATTGATGATCTGTCTCCTCATCATTTCAATGTCTGTCAAATCTCTCACGACAAGAACGATACCGCCGGCATATTTCTCACTCTTGAGCGCAGAGGCTGTCAGCAGTCCGGAAAAGATACTGCCGTCAGCCTTTCTGAAGGCATATTCGTTCTCAAAATTGTCTATCCCGTCAGCGAATGCCTGGTTGATATCGGCAAAGATATCCACTGACGGATCCGGGATGAGCACATCCACGGGTTTGTTCTTCATCTCATCCAGCTTGCCCCAGAATTTTCGTGCCATGGAATTCATAAACTGGATCGTGCCCCTGCTGTCTATGGTGACTACCGCCTCACCCATGGTCTCGGTTATGGTGACCATATAGTCTTTGTATGCATCACCACGGGCTTTCAGACGGATATTTTCCATCAGGATTTCATGATCTCTCACCAGTTTATTGGCGATATGAACCAGATCGGGCAGGGAAATCGGTTTTGAGATATAGTCATTCGCCCCTGCCTTCATAGCCTTAACGGCTATGTCTTCCGAGCCCTCACCCGTAATAAATACCACGGCAGCGTGTTCATCCTTCTTCTTGATCTCCTTGAGCGCGTCGATGCCGTCCATATGGGGCATGCGGTAATCGAGGAAGATCAGATCGGGCCTGGATTCGTTAAATATATCGATCGCCTCCTGCCCGTCAAATGCCTGGATGACGTCAAAGCCGTATTCGGACAGGGTTCTCTTTACGACTTCGTTGACATCGCGGTTATCGTCCGCGACCAGTACTTTCCATTTTTTTCCTTCGGCCTCATCCATAACTTAACGCCCACACATTTACCACCTCGTCATCGCTTAAGGCTTTCTTTACATCTATTATAGGCCTTCCTGAAGGCAAAACAATATCCGGAGCGATTTCAGCAAGCGGAATAATGACGAATGACCGTTGTTCCATACGCGGGTGCGGCACGGTAAGGGTATCGGTTGACATGGATATCCCATCCAAGAGGATGATGTCGATATCGATGGTACGGGGAGCATGCACATAAGGTCTTTGTCTGCCGAGGTCTTTTTCCACCATGAGACAAATACGAAGCAGTTCCTCCGGGTTGGCTGCTGTCTCTACGGACACCACCATGTTAAAGTAGTTGCTCTGCTTGTCAGGAACATCGACGGGTTTTGTCTCGTATATACTGGAGGAGAGGAGAATCCGCACACCGTTCCTGGCGAGGGAATCCAGGGCATCTTTGAGATACTTCAACCTGTCTCCAAGGTTAGACCCGAGAGAGAGGTATCCCCTCATCACCTCACCCGGTTTTTCAGGACGCCGATGCCCTCGAGTTCTATGGCTATCTCATCCCCGGGATTCATGGGCCCGATTCCCGACGGTGTCCCGGTGGCGATAACATCGCCCCTGTTCAATGTCATAATCCCGGAGATGAACTCGACGAGTTCGAACACGGAAAATATCAGGTTTTTCGTGTTGGAGGACTGCTTGCATTCCCCGTTGAGGTGAGATGTGATTGCGAGCGAATGCGGGTCGCCAATATCGGTCTCGATCCACGGACCTATGGGAGCAAAGGTGTCGAATGACTTTGCACGGGTCCACTGGCCGTCCGAGACCTGGAGGTCCCGGGCCGTAACATCATTCAGACAGGTATATCCGAGGATGACACCGGCTGCATCCGAAGCCTTCACGTCCTTGCAGTCCTTTGAGATCACCACGGCGAGTTCCGCCTCGTAATCAACCCTGGTTGACTGGGGTGGATAGACAATATCATCAAGCGGGCCGATTACACTCGTTGCCGGCTTCATGAAGAGGATCGGTTCCTTCGGGAGTTCAAGCCCGAGTTCTTCGGCATGGTCCCGATAGTTAAGTCCCACTGCAACGATCTTGCTCGCTATTGTGGGAGCAAGAAGCCGCTTGACCTCCACCACCCCTTGCGGATCAAAGGTTTCCGGATCGCACTGGATAAATTCCCGGCCGTCTTCACTTTGGTACCAGACAATATCTCCTGCTGAACTGAGCGCTCGTCCGATCTTCATTTTACAACCCCAAAACGTCCATCATGGAATAGAGTCCGGGTTTCTTGTCCTTCAGCCAACGGACAGCCCGAAGCGCCCCTTGGGCAAAATTCTGCCTGGAGTGAGCCTGGTGTTTGATCTCGATACGCTCGTTGTTTCCTGCGAACAGCACCGTATGGTCCCCGACAATGTCTCCTGCCCGAAGTGTCTGGATGCCTATCTCACCATCAGGGCGCTGCCCGATGATACCGTGGCGCGCATAGCAGGCGTGATCTTCCAGGATTATCCCCTTCGCCTCGGCAATGGAGCGTGCCAGGCCCAGTGCGGTACCGGACGGAGCATCTTTCTTGAGCCTGTGGTGTGCCTCGAAGATCTCGATATCGTAGTCTCCCCCCAGAAGCTGCGCCAGTAGTGCCGCCACCTTGAACATCACATTCACCCCGATACTCATGTTGGGTGCCATGACAACGGGAACCACCTCCGCACAACCGTGTATCACCGAGAGCTGATCCTCGTCGAATCCGGTGGTGCCGATCACCAGGTGTTTTTTATTGTCCTTGGCATACCGGGCTGTCTCCACGGTTACCACAGGCAGGGTGAAATCAACGATGACATCACAGGTGGAAAATGCATCTGAGAAATCAGAGGCGATTGTTACACCCTTCACATCCCTGCCGATAACCGCGCCGGCATCTTTACCGAGCATGGGGTGACCTTGTGCCTCGAGCGCACCGGCCAGGACCAGATCATCGGCATCAGCGATTCCCTGGGCAATCAGAGAGCCCATCCTGCCTGCTATCCCCACAACACCTGCATGAATCATCGTATCAGCCTCCATTCCTTTTCCAATCTTAACTTATATGCACCCGTACTTTTTCAGTACACTTGAGAGTTGTGCCTTATTGGCCTCTGTCATCTCACACAGCGGCAGCTTGAACTCCTCGTTGATCTTCCCCATCATGGCCAGGGCTGTCTTGACCGGGATCGGGTTGGTTTCAATAAACATTACCTGGTTGAACTCAAGGAGTTCATAGTGGATCTTCTGCGCAGTTGAGGCGTCACCATCCTGCCAGGCACTGATCATACCGGACACCTTGTCAGGCAGGATATTTGCCGTCACAGAGATAGCGCCGGTCCCGCCGACTGAGAGAATGGGCATATTCAGGGCATCCTCTCCGGAGAGGAGACAGAAGTCATCAGGGGTATCCCGTACGATGTAGGAACACTTTACCAGATCGCCGCTCGCCTCTTTTATCCCCACGATCGTATCGATCTTTGCCAGAGAGGTGACAATCTCCACGCTCATGTTCACCCCGGTCCTTCCCGGGACATTGTAGAGGATCTGGGGAATGTCGCACGCTGCTGCAACAGCTGCATAGTGGTCATGGAGACCCTTCTGGGTGGGTTTGTTATAATACGGCGTGATGAGCAGGGCAGCATCCGCCCCGGCCTCCTTTGCATGCCTGGTGAGCCTGATAGCCTCTTGCGTGGAGTTGGATCCGGTCCCTGCGATAACTGGCACCCTTCCCCCCACCTCTTCGACACAGATATCAATCACCCGCTCATGCTCTGCATGGGAAAGGGTTGCGGACTCTCCTGTGGTGCCGCACGGTACGATCCCGGAAACACCTCCTGAAATCTGAAAATTTATGAGATCTCTGAACGCCTTTTCATCAACATTCCCGTTGCGAAACGGTGTTACAATCGCTACTATTGCGCCTGAAAACATATCTCACCTCCGCGATGCTATCGTATTATATCCGGCACGATCTCTCCGGATATGAGGTCTTCATATGACTGCCTTTTCAATACCACATAATAGTTTGCGCCATCCACCAAAACCTCCGGCAGCTTGGGTCGTGAATTGTAGTTGGAGGCCATGGTATACCCGTATGCACCCGCTGACATAACCGCGATTGTATCCCCCCGTGTGAGTTTCGGAAGGTCCCTGTTCTTTGCAAGAAAATCGCTCGATTCGCAGATAGGCCCCACCACGTCTGCCTTTTCCGTATCACCCTCCTTTTCCTTCAGCGGTTTTATATCATGGTATGCATTGTACAGGGCCGGCCGCATGAGATCATTCATTCCGGCATCAACAACGATAAAGGTCTTGGTCCGCGTCTCCTTGCGGTAGAGCACGTTTGTGACGAGCACACCTGCGTTCCCCACGATTACCCTGCCGGGCTCGAATATGAGCTTGAGACCAAGGGGGCCCACCGCATCAAGAATAGCGGAGCAGTAATCCCTCGGGTGAGGCGGCTCTTCATCGGAATAGGTGATCCCAAGGCCGCCGCCGAGATCCAGATAGCGGAACTCAATCCCGAGTTCCGCCAGATTCGAAATCAAAACCTTGAGTCGCTGGGCCGCATCGATGAACGGGGTCACATCCGTGAGCTGGCTGCCGATGTGGCAGTCGATCCCCACGATCTCGATATTATCCATATCCTTAGCCCTCAGGTATTGCGCCATGGAGCCCTCGATGTCGATCCCGAACTTGTTGTCCCGCATGCCGGTGGAGATATAGGGATGGGTCATGGGATCCACATCCGGATTGACCCTGATGGAGATGGGGGCCTTTTTCCTGAGCTCACCGGCTCGGGCGTTGATTACCTCGAGCTCCTGTTCGCTCTCGATATTGAACATCATGATGCCTGCATGTATCGCCATGTCGATCTCTTCGGTGGTCTTCCCCACGCCCGAATAGACGATCTTGTTTCCCGGGATACCTGCCTTGATGGCCCGGTAGAGTTCTCCGCCGGAAACCACATCCGCCCCAAGGCCCTGGCTCGCCATGAATGCCAGAACAGCAAGGCTCGAATTTGCCTTCATGGCAAAACAGGTCTGATGGTCCACCTGTTCGAGCGGATCTTCAAAGGCGCGGACATGCCTTTTAAGTGTCGGGAGGCTGTAGCAGTAGAACGGTGTCCCGACAGCCTGTGCAATATCGCTTAAGGGCACATCTGCGCAGTAGAGATTTCCCTGTTTGTATACAAAATCATGCATGTTCTCTTCTCTCCTCTATGTTTCCGGCACAATGCCTACGATTATCTGGATAACAGGTATTCATCACCTGTTTTTGTACCGGTATCTTTCACGTGCTCGCGACTATTTGCCGACGATGCCGGCCTGGCTCATCCAGGAGGTCGTTCCTTTCTCAAACGCTATCCGGTATACCATGTACTGGGCCCCCGGGGATTCATCTTTCAGGATAACAACGCCTTTCTCACGAATGGACTGCTCGTCTTTCATGATCAGGTCATCGATGCACGAAGGACATATTCCCTTCGGCTTTCCCAGGAGTGTTACCTTGCCCTCGGCCTCGTTGCACCTGGCCCTGACAACCACCGTGTCATCCTCGTACCTGATGGAGACAATCTCAACAGGGTCCGGCTGTCCCGGCGGCAGGGGCGGCAGTTTACGGCCGCATCCCATGCAGGAAAACACCATGAACCCGAGAATAACTGCTACCCTAAACTTTGTTCCCAAGGCTCGTCAACCTCTCCCGTGCCTGGTTCAGGGCCTGTTTCACCTTTTCCCGTGCTGTCCCGCCGAAGCTCGTTCTCCTGTCCACTGAACCCTGGGGGCTGATCACGGAAAAGATCTCTTCGTCAAACTGCTTCGCGTGAGCGATGAATTCGTCCAGGCTCAGATCGCTCAATGTCTTTCCCTGCCTGATGAGTTCGGAGACCATCTCACCGGTGATGCGGTGAGCCTCCCGGAACGCAACACCCTTTTCCACCAGAAAATCCGCAACATCGGTGGCCGTGATGAATCCTTTTGCAAGCGAGGCATTCACTGCCGCTTTGTTTATCTCAAGACCGCCTAAGAGTCCGGCCATCAACTCAATGCATTGCCTGGCTGTATCGAGGCTTTCAATCACCGGTCTCTTATCCTCCTGCATGTCCCGGTTATACGCCAGGGGCAGGCCCTTCATCATAGTGAGCAGGGATATGAGGCTCCCGTAGACACCCCCGACCTTGCCCCGTATGAGCTCCGCAACATCCGGATTCTTTTTCTGCGGCATAATTGAGCTGCCGGTACAGTATGCATCTGCAAGTTCCACAAAAGAATAGGGGGCGGAGTTCCAGATGACGATCTCCTCCGCCAGCCTGCTCAGGTGCATCATTATGGTAGCTGCATCAAAGACGGCCTCGATGGCGAAATCCCGGTCGCTCACCCCGTCGATGGAATTTCTGCATGGCCCGTCAAATCCGAGCGCAGCGGCGGTCATGTTCCTGTCTATGGGGTGAGTGGTGCCTGCCAGTGCTGCACTGCCCAGAGGTGATGTGTTGAGTCTTTTTTTTGTATCCACAAGCCGGTCATAATCCCGCTCGAACATCTCGAAATATGCCAGCAGGTGATGTGCAAAGGAGACCGGCTGCGCATGCTGCAGGTGCGTCATGCCCGGGATAATGGTATCAACGTGGTCCTGGCCCTTGTGGACGACAGCTTCCATAAGCCCCAACAGCTTTGTCTGCAGCTCTGTCAGGCCTTCGCGCACGAACAGCTTGAAGTCGGTGGCCACCTGATCGTTGCGGCTTCTGGCAGTATGGAGCTTTTTGCCCGCCTCTCCGATCCTGCGGGTCAGTTCGACCTCGATATTCATGTGCACATCTTCAAGGGCCGGATCAAAGTCAAATTTCCCGGAGGCTATATCTTCTTGTATCCCGGTCAGACCCTCTATAATGGTGTCGGCCTCATCGTTCGTGAGAATCCCGGCGGATTTCAGCATCCGTGCATGGGCGATACTTCCTTCAATGTCCTCTCGATAGAGCCGTTTGTCGATAGAGACCGATTCGGTGAATCCCTCTACCAGGGTGTCGGTACCCTGGCTAAACCTGCCTGACCACGGTTTGTCTTTCATGGTTCCATCTGTTTGCGCATCTTGAGCCGCAAGGCGTTCAGCCGGATAAATCCCGCTGCATCCTTCTGGTCATAGACCTCGTCCTCATCAAATGTTGCAACTTCAGGATTGTACAGAGAGGCCTCGGCCCTCCTTCCGGTAATGATACAATTGCCCTTGTAGAGCTTTACCCTGACATCGCCGGTGACCCCCTTCTGGGATTCATCTATGAGTTTCTGCAGGGCATATCGTTCCGGGGCAAACCAGTAGCCGTTATAGATGAGTGTTGCATAACGCGGCATGAGCTCGTCCCGAAGATGCATAAGCTCCTTGTCCATGGTGATCTGCTCGATGCCCCTGTGCGCGACCTTCAGGATGGTGCCCCCCGGCGTCTCGTACACCCCGCGGGATTTCATTCCCACATAGCGGTTTTCCACGATGTCCACCCGGCCGATCCCGTTCTTCCCGCCGAGCTGGTTGAGCGTTGCCAGCAGTTCCGCGGGGCTCATCTCCTGAGAGTCGATTGCAACCGGGTCGCCGTCCTTAAATGATATCACAACCGAGGTGGCCTCATCCGGTGCTTCCTCAGGAGAACATGAGAGTACAAACATATCCTCCCGGGGTTCGTTCCAGAGATCTTCCAGGATGCCTCCTTCAAAACTTATGTGCAGGAGATTCCTGTCCATGCTGTAGGGTTTGGCTTTCGAGACCGGGACATCAATGCCGTGCTCAGCCGCATAATCGATCATTTTATCGCGCGAGGTCAACTTCCACTCATCCATTTTCCAGGGTGCAATGACCTTTATCGAGGGATTAAGTGCCCAGAAAGTGAGCTCGAACCGCACCTGGTCATTCCCTTTGCCGGTTGCCCCGTGTGCAACGGCCTCGGCACCTTCTTTTCGTGCTATCTCGATGATCTTCTGTGCAATCAGGGGTCTTGCAAGGGATGTCCCTAAGAGATAGGTCCCCTCGTATGCCACGTCCGCCCTGTACGCAGGGAACACGTAATCCCTGACAAACTCTTCCCTGACATCATCAATATAGATCTTTGATGCGCCGGTCTTTTTGGCCTTTGCTTCCAGGCCGTTGAGTTCCTCTGCCTGGCCAACGTCTGCAGCATAGCAGATAACTTCATAGCCGAATTCGTCCTGCAGCCATTTGAGGATCACCGATGTATCCAATCCCCCGGAATACGCCAATACTACCTTTTTTGCACTCATGATAGTCTCACCTCACCTGTCTTAGTAAAAAATCCATAATGGCTTCCTGTACAAACAGCCTGTTCCTCGCCTGCTCCCACACGATGGACTGACTCCCCTCCAGCACCTCCTCGGTGACTTCTTCACCACGGTGAGCCGGCAGGCAGTGCATAAACACAGCATCGGGTGCTGCATGGTCCATGAGACTGCGGGTTACCTGGAAAGAGGCAAACGTCTGTTTTCGCTCAGCAGCCTCTTCCTCCTGTCCCATACTTGCCCAGACATCCGTATTTATTGCTATCGCACCGGCAGAGGCCTCATACGGATCCCTCATAACAGTTATCCGTGCCCCGGCCTTCTGTGCATTCTCGACTATCGTCCTGTCCGGATCGAAACCCTCAGGGCATGCAAGCATGAGCTCGAACCCGACGGCTGCCGCAGCATTGATCCAGGAGTTCGCCATATTGTTCCCGTCCCCGATCCAGGCCACCTTTTTTCCGGCCAGATTTCCAAACCGCAGCGAAAGGGTGAAACAGTCGGAGAGGACCTGACAGGGGTGAAGGAGATCGGTGAGCGCATTGATCACCGGGACATCGGCGAAAGCAGCCATTTCAACCGCCCGTTCATGGCCGAAGGTTCTCATCACGATACAATCACAGTATCCAGCCAGGATTCGGGCAGTATCCTTCAGGGGCTCTCCCCTGCCCATCTGTGATCCGGCAGCAGTAAGGACAATGGGATGTCCCCCCATTCTTGCCACGCCCACTTCGAAGGATATCCGGGTCCTGGTGGATGCCTTCTCGAAGACGAGCACAACGGATTTGCCTGAAAGGCTCTGCTTGGGCATCTCTTTTTTATGCTCGAGGGCCGTTGCGAATATTTCTTCAATCTCACGTGAAGACAGATCCGTAATAGCGAGAAAATCCCTGTGTTCCATCACAATCCCTTTTCTACAAGTATGGCATGGAGCTTTTCGATGGCTATATCGATCTGAGCCTTTGAGATCACGAGCGGAGGTGCAACCCGCAGGATGTGACCCTGGATGACGTTGAGCAGAATCCCCTTCTCGAGGCCCGCTGTATTGAGTGCGGCGATATCAGAATCGAAATCTACCCCGATCATGAGCCCCCTGCCCCTGACATCGGTTATGCTCGGATGAGATCCTTTGAGCTCATTTAGAAGATCCATCAGATACGCACCTCTCTCACGGCTCATTTGTGCAATGTTCTCCTCAAGCATTACCTCGAGCGTTGCAATGCCAGATGCCATGGCCAGCGGGTTGCCGCCGAAAGTTGAGGCGTGCGCTCCCGGGGTAAAGGCCGCTGCAACATGCGGTTTCGCAACCAGTGCGCCCACCGGGAAGCCGTTCCCCAGCGCCTTGGCCAGGGTCATGATATCCGGCTCGATTTCATCATGCATGTAGCCGAAAAGTTTTCCTGTCCTGGCAAGGCCGGTCTGTACTTCATCCATTATCATGAGCAGGCCTTTTTCATCGCAGAGCTTCCTTACCTGCTGCAGATAGCCCGCCGGAGGAATATTGATCCCCCCTTCCCCCTGGATGGGCTCCAGCATGACAGCCCCGACCTGATCATCAATGGCTGCGTCAAGGGCATCGATCTTCCCGTAGGGGACCGAGATGAATCCCTCGGGGATGGGATCAAACCCTTTTTTAAATTTACCCTGTCCCGTGGCAGCAACTGTTGCGAGCGTTCTGCCGTGGAAGGATCCCTCAAAGGTTACGATTCGGGCGCCCCTGCTGCCGGTGGAATTGCAGTACTTCCTGGCAAGCTTTATGGCCGCTTCATTGGCCTCTGCGCCCGAGTTGCAGAAAAACACCCGCGAGTCAAAGGAATGCTCAGCGAGCATTGCCGCAAGCTTTTCCTGTTGTGGTATCCGATAGAGGTTCGAGCAGTGGAACAGGTGCTGAGCCTGTTCACAAAGGGCTGTAACCACTTTGTCATGGGCATGGCCAAGATTGCACACGGCGATACCCGATACCATGTCCAGATATTCTTTGCCGGTATCATCCCAAACCAGGCAGCCTTTCCCCCTCACCAGTTTAACCGGGAGCCTGGAATATGTCTCCATTACGTAATTCACGTCTCTTACTCCTTGATAATCTGCGTACCGATGCCGGAGTGGGTAAATAACTCAAGAAGGATCGAATAGGGTGTCCTGCCATCAAGGATATGGGCTTTCATCACCCCGCCGTCCAGTGCCCTTTTACAGCACTCGAGTTTGGGAATCATTCCTCCGGTGACAACGCCCGATGATATGAGTTTATCTATATCTGCATTTCGCATACTCGATATCAGCGTGCCCTCCTTATTGAGCACACCCTTTTCGTCCGTGAGGATGATCAGCCGTTCCACCTTCAGGTGTCGGGCAATCTCCGCGGCAACGGTATCTGCATTGATGTTGTAGGTCAGCCCGTCATCACCAACCCCTGACGGAGCGATTACGGCAATAAACCCGGCCTTTTCCACCGCCTCGATAATATCGGTGTTGATGCCGGCCACTTCACCCACATGCCCCATATCGACATCAGCCAATGTATTCCCATCTGCGTCCTTTCGCGACAGCAGGAGCTTCCTGGCCCTTATCAGGCCGCCATCCTTGCCCGAGAGCCCCACAGCCCTTCCGCCATCGGTATTGATGAGGTTCACGATCTCTTTGTTCACCCCGCCTGCAAGAACCATCTCCACAACATCCATGGTCCGGGCATCGGTGACACGTTTGCCGTCGATAAAGCTCGACTCGATCCCCATCTGGTTCAGTACGGTCGAGATCTGCGGGCCTCCGCCGTGCACCACTACAACCTGGATACCGATATAGTGGAGCAGGATGATCTGCTGCGCGAAAAGCTTCTTTAATTCGGGATCAACCATGGCGTGGCCGCCATATTTGATTACTATTTTCTTCCCTCTGAAATCCCGAATGTAGGGAAGAGCCTCAACAAGGAGCTTTGCCCTGTTAATAGCATGTTCCATGGTAGTTACCTTCTTTACTGCAAATTTTTCGCTGCTCGGCATAAGCACTAGCAAATATTCCCGCGTTATTCAACCGATCAGGAAAAGAGCTCTTTTACCTAAATCAGGGCTAAATTGAAAGGGAAATTTACAATAATTATGAAATGAAGTGTCCTGCCCGGATGCGATTCTGCCCCGAATATGGGACATCGTCTCGGTCAGAGACGCACAAACCATCCGTTGAAAGCCACTAACTACTGAAAAATAACAAAAGAAAAAGGTTGTACTGAACACAATATGTTCTTACAATATCTTTTAAACGGCATCCAAGAACATGGTCAGGGTAAAGCATGTACCCACTGTACTGCCACAATAGAATCAGAGCACGTGCCTTTGAGTGCACACGAGGGGATTCTACCCATGACACAAAAGCCGACCTATGAAGCGTTGGAGCTCCGCATACAAGAATTGACGGAGCGAATTTCCGGTCTTGAACAGACCATTGCATCCTTACGGGAAAGCGAGGAGAAGTTCAGGACCATCTTTGAAAATGCCCCTGTCATGATCGATGCCTTTGATGAATCCGGCAGGTGCCTCCTGTGGAATCACCAGTGCGAAAGAATGCTCGGCTGGAAAAAGCAGGAGCTTCTGGCCATGGATGATCCTCTTGCGATCCTGTACCCTGAACACCTCCTGTATGATCGGGTCATCAGGAACAAGACCAACCCGGATGGAAAATTCCGCGAATACCGCGTTACCCACAAAGATGGGTCTCAGCGCATCCAGGTATGGGCGAACTTCAAACTGCCCACCGCAGCTTTGATCTCGGCAGGGCTCGACATCACTGAATACAGACAGGCGGAAGAAGCGCTCAAGAAAAGCGAGAAACACTTCAAAGACCTGGTGGAGCATTCACTCGCAGGCATCTCCATTATCCAGGACGAACGAATCATATATAGAAATCCCGAACAGCAGCGGCTCCTGGGACCGCTCCCCATAAATCATGCACCTCTCGTATACGAGCACATTCATCCTGATGATGTGCCGACAGTACAAAGGTTGTACAGGGATCTCTTTTCGGGGAGACAGAAGAATCCCGGGATGGTCGTGCGTTACTTCCCGGCAGGCGATACAAAAGATATTTCCGATATGAAATGGCTCCACTGCCGTGCAACGCTCATCGAATATGAGGGCTCTCAGGCAATCATGATCAACATGATGGACGTTACCATAGCAAAAGAGCTCGAGAGAATTCTGCACATCCAGGATCGGATGACCTCGCTTGGACATGTTGCGGCAGGCATCGCCCACGAGATACGCAATCCCCTGTCCGGGATCAACATCTATCTGAATGCCCTTGAAAAGATCTTCACCAGGGGAGATGACCTGCACAAGGCACAGGATGTCCTCGCAAAGATGCAGTCTGCCTCCTGCAAGATAGAATCGGTTATCAAACGGGTCATGGATTTTTCCAAGCCCAGTGTTCCGCAGTTCAGTTTAATCAGGATCTGTGATCCTATAGAGGATGCCCTGGCACTTTCTTCTGTAACGCTGAGAAAAACCGACGTTGAGGTGGAAAGAAAACTGAATGAAGATCTGCCTCGATGTTATGCCGACCCGCAATTGATCGAGCAGGTCCTGCTGAATCTTATTACCAATGCCGCAGAGGCCATGAAGGATATGGATGACGGCAAGAGGATCCGGATATCCACATCGGCGCAAAAGGACTCTCTTGTCATAACAGTGGAAGACTCCGGTCCCGGGATTGCCCCTGACAGGCGACACAAGATCTTCGATCCCTTTTATTCCACAAAGACCGGTTCCACCGGTATTGGATTGAGTCTCTCTCACAGGATCATCACCGATCACGGCGGTTCCCTTGATGTAACGGCAAGTCCGCTGGGCGGAGCGGAGTTCATCATATGTCTGCCCACAACCCAAGGAGTCCACAATCCATGATAACCTATACGATTTTTGTCATTGATGATGAACTGACCATTCGCGAGGGAATCAGCATGGCGCTGGATCGGACATACCAGATAGAGACATTCGCTACGGCAGAGGAAGCGCTTCAGGCGATGGAGCAGGGGCTGCCGGACCTGATTCTGCTGGATATCGGACTTCCGGGGATGAACGGGATCGAGGCGCTTGGCAGAATACGGGAGCTTTCCAAGGATATCCTCGTCATCATGATTACCGCCTATGAAGATACGAAAACCGTAATTAAAGCCATGAAACTCGGTGCGTACGATTATGTGGTGAAACCCATCATCATGGACGGCCTGGAGGTGACCATCGAGAATGCCCTTGAGACCGTACGCCTCAGGAAAGAGGTGCAGATACTCCAGCAACACTACCTTCAGGAAAACATGCCGTGTTTCATAGCAGAAAGCGATTCGATACAGGACGTCATGGAGTTCATTTCCATGGTGGCGAAGAGCCCCGACACCCCGGTGCTCATCCTCGGGGAAACCGGTACCGGCAAAGAGCTGATCGCGAGCGCCATTCATTATCGAAGTCCGAATTTCAAAGGGCCCTTTATCACCGTAAACTGCGCAACGATCCCGAAAGACCTTATAGAAAGCGAGCTTTTCGGATATGAAAAAGGGGCGTTTTCCGGGGCGAGCCTGAGCGGAAAGAAGGGACTTATCGAAGATTCATGCGGGGGAACCCTTTTCCTCGATGAGGTGGGGGACCTGAGCATGGAGGCTCAGGCAAAACTTCTGCGGTTCTTACAAGACGGGGAGTTCTATCGCCTCGGCGGTACAAAAAAGATGCATATCAGGACCAGGATCGTCTCTGCAACAAACAAGGATCTCCAGGAGATGGTGAAAAACGGGAAATTCAGGAAAGATCTCTACTTCAGACTGGGTGTCATCAAGGTTCATGTACCCTCTCTCAACGATCGCAAAGAAGACATTCTCCCGCTGGCACAGCACTTTCTCCTCATATACGCCGACAAATTCTCAAAAAATATGCAGAGCATCTCCCATGAGGCCTGGCAGGCCCTCCTGCAGCACGAGTGGACCGGCAATGTCAGGGAACTGAAGAATCTTATAGAACGCGGCGTGCTTATCGGAAAGGGACCGGCGCTCGTGCCCGAAGACCTCGGTCTCCAACAGGACGGCTCACCCGAAACATCAGAGAAAAGCTACTCTACGATCCCCCGGGAGGGTATCGACCTCCCCGCTCTGGAGAGAAACTTCCAGAGACATTACATTGAGGAGGCGCTGAGAATTGCGCACGGTAACGAGAGTATGGCCGCCAGACTCCTGAACATAAACCATCACACATTCCGCTATCGAAGAAAAAGGCTCGAGGACAAAGACTGATCTCGCTGAAATCTTTCCCCCAGATCCCAGCGAGTCACCCAGGCTTTGAGGCTCTCCTTCCCGTCAGTCTTCCTCTTCGAAGCGTCGCTGGCATTCCGGGCAGAGTCCATGAGAAAAGACCGCATCGCTGTGGGCCTCGATATATTCCTCGAGATGATTCCAGTATCCCCTGTCATCTCGGATCTTCTTGCATGTTGCACAGATCGGGATCAGTCCGCGCATGGTCCGTATCTTATCCAGCGCAATGGTGAGCTCCTCGATAAGGCCCTGACGTTCCTCCTCTATCCCCCGCTGTTCGGTGATGTCCCTGATAATGCAGTGATAACCGATTATGTCTCCCTCACCGGATCTTCTGACACTGGAGGTGTACAGGCAATTCATAATGGAGCGATCCTTTTTCTTCAGCCACACATCATAATCTCTCACAGAGCCTCTGTCTTCAATATCCCGCTGGAACTTCATGCGTTCCTCCGGGTTGACATAGATCTGCTGAATATCCATGCCGATCATCTCTTCTCGGGAGTAGCCGAACAGGTCCAGTGTTGCCTGGTTCGCATCGAGGACGATCCCGTCTCTCGATGTGGTATAGATGGCATCCCGTGAATCTTCGAAGAGACTGCGGTAGCGCGCCTCGCTCTGAGAAAGCATTTCTTCAGCCTGCTTGCGGGAAAACAGCCGCCCCAATCTCGAAGCGACCATCTCTCCAAGCCGCTTTTCTTCAGCGGAGAACGGTCCCACATCGCAGAGAGGCCTGTCCTCCAGGTAAACGATCTCAAGGGTTCCCACCAGATGACACCTGGTCATGATATCAATGGCCATCCGCCAGGGAGTCTGCTGGAAATTGCTGCTGGCATACACCTTACCGTCGAGTGTTATTCTCGCACAGGCAATGTCCGAATAATTCAGGGCCTTGGGAATAAGATCGATGACTCCCTGAACGGTTTCATCAAAGGTGTGCGCCTTTCGCTCCAGGACCGTGGAGATCTCAAAGAGAAAATCGAGCTCCTTGATCTTTTCCGACAGATCCCTCGTCTTTTTCCGCAGAGCTTCCTGGTCATTCTTCAGTTCCGTTATATCCCGAATAATTCCGGTATAACCCACAACATTACCGCTTGGGTCCGTATTGGCATAACAGGAGTACTGGCAGAACAGAACAGTCTTATCCTTCGTCTGGAAGCGCACCTCGGTGGCATCCAGAAAGCCCGATTTCTTGATCTGCTGGCAAAGGCGGATCTTGTCGTCGTCATGGAGGTAGATCGCGCGAACATCCTCTCCGATTATCTCGTTCTTCCTGTACCCGAAGAGGGTAATGAAGGTCTTGTTGACCTCTTTGATAACACCGTCAATGTCCGTTATGTACAGGGCATCGTTTGATTCTTCAAAGAACTGCTTGTAAACAGGCGCACCTTCCTCCTGTTTGTGCTTCTTCGCAGCCTTTCCTTTGAATAGTATCGGTTGCGTCATCTCTTCACTTCCCAGGATGCGTGTCCACTGTCTGCAAACATTGACACCTTATATGTAAGACTTATTTCCCCTCAGATCAAGATAGTTCTTACACACGAGCAGGAAATATGCCATGGCTGCATTATGGTCTTATGAGATGTATCTTCCTTAGATCAGGAGGTTTTTCTCTGAAATGTCTTCACGCTCTTTCGTTTGCAGGCAAAATCTTCTTATATTTTCTAACACGATTTCGCAAAATTTCTACTTTATGATCTTAAAAAACAACTTGAGAGGGGGTTGGGTCCCCTAACCAGGTGATATATAAAACGGTGTTTGTCCTGAATCGCTGTGGCACATTTTATGCTGTTGTCATCTCAAAAGGGAGGGATGATACCGGAAGAACAATCCTGCGTATGAGTCCATGGGAAAAAATCTCACAGAAGGGGGGGGCAGTGATGATTTATCATAATTTAATGGAACTCATTCAACGAAACGAAGCGGCGATAATCGAAGAGCTGGTGTATGAAATCAGAGGCCAGGAAGAGACGAGGCACTATGGTAATCTCTCGGATGAGATGTTAAACGAGAGACTTCATCACGTTCTCTACAATGTCTATAAACGACTCTCAAACTGGCTCCACAACAATACATCAAAAAATGTGGTCTTTGCCTACTATACAGGTCTTGGAAGAGAGCGGTACAAGGAGGGGATCCCGCTGGAAGAAGTGATCCAGGTCCTCTTTATCATCAAGAAAAAGATTTATCATCATATTACCGACCGGAAGGCCGTCGACAACGGATACACACTCCATCAGATCACCGAGCTCTTCTACTACGTGAATTCATTCTTTGACAAGATCGCTTATGCCATCATCGTAGGCTACCAGGAAGGAATTGCAATAAGGGCGTGTGCATGATTGTGACGGGCTTAAATCCCGCTCGTTTTCATGGTGTTCGCACCTTGTTTTTAGATAATTACAATACTCATTGTTCATCCATGCAGGGTGGATTGCCCGGGATTATTGATACATTTAATGGTGACCGGTGATTTCGCCAGCATTTTGTGCCCGCATGGACACATGGTTGTATGCGTTATGAAAGGAGAGAAGACATATGGGGTTGCATGATGCTGCGGAAAGAAACACAAAACAAACTGGCCTGTTAGACTCTGTGGACTCGATTGTAAGTTCTGTACAGGATAATCCTCAAAAGCTGTATGATCTGATGATAAAAACACTGGAAAATCTTAATGCTCAAAGTGGTAATCATGGTTTCTTCAAAGAGATTATGGGATGGATTCAATCAAATCCCGGGTCGCGGCAGTGGTTTTCCAACCTGATGTCAAAAGACCCGGGTCAGTTGATGACCGTATTAAAAAACTTCTTTGGCAAGTGTGCCATCGAGTGGGTGAATAAGTCCAATTTCCTCGAAAAAAAATATGGGTTCTGCCCTCCCTTCACCATTCTCATAACCCCATCCATGAGGTGCAACCTGTCCTGTCCCTCCTGTTATTCTGCCAGGCAACATGATTCAGGCTCTCCTGAACTGGACCTGAAGGCCATGGACAGGATCATCAAGGGAGGCAAGGAGATCGGTGTATATTTTTATACCATACTCGGCGGGGAGCCGCTCCTGCTTTTCGATGACCTCTCAGAGATAGCGAACAGGCACAAAGACTGTCTGTTTCTCGTATTCACCAATGGGACCCTTATCACCGAGGAGATGGCGGACAGGCTCTTTGAACTGAAAAATGTGATTGTTGCCTTCAGGGTCAACGGTACCAGAGAAGATATGGAATCCATACGAGGCAAAGGCATCTATGACAAAGTCCTCAAGTCCATGACGCTTATGAAGAATCGCAACCTCATCTACGGAATTTCTCTTGTACTTACCTCCAGAAACCATGATTCCCTCTCCAGGGATGATTTTCTTAATTTCTGGGAAAATCAGGGGATTGTTTTCGGATGGAATTTTTTGTTCATGCCGATCGGTGAGGATCCTGACCTGAGCCTTATGCCGACCCCTCAGCAGCGCATACGATTTGGAGAATTTCTAAAGGATTACAGACAGAAACACCCGCTGTTTCTCATGGACTTCTGGTCCGATGCACCCTCATTGAACGGCTGTGTAGCGGGCGGAAGACGATTCCTCCATATCAATAACCGCGGGGATGTCGAACCCTGCATATTCGCCCGCCATTCAACGCACAACATCCATAACTGCACCCTCGTGGAGGCTCTTCAATCACCGTTTTTCACCTTTATCCGGATGAATCAGCCTCACACGGACAATCTTTTGAGGCCATGTATGATCATTGACAACCCCGAAATATACAGGACCGCCTGCAAACGGTTCCATGCACGACCGACCCAGAAAGGCGCGGACGATCTGATCAAGGATCCCGAACTTGTGAGGGCCATTGACACGTATTCCGCCGATGTCGCAGTCCTTGCAGATGAGTTGTGGAAGACCAGGTACAGCGAGAAGATCGATGATATGCGTCTGAGAAAACGCAGTTACCGTGAAGGCATAGACCGCATCGAATTCACCCTGAGTTCCCCTGAATTTTTTCACAGGAACCGCAAATGGGCCCGATACAACCCCCGTTTCTCCAGGGATATGCTCGAAGCCCTCACCTATTCCGAGCAGCATTACGGAACAGACAATCAGCGGCATATTCAGATAATAAAAAAACAGGAACAGGAAACGCAGTCATAAGGAAGTCGTAAGGATATTGTTTTATATGAAAAGAACGTTTGATCTCTACACAAGACTCAGAAACACAAAGATCCTGCTCATTGACGATGATGAGTGGATACGTGATTCCCTGAGCATCTTCTTTGCCGGCGAAGGGTGTTCGCTGGATGCGTATGAGACCGCTGAAGAGGGAATAAAGGCATTGCGCCGAAACAGGTACGATATCATCATAACGGATTACCGCCTGCCGGGTATGGATGGCCTGAAATTCTTCGGACGCATTAAAAAGTGGTGCCCTCATGCCATCAAGATTCTCATCACGGCATACCCAAACAGGGAAATCTATGCCCTTGCCCATGAGGCGGGTGTGCATGACTATATTGAAAAGCCTTTCACAACAAAAAGTATCGAAGAGGTACTGTCCAGGCTTTTACAACTCGAAGATGAGAAAAAAGCAGCGATACCCTTTGGCTGAAGCACAAAAAACATCAGTTCTTCTTTAAGTGCCTGATGTTTTCAATGGTCGTGGATGCCGCATCCACGATAGAATCTATCAGCCCCCGGCAGGTCTGAGATGAACGTATATGTTTCTAAAAATCATCTCTCGAGGCAAACTCCCTCCCGACAATATCTCTGCACTCCAATGCCCCTGCCTGTGAAGTGAATCCCGATACCAGAGCTTTGCCCAAGGCAAATGTCTCGGCTTTACCTACCGGATTATTGGTAAGCAGATTGAGATGTCCCACGATAAAATCTTTTATGGTCTTTGCCAGGCTCATGGAACGGATATCCCACCCGGCGGACAGATTCAGAGCCAGCAAGGCTCCTGCCAGAGCACCGCAGAGTCCACCTCTCAGGCCTACCCCGCCGTCAAAGACAACCGAAAGCCTCTCAAGGAGACCGTCCCCCTTTTAAAGAATACAATCACCTGTTTCTCACTGCAGCCGAAACTGCCAAAGGGTACCATATAATCGGCGGAACTGATCAGAAGATATTCGTACCGGCAGGACCTGTCCCCTGAGAAAAGACAACAACTTTACATGCATGGGATTTGGCAGGGGCCCCGCAGGGTACCCCTGCCACGAAATTACTCAACCCACTGTACTCTGGGGAATTCCCTCTCAACAGGCTTATCCGTTTGTACTGCGGGGTACCCGAGGGTAAAAACCGTTCCAACGGAATCATACGGCCATTCAATGCCGAGTTTCGACCTGAATTTCTTCTTGGTCATAGGATCCATATTCAGTGCTGTTGAAACAAACCCTACATAACAGGTACCCAATCCCAGGGAATGAGCAGCCAGGATCATGTTCTGGGCACAAATACCAATGCCGAGGCCTGGATCGGATATATGGTGGTGATGGGTGAGCACTAAAATGGCCACGGGGGCATCGAAAAACACACTGAGTTTCTTGTCCCCGAACTTTGGCGTGATCAGTGCCTGCATGGCAACCATGGGCCTCTGGTCGCACCCTTCGGGCTTTACAAAGGGCAGGGTCTTTTTCACGATAGTTCTGAGCGGATCTTTCCCCTGATACAGCTTGGTGAAGAGATTCAAAAACTTCAAAACAGATTCACTCATCTCGTTCATCAGACCCTGATCGGTGAGCACCACGAACTTCCATCCCTGGCAGTTCCCTGCCGATGGTGCAAATCTGCCTGCCTCCAGGACCCGTTCTATCATCTCCTTCGGCACCGGGTCTTTCTTGTATATCCGGGTGGATCTTCTCGTGTAGATGACCTTCTCCATAGGCGTTATCTGAGACTCTATGGTAGTGAATGCAGGCACATTGGCAATCCGCAGGGGATTGGGGAATCCCTCTCCCGTGTCTTGAGGATAATCGAAATCGTTGGCAAACCTTCCTTCGTTGATCTTATAGTAGTGAGAGAAGGTAAGTGCATCATTCGGGCAGATCGCTTCACAGTTATGACATGCGATGCATATCTTTCCGAAGTACTGAATCCCGGTGAACTTCGGCTGTTCCATGCCGCAGGAAAGGCACCTCTTGGCCTCTAAGAGTACCTGATCCCGGCCAAGGACAAGGTTGACCTCTGCATCCGGCAGAGAGAGTCTCTCTTCCACAGGACGTTCCCCTGATTCTTCTCTCTCGATCGTTGACCGGTCATCAATGGGAATACCCGCATACGAGATTACCTTCTTTTCAGGAAGTACAGCCTTCTTTCCCGTGATGAATGCATCGATAGCCAGCGCCGCCTTTCTTCCTGCACCAATGGCCTCCGAGACCATGCCGGGTCCACTTGCGGCATCACCTCCGGCGAACACACCCTTTTCCTGCGTCTGCCCCAGGGTATCGATACTGATCCAGGGTGATTTTCCGAGAAGGACCTCGAATCCTGAAGCATTTATATCCTGTCCGATGGCCGCAATGAGCGTGTCAAAGGCCACATCGAAGACACTGCCCTTAATGGGGACGGGCCTGGGTCTGCCGGACTCATCAGGGTTGCCGAGCTCCATCCTCTGGCACGTAACGGTCCCCTTTCCATTGCCCGAGATATTAACCGGAGCACAGAGAAAATCGATGATTATGCCTTCTTCCTGTGCCGCCTCTACCTCCGCGGCATAAGCAGGCATTTCGCTCATCGTCCTCCTGTAGAGGATCGTGACATCGCAGCCCATGCGTCTTGCCGAACGCGCAGCATCCACAGCAGTGTTTCCGCCGCCTATGACCAGAACCTTCTTTCCTATCTTTAATGGGTTGTTTTCCTTGATGGACTTCAGAAAAGCGAGGCCTGAAACGATATTGTCCCCCTCTTCTCCCTTGATACCGAGTACTGTGCTGTTCTGTGCACCCAGGGCAACATAGAGGGCATTGAACTCTTTCTTCAGATCATCCAGTGATACATCTTTGCCAACAACCGTGGATACTTTCATGGTAATCCCGAGATCGATGATCCTGCCGAGTTCCTTTTCCACCACCGCTTCCGGCAACCGGTAGCGCGGAATCGCAGAGTTCAACATTCCTCCTGGTTTTGATTCCGACTCGAACACCGTCACCTGGTAGCCCTTTCGCGCAAGCTGGTAGGCACACGACATGCCGGAAGGCCCGGAACCGATTATTGCCACCTTTTCGTTACGGGTTTTCTCAGGCTTGCCGAAGTGCAGACCCTGCTCGATGGCGAAATCACCGATTGCCCGCTCGATGCTGTGGATATTAACCGCTGACTCAATACCCGTTCTGTTGCAGGAGTCCTCACAGGGGTGAGGACATACCCTGCCGGTGACTGCAGGCAGGGGGTTTGTCTCGGTAATGATCCGCCAGCAGTCCTCCCATGAGGCACCACTGTCGAGGATTTTCAAGTATTCCCGAATGTCTGTGCCTGCCGGGCACGAATGCTGACAAGCCGGCTCCTGCATGAGGGATGCCTTCTCCCTCTTGACCATCTCAACAGTCTGGCATGGACACTGCTTTATGCACACCCCGCAGCCAATACACTTGTCCTGATCCACCTCGATGGAGAAGGGCCGAGAAACGACCGGAGGATCGCTCAGGTATTTGAATTTGCTGCTCTGAAATGTTTCAGACATAATCTTCCCCCCCTTGTTTTCTGATAATATTGTATAGTTTCACAACAGGGTCAGGTACGAGATCGGTCAGCCTGTTGCAGAGCACCCAGGTAAGGGCGCCCAGAACCGTGGCCGGAGCGAATTTCACCAGGTAGAGATACATAAACTTGTTGAACAGACCCGGCACATACCGCACCTTTCCCCTTTTTAATGCCAATAAACCGCCCCTCGTGACCTCGCTGACATCCATGAACGAAGTCAGAAGCGGCACAAAATCCAGTGGTACGCCTGCATCCCCTATAAGAGATGTCCTGGTGAACGGCGGATTCAGCGTGGAGACCGTCACCTTACTTCCCAGCGGAAGTTCACAGCGAACAGCTTCAGTCAGGCTCTGGGTAAAAGCCTTTGTCGCGGCATAGATCGCCATCTTCGGGACCGGCTGAAATGCCGAGACAGATGACACATTAAGGATCACCCCCTCGTCTCTGTCTATCATAGCAGGCAGAAACAATCTGCTCAACTTTGCATATGCAATACAGTTGAGCAGGATCATCCTTTCCATCCTGTCGGACGGCATCTCACTGAAAGTGCCGAACCAGCAGATTCCGGCGTTGTTTACGAGCGTATGCACCTCCCCGACATGACGGGTCACCTGTTCATATACTCCCTCAGGTCCGTCCGCATCGGTCAGATCCGCATAGAACGTCCAGGTCTTGACTCCATAGGTCTCTTTCAGCTCCGATGCCCATGCCTCCAGTGATCCCTGTTGTTCCAAAAGGTCCACCAGGGCAATGTTGGCACCTTCCTGTGCGAAGCGCTCGGAGAGCCCCTTGCCGATTCCCATGGCACCACCGGTGATAAGAACGTTCCTTCCGGAAAAATTCAACGGCACTATCTGCTCCTTTTACTCTCACCGGGTGTCCGGTCATTTTTCTTATGTACAGACTCGGCGAAATCCTCAAACGCCTGTCTCGTCGTATAGCGCAATGTATAGTCGAGCTCTTTCTTCACCTTTTCGTTGCTGGCAACCCATCGATACTGCAGCATATTCAGACATGGACTCGGGAATTCCGTCAGGAATGTAAGCCTCAGGTTCCAGAAGATGGAGTTCAGGAAATACAGGATCCGGTTCGGGATCTTAACGGGTATGTTTCCCAGCATCCTCACCATTTCTTCAAATGTAATGGTCCCATCAGCCCCCAGGTTGTAAATGCCGTCCTTTTTCTCTTTCATCAGACGGTAGGCTATCTCCACGAGATCATCTTCATGGATGTATTGAAACGGAGCCGACGTTGTACCGAGAAACACGATCTTCTTTTGCAGATGCCGGGCAAGAGGATTGTCAAATCCCGGACCGACCACAAAACAGGGCCTGATAATGGTAAGACAGATATCGGGGTGGGCCTGGCGGTATGCCCTCATGAAAAATTCCAGCTCTTTTTTGTTCTTGGAGTAGGTAAAATCATCGTTGCCTCGAAGCTCGCTTTCCTCGGTAAGAAATTCCGGATTATCCTCGTGGAAGCCGTATG
>ERZ795057.954-NODE-954-length-27283-cov-7.134641_pt1 | contig 27283 bp, 21 predicted proteins | sample MGYA00375141_ERZ795057 | MGnify/ENA primary metagenome ERZ795057 (study PRJEB30186, sample SAMN05720163) | activated sludge metagenome | isolation source: Anaerobic digester | place: Hong Kong | collected 2015-01-26 ...
ATGTCAAACATTTATAAGAACTGCCCTGACGGAATTGACAGGTTTCTCTTCATTGAATGCGTTGACGGCAAAGTCACCAGGGTTGAAACAGGTGAAAGCGGAGCACCTGACGCCGAATTTAAAATCACCGGTGATTACGAGACTTTCGCAAAAATATCCCGCGCTGAACTCGGTTCCCAGAAAGCGCTCTTCCTTGGGAAACTGAAGCTTAAAGGGAACATGGCGAAGGCCCTTAAACTGGCCTCCCTTGCAGACAGGATAAACAAGGTCCTGTCCCGGATACCCACTGATTATTAGGAGGCCGTTATGCCGAGAATATTAGACCCGAAAGACCCGTACTATATCGACAACCCGGGGCGTGTTAAATCTATACAGGCCGAAATGCATAAACGCGGCATTGATGTTTACCTGGGTTCAAGAGTCCGCACAATGAGCTTCATCCTTGACGCATTCTGCCCCTGGAGAAGCTACATCGTTATCCCGGCGGAGGGGGACCCCACCCTTTTCACCTTCGTAATAGACGCCATAAGGCTCGGTGACGAGACATGGCTTGACGAGGACCATGTAAGGGCATACGCGCCCATGGGAGGGATGGACCAGGTTTCCGCCATAACAGATTTCATAAAGGAAGACCTTGGTATAACAAAGGGCCGCATAGGATACGAGGACGGGATATCCACGTATACGGCGGAAGGGAACCTGTCGCACTGGGAATTTACCCATTTCAGGGACGCATTACCCGGTTTTGAATGGGTGAATTCACACGACATCATTGATTCCATCTCAATCATAAAAGACAAAGGGACAATCGAAAGGTTCAGGAAGGCATCTCTCATTGTTGACGAAGGGCATAAAGCTGCGCGAGCCGCACTTGAAAACGGCGGTTTTAAAGGAATGACTGAAACCGTTATAGCCGGAATTGCCGCTCTTGCCATGAGAAAGGCGGGGAGCGTGTCGGAGTGGAACTTCGCGGGACTCAATGAAATCTCCGCGGGTTACAGAACAGGTCTGGGCGCCTGTACCCCTCCTACAAATAAAGAGATTAAAGCAGGTGAGCCGCTGATGCTGGACTTCCACGCCATGTTTCAGCTTGCCCTTGGCGACCATTCACACAACTATCTCATCGGCCCTGCCACAAAAAGGCAGAGATGGCACGCGGACAACTTCGTGGCCCTTGTGAGCACAGTGCTTGACAACTACAAAGCGGGGGCAAGCCCTTCGTCCCTTGCGGAGACCCTCATGGATACTGCGGAGGAGCGCGGGTGCGCTGACTTCCTTGTACCAGGGTGCGAGCACGGCATCGGGCTTTTCGGTGACGAGTGGAGGATAGGAGCCACACCTGACGGCCCCATCCCCTACTGGACTGACCCGGACCATATCTACAGTGAGAATGAGATGGTTGTCTGCGCCATGCAGTACGCGGCCCCTGCAGAGGGTATAGGCTTCAGGTATGAAAACGATATCCTTATTCTGAAAGAGGGGTGCGAGTACATGTCAAAATTCCCTCTGGCCATAGAGGAGATCGAATAACACGATGCAGGGACGCAGTTTTATGCGTCCCTGTAAAATTATTTTATTACATATTTGTGTTGACAGAATCATTTGTTCCATATTAATGTCCCTATCGATTACACCATTATCTTTCTGCTATTTTTTCCTCGTTTTTTCCCGGGCAAATTTCATAGGAGTTTTTTAATAGAGTAGTTCGTAGGGGATACCCCGCCATTACAATAAAAGGAGCCGCAAATGGCACAATCACAAGGTACAGTTAAATGGTTTAATGACCAGAAAGGTTTCGGATTCATTACATCCGATAAAGGGGAGGATATATTCGTACATCATTCAGGTATAAATTCAGATGGTTTTAAAACCCTTCCTGAAGGTGCAGACGTTACATTCGACACAGAACAGGGACAGAAAGGCCCAAGAGCAGTTAATGTTACAGTAATATAACAGCAAATTGCAATTTTACAAAAAAAAAGGGCTGCCTGAAAGGCAGCCCTTTTAAATAATTTTATCAGCCGTACAGGGACTCAATTTCACCTGAAAAATTCTTAAATACTATTTTCCCTTTGATCTTCTGTGTAGCAGTGAGCTCGTCCCTGCTCTGCAGAAACTTCCTCTTTAAAATTTTATATTTCTTTATCTGCTCAAAATCCGCCAGCTTTTCATTAGCCTTCGCGATAACCTCATCCACGATCTGCTGTACCGCGGGGTGCTCAACAAGGTCATCTCCCACCTCATAGCAGGTTTGAAGGCCGTTTATTACATCATATTTTAATGCTCCCTCATCAAATGTTACACCTTTTGATTTTAACGCGGGCACAAGGGCGTCCCAGTATGGCACTATAAGCGCCGTGATATATTTCCTTCCGTCACCGACAGCCATTGCCTGCTCGATCCTGAGATCACTGAGTATGAAAGACTCCACTTTCGCGGATGCGACATTCTTGCCTGTGTCCATTACGATAATGCCCTTTTTTCTGTCCACAACCTTGGCGATTCCCTCATTATTTACCTCAAGGATGTCTCCTGTCATAAAGAAGCCGTCTTCAGTAAACGATGATGCCGTGGCTTCAGGGTCTTTATAATATTCCCTGATCACTCCGGGACCCTTTACAAGGCATTCCCCGTCATCGGCAATTTTAAATTCCATACCGGGATTCGGCACGGCATTCCAGCCTATCAGTATATCGTTCTGGTGTCCCACGCAGACCCCGCACTGTGTTTCAGTAAGTCCGTAACCGTTCGGAACATAAAATCCCATCCCGGTCCAGGGAATATGCAGCTCAGGCAGAAGGGCTCCCCCACCGCAGGCGAACATTCTCATATTTCCTCCAAGGGCTGCATGGACCTTGTCATATACCCCGGCTTTTGCCTTAAGGTACTCCTCTTTCAGCTCACCGGTAAGCACATCTTCATGCTTAACGGTCATATCTATGGTACCGTTCGGGCCTTTCCTTGCCTCAACAACTTTAGCGGCAACACCCATTGCCCAGTCCCAGGCCTGTTTCCCCTCGGGAGTCTCAGAGAACTTCATCCCTATACCTTTAAGTACCCTGTCAAGCATTCTGGGCACAACAACAGTAACAGTCGGTTTAAAGGCCTGGTAATCCTCCATTATAAACTGCGGGCCCCTTCCGAAAGCGATTGCTGCTCCCCTGGGAACCATGCAGTAATATCCGTAAGTCCTCTCCATTACATGGGCAAAGGGCATAATAGAGCCGTACACGTCTGTGCTCATCCACATAAAGTTACCGTTAAGCTGCCCCTGCTGAGATCTCCATATCCCTCCAATCCAGTCTGCATGTGTATAGCGTGCAGCCTTCAGCTTACCCGTGGTTCCGGAAGTATAAATAGTATTAACCGGATCTTCAGATGCAATTTGCTCAACTCTCTCCTTGAGCCCTGAAGGGTTTTTACCAGCATACTCCCTGCCTGCGGCACGGAATTCATCAAGGTTCCAGGTTTTATTTCCGTCCCCGGCAAAACCGCTGTCAAAACAGATACACCCTTTAAGAGTAGGGATATCCTTCCAGAGACTCTCCATTTTTCCCTGAAGATCCGCGTTACCGGTAAAGACATAGCTGACTTCAGAATGGTTCATAATGAACTTTATTTCATCATCACTCAGTGTAGGAAAAATAGAAACAGTACAGCATCCTGAAATTGAAATCGCGATGTCAGCCCAGGCCCATTCCACTCTTGTTGGCGCAATAATACAGATATCGCTTCCCTTCTCAACTCCGATGCTTAAGAGCGCATTTGCAATTTCCTCTGAAACGACCTTCCATTCATTATAGCTGACATATTTCCACTCTGCTCCATCATGGTAAATATTACCGGTCTTATCACCATATTCCGCGACTGTCTTATAAAACATATCAGCAAGGGTTTTTGTACTGTCCCTCCACTCTTTAAGCTCCTTTTCATATTCATGCCACTCAGGCATCATCTGCCCCTCTTTATACATAAAATCCCCCTCTTAAAATAATATTTTTATAAAACATATAATGCATGGGACACATTACCTCACCCGACTCTTAAAATCTTACGGATATATATATTATAAATTTAAAAAATATAAATTTTTAAATTCCGCGGATTAAAAGGCCTTTACGTTTATTCTTGACATTTCACTTTTTACAGAATATTTAAACAGAATGAGTAAGTTCCATGAACATATGATGTTTTTCGGCCCCTATTTTATGTTTCTAATGGGGTTAAGCCAGCTGATCATAAAGAAGAGAGAGCGGGAAAGCTACATATACATGTCATCATATATTCTCATGGGGCTGTGGGTTTTCCAGATATCACTCTATACAACACATGCCCTGCCGGGCAGCATTATAATGTCTTACATAATAATGCCTCTGAATATCCTTGCCTCGTTGATAATGCTACTGCGTTATAAAATTATTGTCCAGGGAGCTCTCATTATTGAGAAATGGTTTATGTTTCTTTTTATCCTCCCTGTTCTTGCCGTTGCGATAGCCGTTCTCCCCTTTCTCATGGGATACGATTTCAGTTCCGAATATTTTATATTCCGCACCATTACAGACCCCACATTTGATTCAATGCCTGCTGTTTTCAGGTTAATACACTATCTGAATGTATTCCCGAAATTCTTTCTTGTAACGACAACCGCAATAATGCTGGCGGCAAATACCGGCATCTGGAAACTTCCCGATACGGTTAAAACAAAAATTTCCAGGCTGGGATTTATATTCGGGATCGTAATGATAATACTGACCTTTCTGACAGGTATAGGGGATATTATATCTTTTGAAATCTGCAAATGGTCAGTTGTTATGATAAATGCTGACTACTTTACAATATTCCTGATAGGCCAGTACCACCCCGATTTCAGCAGGGTAATAAAAATCTTCATGACCGGGGGGAGATATGAACATTCGAAGATCAAGGGACTTGATATAGAAAAAATACTGTCTGATATAAAGATAATGATGGAAGAAGAAAAAGCCTTTGCCGTGGAAGGGATAAACCTCAAACTTGTAGCTGACGAGCTGAATATAACGACCCAGCAGCTGTCACAGATTCTTAATGAAAAACTGAATAAAAGCTTCAACAATTTCATAAACGGATACAGGATAAAAGAGGCAAAAAAATTACTTATCGAGGAACCTGACAGGACCATAATGTCCATTGCGTTAGCAGTGGGATTCAACTCCAACACCACCTTCAGCACAACCTTCTCATGCCACTGCGGTATGACACCGAAAGCATACAGGAACAGTCACCTGAGACCGAAATTTCCCGGGGAAGAGTAATCCGGCCACGGACAATTGAAGCTCATAAATTATACCATTTCATAAACATACGTTTGAGGTAAAACAATACAGGAAAAGGCTCCTGTTCAGGGAGCCTTTTCCTTAAATGCAACTAAAGAATCAGAATAATTATTTTTTCATATTTCCCAGGACCTCAGCGCGCAGTTCCTTTTTCAGGAGCTTGCCCACATTGCTTTCCGGGAGTGAATCACGTATTTCGATCAGTGAAGGCCACTTATACTTGGCGAGTTTCGGTTTACAGAACTCCATCAGTTCATCAGAAGTGATTGCCTGCCCCTCCTTCAGCGTAAGAAAGACACCGACATTCTCCCCCCTCTTATCGTCAGGAAGGCCTATAACCGCCACCTTGCTCACCTTCGGGTTCTGGTAGAATATCTCCTCAACTTCTCTCGGATAGATATTATAACCGCTGGAAATTATCATGTCCTTCTTCCTGTCCACCACGAAGAAATAGCCGTCACTGTCCATATAGGCTATGTCCCCGGAATGGAGCCACCCGTCCTTTGTTATCGCCATCTCTGTCTCGTCAGGCCTGTTCCAGTATCCCTTCGTCACCTGCGGACCGCGGAAAAGCATCTCTCCAGGTTCACCAACAGGCATATCGGTTTCACCATCAGTAAGGTCTACAACCCTTACCTCAGTATCGATCCAGGGCACACCGATACTCCCCGGTTTTCTCGGTCCCCCTCCGCAATAGGGATTAAGGTGCGTCTGCGGAGACGTCTCGGACATCCCGAAACCTTCACATATCTCCGCCTTTGATACCTCTTCAAATTTATGAAGAATATCAACAGGAAGAGATGCACCGCCTGAAAACAACCCCCTGAAAGAGGTAAGATCTGTCTTTTCAAGATCAGGATGCTGAAGCATCCCGATATAATGTGTCGGCACAAGCGGTGAGAAGTTCGGATTGTACTTCCTTATAGCCTCAAGAATATAAAACGGCTGCGGTACAGGGAGCAGCACATCCTTCCAACCCATGTAAATTGAGAGATTCATTGAAACCTGCATCCCCAGGATATGAAAGAACGGAGAAGCGGCCAGGACAGTTTCATCCCCTCTCTTCCCGTCAACGAACCATGCCTCATACATCTGGATCATGCTGCTCAGGTTCCTGTGCGTAAGTACAGCAGCCTTTGATACTCCGGTAGTTCCCCCTGTATACTGCAGTATCGCCGTATCATCAAACGAAAGGTCCACCACGGGCCCTGCCCCCGCGTCCCCGCGGAAACAGTCAAGCCACCTGTAGAGGTCCTCCCTGCCGCTGAAATCGAGAGGTTCAGTACCTGAAACACCCTCAGGCAGATAATCACTCATAGAGGTATATATTATCTGTTTAATCCCGGTTTTCTCACGAAGAGCAATCATCCTCTCGCATAAGACATCAAGAACAATAAGAAGTTTTGACCCGGAATCATTAAACTGGTGTTCAAGCTCCCTGTCACTGTAAAGCGGATTGTTCATAACCGCCACAGCCCCCAGTGAAAGTATGGCGTAATAGGCAACAACAATCTGAATACAGTTGGGGAGGAGAACAGCAACCTTGTCCCCTTTCTTTATTCCGAATCCGGAAAGAACAGCTGCAAACCTGTCAACCATGACATCCAGCTCTTTATATGCAACATGAAAATCCTGGCACACAAGCGCTGTTTTATCAGGATAGATCTGTACAGTGTCTTTCAGCATCTGCGGTATGCATATCTCTTTATATTGAAGATTAGCCGGCACCCCCGGCGCGTAATGCTTAATCCACGGTCTGTCTTTATATGTTACATCTGTGCTCATCTGTATTTCTCCTTCTATATATTTTTCAGGACCCGGACCTTCGCCAGTGCTTCAGTTTTTCTAACCTTTCTCCTTCAGTTCCTTCTCTTTCAGCACCTTCCTGTCAGGCTTGCCCACAGCTGTACGCGGAATAGCGTCAACAAACTCAACGAACCTTGGCACTTTATACGGCGCAAGATTCTCCCTGCAGTACTCGATAACTTCATCAGTTGTAAGGGTCTCCCCCTCCCTCACGCCGACAAAAACTTTTACTGATTCGCCCTGTTTTTCATCAGGAACGCCGATTGTACATGCCTCGTTAACTTTAGGATGCTTATAAAGCACTTCATCAACATCACGCGGGTATACGTTAAAACCGCTGACTATTATCATGTCCTTCACACGGTCCATTATGAAGACAAAGCCCTCCTCGTCGATCTTCACCACATCACCCGTGTAGAGCCAGCCGTCACGTACAGCCTTGCCGGTCTCTTCCGGGTTATTCCAGTATTCACTGATAATCTGAGGTCCTCGGCAGATGAGTTCCCCCTCCTCTCCACGCGGCATTACCTTTGTCCCGGTTTCAACATCAACCACAACAAGATCAGTATCAGGCCAGATTATACCGCAGCTTCCGTACTTTCTCTTTGTCTGAACCGGGTTTACAGTGTAGATATTAATTGTTTCAGACATCCCGGCCCCCTCAACTATACGTCCGCCGGAAAGCTCCTCGAATTTCTGCAAAGTACCGACTGCAAGTGGTGCTGAACCGCAGAAAATACCCTTGATTGCCTTAACCTTTGAAGTACCGATATCAGGATGGTTAATAAGCCCTATAATCATCGCGGGAACAGCTGCCCAGAGATTCGGCTCATGCTTATTTATAGCCTCCAGGAGATTGTCAGGCGTTGGCTGGGCAACAAGTATAATTGTCCCCCCTCTGTAAAGAGCAATATTAACATTGGCGTTATAACCGTAAATATGGTTCAGAGGTATCGCACATAAAGACCTGAAATCATCAAGAGGCGCGGCCGTACCAAGCCACTCAGAAGTCCTCACCACCTGTGTCATATTCATAGCGTTTGTCAGAACGCACCCCTTTGGAACACCTGTTGTTCCCCCTGTATACTGAAGCTTTGAAATATCTGATGGATAAACGGGAACGTCCGGTTCAGTATCAGACGCCGGGCCTATAATTTCATTGAAATCAAAAATATCATCCGCTTTCTCAACCTCAACCGGAGCGCCGGGAGCCTGGATTACGATAACACGTTTAACGGCATTCCCGCCCTCACGCATAATACTGATTGCCTTATCAGCAAAGGCTGCCAGAACAATAACTGTTTCAGAGCCGCTGTCATTAAACTGAAGTTTCAATTCAGGTACAGTGTACATTACATTGGCCGGGACCTCTATTGCCCCGAATTTCAGAAGTGCGTGAAGTGAAATAATATATTGCGGTATATTGGGGGCCATTATGGCAACACGGTCACCCTTCTTTATACCAAGGCCCATGAGAGCATTGGCGAGCTTTCTTGCCAGCATATTTACCGTGCGGTAATTAAGCTTTGTATCATTGAATATGATATAATCCCTGTCCGGTCTCTCTTCGGCCCATTTATTAAACAGGTCCTTCAGCGGAACATCGGGATACTCAGGTACTGCAAACTCCTCCTTATCATAAAATTTAACATACTTGTCGTGCCAATTTTTTACGTCCTCATCAAAATCTTTGAGCCACGGTTTTTCGGCGTACAAGTGTTCATTTGTTCTGAATACTTTTTCCCTCATACAAGACTCCTCCAGAATGTTTTTTTTATTTATATAGATACCTTCAGTAAAGGGATCTATAACATGCTGTTGTAATGTCTTAAGTAGCTGCCGGCTTCGATAAATTTTATATTTTTTTTTAAAAACGCGGGCCTTCATAAAGAAGGCCCGTAAATTCCGTTTAAAATTATTTAAACAGAAAAAAAGTTGAACTGTTCCATTAACAGGACAACCATCTTTGCGATGATTAGTCCCGTAGAGGTCATAACTAAATTATCTGTTTTCTTTATGTTCATACAACTGCTCAATTCTCTTCGCTTATAATTTTTCTTAAGGCAATCTTATCTATTTTACCGATAAAATTGTGCGGAATTTCAGGAATGAATTTGTACCCGCCCGGGAGATCAGGCACCCACCACTTCTCTATCTTGCCTTCATCGGCATAACGGAGAAGATGCTCCCTGATCTCTTCAGCAGTTGCTGTTTCACCCGGTTTAAGAGCGATGCAGGCGCAGGGCCTCTCGTCCCACTTCTCATCAGGTATACCCACAGCCGCGCATTCAAGAACCGCCGGATGGATACTCACCGCATCCTCAATAATCAGCGTGGATATCCACTCACCGCCTGACTTGATGGCGTCCTTAACCCGGTCTGTAACCATAAGGTACCCTTCTTTATCTATGTAACCGACATCTCCGGTATTAAGCCAGTCATTGGCCCAGAGCTTCTCAGTACTTTCAGGGTCTTTCAGGTATTCATGAGTACACCACGGTGTCCTCACCTGGATTGCACCAACAGTCTTCCCGTCAGCAGGGACCTCTTTCATGTCGCCGTCAACGACCCTCCTCCTGCCGAAAACCCAGGGAAGACCGCTCCTGATTATATAACCGATCTGATCACCAAAGGGGAGGTCATTTCTGTCAACCCTGGGATATCCAAGTGTCATTGCAGGGCAGGTCTCAGTCATGCCGTAGCAGGATATTGTCTTGATTCCCAGCTGCCACGCCCTCTCACCGAGCTGCCTTGTCTCTTTGGCGCCGCCGAGGCCGACACGCCAGTTGCTCAGATCGTATTTCTCCGCGTCAGGGTGGAATACCAGCATATGAAGTATGGTTGTAACGCAGTGGCTCACATCAACCTTTTCCTCGTGAATCCACTTCAGCAGCTTGTCCGGCTCATACTTCCCGGGAAGCACATATTTGCACCCCATCATAAAAGCGAAGTACGGGACTCCCCATCCCTGAACATGGAAAAGAGGGGTAAGAGGCATATAAGTCTGGCCTGCCTGAAAATTAAGCGGAGGGAAAACACCCCACTGTATACACACAGCAATGGCGTGCATAACAAGTTCCCTGTGTGTAAAAACAACTCCCTTTGGATTACCCGTTGTCCCTGAAGTATAGCAGAGTGCGGCCCTGCTGTTTTCTGAAATTTCAGGAAACTCATATTCATCTGTTTCAGCTGCAAGTAGTTCCTCGTAGCCTATAGTATTCGGAAGTTTTGTTTCAGGGAGCGCTCCGTCCGGACGGTCTGACATCAGGACGTATTTTTTTACGGTAGGAATTCTTTCCTGCATACTCTCTATCAATGGAATAAAATCCTCACTGACAAACAGCACTTTGTCTTCCGCGTTATTTATACAGTATTCTATCTGCTCCGGGGACATTCTTACATTTACGGTGTGGAACATGCATCCGCTCAGAGGCACAGCCCAGTGCGCTTCAAGATACCTGTAGGTATCCCATTCAAGCATACCGACAGCGTCACCCTCTTTTACACCGAGAGTCTTGAGAGCATTGCAAAGTTTTTTAACCCTTTTATAATGTTCAGTATAGGTATACTGAAACTCATCACGGTACTTTATAATCTGCTGTGGGGCATAATTCATACCGTGCTCAAGAAACATTCTTAGCGTCAGCTGATACTGATAGCCATAGTTTTCCATAAAAACCGCCTCAGTTTTATTTATTATTTTTAGCCGACTGCAGTCATTGACTAAGGTCTATGAACAATAAATTTAAAAAAAAATCAAGCAGAATTTAACATGCATGTAAATAATCATCAAAAAAATGAATAGCGGCAACGCATACATGGAAGTTTAACAATCATCAATTAAGAAATGCGGGGAAAAAATATCGGATAGAGAAGTAAAATTATGCTTAAAATTAAATCAGCTTTTTCTGAAATTACCCAGTGTCATCCTGAATGCTCTGTCCATTACAGCTACAATATCATAATCGCCGCTGTGCAGACACCAGTCATAAGTGACCCCTCTTGAAAAACTGATTATCCATCTTGTAAGTTCCACTGCTGAGAGCTCGGGCTTTATCTCTCCCTTTTCCATACCCTCTTCAATAATTTCTCTGAGGATCTTGAAATAGGGCCTCTCCTCTGAAATAAAAAAATCTGTCCCCGATTCAAGCTGGCTCTTGTAGATCTGGCGGACAAATTCAATGCCCTTATTATGCGCGTATTTCGCCTGGAACCCCACAGTGGCGAGAATCTTATCAAAGCTGTTCATGTCGGAGGGGAGATCGTATACCTCATCGGAATACTTTTTATCTATGATCATGTAGGTTTCAATTACTATATCATCCTTTGACTTGAAATAATGATAGAATGACCCCTTTGCCACACCTGACTCGGTGCAGATTTCATCAACAGTGACATTATCAAAACCCTTTTCCGTTATCAGCCTGAAAGCGGCATTAAAAATCTTCTCCCTTGTGGCAATAGCCTGCTGTTTCCGTTTTGAAACGCCCTGCTCTTTACTCTCTATTTTCATAATAAACCTGATATTATCCCATTATAAAAATGTCTATAATATTTTATAAACTTTTCACAGCAACAAAATGACAAAAATTAAAATAGTTAAATATTAATGCATTAAAACTTCCCGGAAATAATAAATTGAAGAGGTGTACGACGTCGAATATTCAATAAATTTTGCGGTCTATCAGCAGTTTAACAGCTGCTGGAACAACTGTCCTGATATTTTCTCCTTGAAATCTTTTAACATTAGTATAAATTAAGTACACTCAGAAATTATAACTGTCACAACATTATACCCTGTGTCCAAAAGGCAAGGCAAAGTTTAAAAAAATTTATGAAAAATCATGTTCCGGCAAGGAGTCAGCAATGAATGAAGATAAACGTAAGCACAAGCGTTTCAAAATCAACCAGATGTGCGAAATATATATGGGCAGAGAAATTTATATTCCTGTAAAGGGGGTCAATATTAGCGAGGGCGGGATGTCATTCCGCACGGAAGAGACCCTTGAAATCAATTCACTTGTTGAATTTCAGCTCGCCCTCTACATCGGTGACAAATCAAAAACAATTGACTGCCAGGGAGTAGTCCGAAGAATCAATTTTGATAAAGATGACTACAAAGGAGCAATAGAATTCTCCAATCTGAGTGAGGAAAACCGTAAAATAATCCGCGAATATATAAAGAGCAAATAACACAGAAAAAAACCCGATTATTTTTCCCCTTTCATAACATCGCTAACAATCCTGGCCAGCACACTGAGTTCAAGGGGCTTCATACAAAGTTTATCTATCCCCAGTTCTTTTATCCTCTCATCAGAAATTCTGTCTGAATACCCTGTGCACATAATAACAGGAATATCCCCCCGCACAGACTTGATCTTTTCAGCAAACCTGTCCCCTTTCATAACCGGCATGGTCATATCCGTTATTACCAGGTCAAAACAATCCGGTTTTTCCATAAAGAGTTCAAGTGCTTTCATACTTGATGTTTCAGCTGTAACATTATAACCGATTGTTTTAAGCATCTCGGCCGCGATGTCTGCCAGTGATGATTCATCATCAACGAAAAGAATATTTCCGCTCCCTGTTTCAGGTTTATCCTCCTCTCCTTCGCTTTCAGCTGACTCATAAAACGTTTTCAGTTCGGGAATATACAAATAAAAGGAGGTCCCCTTCCCCGGCTCGCTGGAACAGGATATTCCCCCTTTATGATTCTTAATAATACCCTGTATTACCGCAAGGCCAAGACCTGTTCCATGCCCCACCTCCCTGGTCGTAAAATAAGGAAGGAATATTTTATCAAGCATTTCCGGTGACATGCCGTGCCCGGTATCCTTCACCGATATGGCGGCATACCAGCCGGTTTTCAATCCCGACATATTCTTATTATTCTTTTCATCTATATATTCAGAATTAAGTGCAACAGTGAGCTTCCCTCCATCCCTCTCCATGGCCTGGGCGGCATTGATACTCAGGTTCATTATTATCTGGTGAATCTGGGTGGGGTCGGACATCACCATGACATTCTCTTCAAGATCTGCAATAATTTCTATATCGGAAGGAATGACCGATCGGAGCATATTAAGTGAATCCTTTATCGCAAGATGGAGATCAACAGGCGCATATTCCACTGTTGCCTTACGGCTGAAAGAGAGGATCTGGTTTATAAGGTTTTTCGCCCTGCCTGACGCTTTCAGCACTTTATTGAGGTCCGCAAGAGTTCTATCACTGTTATCAACATGGAGCCTTGCAAGTTCAGTATAGCCGATAATCGAAGAAAGTATATTATTAAAATCATGTGCAATCCCACCTGCCAGGGTACCAAGGGCTTCGACCTTCTGGGATTGAATCAGCTGATTTTCCATTTTTTTCAGTTCCTCATCCGCCTTTTTCCTGTCCGTCATATTCTCCACTATACCTATTGCGGAAACCGGGTTACCCTCCTCATCATGTATATAGGATATCGATACGTGGCCCCATACGGTCTCCCCGGTCTTTGTTTTATAGCGTTTTTCAAAAGTGTAATAATTGCGCTGACCGTCACGATATTTTCTTACAAGGGGACGCTCCTTTTCAAAGTCGCCTTCAAAAGAGACCTCCGCTATATTCATATTATGTATCTCCGCTTCACTGTATCCCGTAAGGTCACAAAAAAACCTGTTTGCTGAAATAATTTTCCCATCAAGGGTTGTGAGCACTATACCGAGAGGGCTGTTCTCAAATATTGTCCTGAAGCGCTCTTCGCTCTCTCTTAAAACGAGGAGTGCCTTTCTTGCCTCTGTTATATCAGCAAGGGTCTCCACCGCTCCGGCTATTTCACCATTACTGTCTTTAATCGGTGCAGCGGTAAAATGAAGCCAGGTGCCGTCTTTTATATCAGGGAAAAAATCCACGGCCTCGTAAGCATCGGCAACTAGCTTTGACCTGCTGTACTTCCCGCTGTACCATTCAGTTATTAATTCTGTTGCATCATCCACGACAAGATCCGCAAGGCAGGGGCGCCTGGAGTTGTAAAATGCCCTCCATTGAGCATCTGTCTCCCTGACCTCTTCAAAACGGATCCGGCTGTACTCTTCAAGAGCACGGTTCCAGTGGATTACCCGGTGATTTCTGTCTATTACGAACTGCGGCACAGGAGATGCGTTGACAATGGACTTCAGAAATTCTTCACTTCTGCGCAGTTCATCCTCTGCTTTCTTTCTTTCGGATATATCACGCAGAATCCCCTCAACTCCGGCTAAATTACCATCCCGGTTATAATAAAGGTGACTGCTGGTTTCAACAAATACCGGAGTTCCGTCTTTCCTTTTTAAAACCGTTTCATAATTTCTGACCCGTCCCTCCTTTTTCAGCAATTCAAGAAACTTCTTCCTGTCTTCGGGATTGTAATAAAAAGTTTCCGCTATATCCTTCCCGATACATTCATCAAATGAATCATATCCGGCAAGGACGAGCCAGCTTCTGCTCACCATTATCAGTTTTCCCTCCGCGTTGCTTCTGTAATACACATCCTGAATATTTTCAGTTACGCTGTTCAGATCTGATTCCAGTTTACGCAGCCTCTCCTCAGCTGTTTTACGGGCCTCTACTTCCCCGGCAAGCTGTTCTTTGAGAATATCTATTTCAGATCTTTTTTCGCCCATTTTTATCAGATAATCCCGGATAAAGTTTTGCTGCACAGTCAGGACATATACTGTGAGTAAATTCTGCTTCTGAATGTTCTTTAACATATAATTCGATCTGTTCCCAGTATCCCCTGTCGTTACGGATCTTCTTGCAGTTTGAACAGATCGGGAGGAGCCCGCTCAGAGTCTTGACCTTTGCAAGGGCATTTGCCAGTTCCCTGTTTGACTCCCTGAGCTGTTTTGTCCTTTCATCAACAAGCTCTTCAAGACTGTCCCTGTACTTCTCGATCTCCCCGGTTTTTTTCTTTACCAGCACATGAAGGGATTTGTTCCACACACCAATAATAAAAACAACGCACAGCACAGCCGCAAACCCCGCAATAATCGCTATAAATACCCCCCTGCTGTAAAGATACCTCCTGTACTGAACAGAAATCCATCTTGAAGTTATATCTTCTTTTTCTTTATCAGTAACTGACTCTATCGCTTTCATAAGTATCCGGTTAAGCACAGGCAGCCCCTTCCTCCCGCCTGCAGAAAGCCTGTATTCAACACCGGTTTCACCGGCAATTTTCAGGTTTGTAATTCCGAACTTTCTGACAAAATATGTAAGCGTGGGAAGTTCTGTAATTATGTATTCAACAGAACCTGAGGCGATCATTTTAAATAACTGCTGATTCGATTCAGCTGTTATTACATTTATACCGCTGTAATGGTGCCTCACAAGTTCATGAATATAATATCCTTTATTGAGAGCCACTTTTTTGCCCTTAAGGTCATCCAAAGTCATGGATTCATCATCGATTTCCCGGCCTGAAACAATAACAGAGGGGATACTTAAGTAAGGACGGGTAAACTCAAGGTATTCTGCTCTTTCCGGCGATTCAACCACACATTTCAGGATGTCCACATCTCCTCTTCTGGCCATTTCAAGGAGTTCACTCCAGCTATGAGCTTTTATCCTTTTAAACCTTATACCGAGCTTCTTCTCTATAAGCCTGAAAAAGTCCTCAGATATTCCGTCATGTTCCCCCCACCTGTTTATAAAATCCATGGGTATATAGTCGATATCAGAACCTATTCGAATCTGCCCGTCCCGGGAATCGAGCCACGCCCTCTCTTCAGGCGTAATATGAATACCCTCCTCCCCTGCCTTATTGTAAAAAATATAAACAGCAAGGGCTGTAATAATGGAAAGGCTTGCAATAATGAATATCCGGTTCAGCAGTTTTAGCCAGTTCATGTTTTCCTCTATCTGATTAATAACAATTCACAGTGTCTTTTTCCAAAAAAACATAACCGGATGCATATGTTTAACTATTCCCGTATTATTTTAATGATAAAATAATAAAGTCATTGCGCAAAATAAGAGTAAGCACCATATATCGCGCCAGGTAATCAGCATTATCTGATAAACAAACCGGTTAGAACGGCATAATGGACAGCGAATCTGAATACAGTATAGATCATTATTTCTGGCGGAATACATTCTCCATATCTTCAGTGGAATTGTGCTGGGGCCTTGCCATACCGGTACTCTTTGAATCCACTTTCCTGCAGATATTTCTCAGGGAGATCGGTGCTTCCAACCTCATAGTGGGTCTCATCCCGGCTATTCTTTCAATGGGTATTATGCTTTTTTCCCTGATGTCAGCGTATCTGACTTCGCACCTTGAAAGAAAAAAAATGTGGGTAATCCTCTCACACATTTTTGCATCACTTCCCCTTATACTGTTCGGGGCCATGCTCACTTTTACTCCTTCCGGATACAGGGTGGCACTTTTCCTTGTATGCTACTCCACATTTTCACTCATGCTGGGTCTTACAGTTCCGATGTGGCAGAATTTCACAGTAATGATCTTCAGCCCGGGGAAAGCACTTCGCGGTATTTCAATTATGATCGCAATACAGATCACAACCAGGCTTATCGGCGGGCTGACACTGTTTAAAGTTGTCGAAAAATACTCCTTCTCAACAGGGAGCGCTTCCATTATTTTCATATCAGCAGGATTACTATGCTTTGCCGGCTCATTTTTCTTCCTGCCGGCAAAAGAGGTTCCCGCTGCAGGTGAAGGCGATAACAGAAAACGGCACAGTATTCACAGTATAATCGAATCCGCCGGAGATATAATACACAACAGAAGATATATAACCTACATGGCAGGCTCTATCGAGATTTACGCCACAACAACAGTAATAGCTTTTTACGCCAACTATGCCGTTGAATGGCGCGGCATTGAAAAAAGTTCCGCTGCCGGCCTCTTTGTAAGTTCAATCTACCTTGCAGGAATTTTCATCAACATACTTATAGGATGGCTGGATCTGTTCAGGCTGAAAACAAAATTTCTTATTGCAAGAGGGGCGGCCCTGTGCGGCACGATAATTATAATGTTTGCTCCGGGTCTTTTGCAGTTCCTTACGGCCAGTTTTCTTATAGGAATATCAAGAGGCATAAACCAGTCTGCCCATGTACACGCGGTGAAAAAGCTTTCCGGTCTTCACGATGCAACAGATTATTTCGCCATTTCCCTTCTTTTTCTTTTCCCTTTCTCAGCCGGCATACCATTCGTTTCAGGGATGTTCCTTGATATTACCCGGGAATACGGGGATACATCCTACATTATCATGTTTTCAGCTCTTGCGCTTATCCAGGCCGGCTCCCTGTTGATTACGGCAAAATCGGATTTCGGAGAATAGAGAGTCCGGTTTGTTTAATACTTGAAATTAATTCTATAATTATGCATTTTATTACTGGGACCTTTCGCGCCCCGGCCATTAAATTAAAGGAATATCACGGGACTGGAAAATTCTTATCTTACGACAGGGAGAAGCATATGCAAAATAAAAAATTAAAACTGACTATTACAATACTCACCGCACTTTATATTTTCAGCATACCTGGTTTTTCAATTGAAAAAGATATGGCCGGCAAAGCGGCAGATTTCATCTGCGTAAAAGCGAAGGAGGGGGGTAAAAACCGTCTCGCTGTTTACCCCTTCACCGCAAAAGATGGAGCAACTTCACCTGAGACAGAGGGATATGCTACAAAGATAATTGAACTGATACTGACAAAAGGTGAATTCCGGATAATAGATCCGGCCAGGGTTTCCAAAATTGTTGAGGAGCAGGAGAAGGGCCTTACCGGTCTTGTTGATCCGGAGACTGCCCCTGAGACCGGGAAAATGATCGGCGCGGACGCCATGATTTTCGGAATAACCGGTGACGGTATTCTCCAGATCAGAATTATCGACGCTGAAACTGGTGAAATACTCGGGGCAACGGTTACAGGCTCAGGCAGCTCCGCCAGGATACGTGACGAAGATTTTAAATCTCCGGAGAATAAAAACAGGTTTCTGCTAGAACAGATGAAAAGCAGGCTCGGTAATCTCTACATTAAACGCCCGGGCATGTTTCTTATTGTTACAGCAGATGATGAAGAGATGAAGGAAATGGAAAATGAATTCCCCCGCCTTACGAGGCGTACGGCTAAAAGACTTAATGACAGGGACAACCGGAAGATAAAACGCTTCAATGACAGGAAGAGAAAACTTCTGAAGATGAGAAAGGGAAACAGTGAATTTGACCGCATGATAAAAGAGATGAGAGAAAAGGCGATTTCCGCACTTAAAAAAGGCGGGAAAAAAAGAAAATAAAAAATGATATAACATCCGGTTACAACACACCTTTTACAGCTTTAAGAAGATCCGCAGCTGTAAAGGGTTTTATCAGATATGCATCAAACCCGTAGTTTCCGAAATCAGAGATAACAGGATCACTGCTGTACCCTGAAATAACAATGGCTTTAAAAGGGACCCCCTCCTCCCTGAGAATTCTCACCGCCTCCATCCCCCCCATACCGCCGGGGATTGTAAGATCGGCAATGACGATATTAACAGGTTCACCAGAAGAAGCTTTCTTTTCAAAAATATCAATAGCCTCGTTACCGTCACTGGCCTGAATTATATCCGCTCCTTCATCCTTCAGCACCTCCTCCATTATATACCTTAACTGAGGTTCATCATCCATTATTAACACTGAAAGATTCTTAAGATTAATCTCATCCCCGGATGTCCGTTCCTCTTTAGCCTCGGGAACCGATTCAGAATGCGCAGGCAGATATATGGTAAAGACAGTCCCTTCACCCGGCTGAGATGTGACTCCGATAGCGCCTCCATGACGTTTGATGATTGTATGACATATGGTAAGGCCCAGCCCGTTACCCTCGATCTTTGTCGTAAAATAGGGATCAAAGATCCTTTTGAGATTTTTCTGCTCAATCCCCTCACCATGATCTTTTATCGATATCGCGACATACTCTCCGGCAAGGAGTGAATGCGGGTTATTATCATCAATACTTACATTATTTAACCCGATCTCGAGCAACCCGCCTGAAGGCATTGCCTGAGACGCGTTGAGTATAATATTCTGCATTACCTGCTCCACCTGGCCCCTGTCTATATCCACAGACCTGATTCCGGAACCGATATCAAAGGCAAGCGCTGTTTTTGAACCGCTTAAAATAAATTCCGCTGTTTCTATAACAAGCTGTTCAATTGAAGCAATTTCCATTACAGGGGCCCCCCCTTTTGAGAAGGCAAGAAGCTGCGATGTCAGTTTCCTGGCCCTTACTCCCGCCTTTTCAGCCTCATCCAGAAGGTACAGAGTCTTTTCCCTGTCATCAATCTTAAGCCTTGCCAGTGAAACACAGCCGACTATGGCTGTAAGGATATTATTAAAATCATGGGCAATCCCTCCGGCAAATACACCGAGAGACTCCAGTTTATGGGAACGTATCTCCTCCTCCTCCCGTTTTTTCTTTTCTGATATGTCTCTTACTATAGCGAGATATTTTTTTTCACCAAAAGGGACCATCCTTGACTCGCAGCGCATTACATCGTCACCAAGATCAATATCATACTCATAGCTCTGCATCTGTCGCCCTTTTCTTATTGAATTAATCACTTCCACTGTAAGCTCTGAAATATCTTCCGGCATAACATCCTTTACATTTTTTCCGATAAATTCATCAGGGGGCAGATAAAGAAACGAGGAATCGTCAGCCTTGTAATCAAGAAAATTACCATCCTCGTCAAAAATAAAAAGTAAATCAGGGTTGGCAGATAAAAGCGACCTGGTCTTCTGCTCACTCTCCCTGAGTTTAACAACCGTGCTTGACAGTTCCTCCGTTCTCCGCTTTACCTTATATCTCAGGTACAGAGCAGTAAGCACCATAACCAGGGCAAGGGTCAGAGCAGCGGCAAACCCCTCCAGTATATATTTCCCGTAAAACCTTCTTTTTATATCCTCGCCGAACCATTTTCTGTCGATTGAATAATATTCCCCCCCGGATATCATCGAAAACCCTTTTATTACAAGTTCAAGGGTCTCACTGTCCCCTTTCTTCACGGCCCTGTGAAACTGCCCGGATCCCAGTGAGATGGAATACCGGAACCTGTCCTCAAGCTTATACCTGTAGATATAGTAGAGGGCCGGGGGCTTATCAGTGCAGAATATATGGATATTCCCCTGCGCCGCATCAATAATTATCGCTTCATAACTGGGGTATTTTTTTAAAGTGGTTATTCCGTTTTTAACCAGTTCATCTATGCAGGCATCCCCCTCCTTGACCCCGACAACATAACCTATAAGTGATTTAATATCAGTAATACCGGACATTCTGCTTTCAAAAAATATAGGGACTTCAATTGTTGTATAGGGTTTCGTATAGTCGAGGAAACTGTTTCTCTCCTCTGTGAAAAAAACAGTATCAATAACGTCTCCCTTCCCCTCTTTCATCTCCGCAAGGGCTTTCCCCCAGTCCTTTGCATCCAGAACAACCTGCACACCCGTTTTACGGCTCCACAGTTCCCACTGGTCCACAAGAATTCCCTGGAGTTTTCCTGAAGTATCGCGGAATATATATGGCGGATAGTTATCATCCAAAAGGACCGTTATCTTTTCTCTGGCTGACAATAAATGGGGTAAAATTATTATCGATATAATCAGAAATAAAAATATTGCTGTCTGTTTTATCCTGCTGCTGTTCATTCCATTTACCGGGTCTGTTTAATTCAATCCGCTTAAACTAATTACTGTTTTTTCAATCCTGAATAACATTACTTTACAACTAATCAAAACAGAACTTATTGAAAGCCCTGTTTATCCGCTACCGGAGAAGCATACCGTGATTCTATATGTAAACTTTAATACTTTATATTACTGATTCCAACACCGGTTTTCCACAAAAAATAGATCCGCTGCTGTATAAAGGCATCTAAAGCATTCCAATGCAAAAGCGCTATCCTGCTTGACTTTTTATTTCAAATATGCATCAAGTATCATATGCATCTTTTAGCATATTTTTATAACAGAATACAATTGGATAAACAAGCATTATTTCAAAAAAAATATAAAGGGGGATTATACTGATGTCTTATAAAAATTACGAAGTATTGAAAACCGAACTGCTTGATAATGGAATACTGAAAGTATCGCTCAACAGGCCTGATTCTGTTAACTCGGTAAACAGGAAGATGATCGAAGAACTGCTTGATCTCTGGGCAGGCCTAATCCATGACATGGCAGTGAGAGTTGTAATCCTGAGCGGTGAAGGAGACAAGGGGTTCTGCAGCGGATTTGAAGTGGGGGACGTATTCCAGGCTGATAAACTGAAGGCCCCTTTAATGTACGATTACGCCTATAATTTCGGAGAACTTGAACTGGCAATGAGAAAAGCCCCCCAGCCTATTATCTGCGCGCTGCATGGTCCTGCCATAGGAGCAGGTTTCAGTTTTGCCCTGGCGTCAGATATCAGGGTAGCATCAACAGAAGCAAGGTTTGCGACCTATTTCATAAGGATCGGGCTCGGAGGAGCAGATATGGGTTGCAGCTATTTTCTCCCTAGGCTTATTGGAGCAGGGAGAGCTTATGAATATATGCTCACAGGAAGGTTCATAAGCTCCGAAGACGCCCTGAATCTCGGGCTTATATCAAGAAGGGTCGAGAAGGAACAGCTTATGGAGACAGCCCTGGATATAGCAAAAGATATCGCTGAAAAAGACCCGCTGGCAGTCAAACTGACCAAAGAAGCAATTAACACTGCAATGGATGCCCCGGATCTGCAGTCAGCAATCCACATCGAAAACAGAAACCAGGTCTTAATGATGATGCATAATTTACAGAAGGGACAGGGCTGATTATCACTGCTCTTACAGGGGGATGCCTCAAAAGCAGAATTCACAAACACATTACCGTGAATATACTTTCAGGGCCCCCCTCTACTCCCTGAGCCCTCTTTTCTCCTCTCTGAGCCTTTCAATCCCGGATGCGGTTTCAAGAAGCCTGTCCATCATTTCAGATTCGCGCCTTCTAACATCATTATCATCAAAACCATCTTTAAGGTAAACAGTTAATGAAAGCTCATTGTAATCCTCCGGTTTTTCCGGCCTGTAACTTATTTCAACCCTGATCTCCGAAAGAAATTCATCCTCCCCTCTTCCGCTGTATACGGAGGGCATAGAAGTCACCGAAACAGACTTTCTGTTCAGGTTCATAGTCCTGACGAAAAAAGATTCAATTAAAGACTCGACCCTCGCGCTTCTTTCAGCATTTTCTAGCAGCGGGAACCTGATGATATCTCTTTCTCTCCTTATATCTCTCTCCAGAAATTTCAATTCCACGACACGCTTCTCAATAGCGTTTATCTTATCCCTGACAATATCTTCTCTGTTTTTCATCATAAATCTCTTAACTGTTTCTGAACTATTTTATCTGGATAACAGATGAGGGGGAATGTTACAAATACATTTTCATAATAGAAACTGAAGGATGGGAAAACCGGATATAAAGAAAATTAAACTGCACTCTCCAGGCAGTTTATACAGCCTGCATTGAGTTTAATCAAAATAAAAAAAACGGGCAGATTATAATTTTTTCTAAAGATACTGTTTGGAAATAGTATAGTCCATTTCCATTTTCTCTATATCAAGACGTTTCAGTTTATTCCTGAAGTTTGTGGTTTCGTCATCAATAATCTCACCGAGATAATGCATCTGGTTTTCTATTGCTGTCATGTAAAGGTTTTCATCTATGTTATGCCGTATCCTGAAATAATCATGTGCAAACTTATAGCATCCCTTAAGCTGCTTTTCAAACCTGTTAATGGTTGCTTCATAAAAGGTAAGAGTATTTTTCAGGATATCAAATGTTGTGTTGAATCCATCTATAGCGGCTTCCCTGAACTCATAATAGAGAAACAGCAGTTTTTCAAGGTAGGCCCTGTCTGACATCTGTCCAAGAAGATCCGCAGTGCCGAGAATGGCCCCTGCCTCGAACAGATTTCCCTGCAGCCTGTCACAGCTGTCAGATTTTAACCCTGTGCAGAGTATCAGGGAGGAAATCATCTCCACATCCTCAGATGAGAGATGAAAATTTGCCGCATTCTGTTCAACAAAATCGATGCTTCTTTCAACATGAATTTTGGTATACTTGGCCCCTGTCCCCTCTGTGTCCCAGTCCTCCTGGATATATCCTGTATCATGCAGAAGTGCAGCCAGGAAAAGGTTTACGGCAATTTTCACATCAAATTTATCAGTTGCTGCAGACCTGCCGTCCATAAGGCGTGCAGTTGCAAGTAACGCGTCTAAAGTATGGGTAAGGTTGTGATATTCAGTATTGCACTTTCTGTAGCCGGGGAATTTCCCGTCAAAAAGAGAACAGATAATGGCAAAAGCGTTCTCAACAGGAAGAAAAGACTCAGAATCGTAACTCATAAGGAAAATTCTTCTGACCTCTTCTAGAACCGCACTTCTGTCAGATGTATTTATGAGCATTGCCAGCTGAATCTTTTCATTATTTTTCATTTTTACCGCCATTTTTAATTATAAAATATACAATATATCAAAATGACTCTTTTTTGGAATAATTTCAAGCAATTAATACATTTTTTTATAAATACATTTTTCCTTATTTGTCAAATCTTTTAAGGAGTTCAATAAGATAGTCTATATCACCCTCTGTATGATCTCCGTTTACCTGAAAACGGATCTCATCCTCCCCGCGCGGAACTACAGGATAATAAATACCTGTGGCAAGAACCCCCTCTCTTTTCAGGAACTCAACCATTCTCCTGGTCAGATCAGTATCGCCTGTAACAAGGGGAACAACGGGATGAGGTCCTTCAATTGTATTAAAGCCGATCTCTTTAATTCCCTTCTCAAGCCTTGCAGTCAGTCCCCTTATCCTTTTGATAATATCCTTCCCTTCCGGACCCTCAAGAATATCCAGCACCTTAAGGGCCGATGCGGCTTCAGCCACAGTTATAGGATTGGAATAGATATACATGGGAGCAATCTCCCTCAGGTAATGCACAACCTCCATTGCGGAAACAACGTATCCGCCGTTTACCCCGAATGACTTGCCCAGTGTACCAATCAGTATATCCGCCGCTCCCCCGGTCTCCTCCTCAGTGCCGAGGCCGTTGTCACCGAGAATTCCTACTCCATGTGAATCATCAACAACAGTTGCTATACCCTCCTCAAAAGAATCTTCAAAGCGGGTACATAATTTTTTAATTCTGTCCAGCGGAGCGAAGTCCCCCCTCATGGAGAAGACCCCGTCAGTTATAACAAGGCATCTCTTGCCCGCACCCGCTGCGTCATTCAGTTTCTCCTCCAGATCTCCCATATTATTATGTTTATAAATAAATTTAGCTGCCGGTCTCGAAAGTTTCATAGCGTTTATAATGCAGTTATGATTAAGCTCATCACTTATAATAACCGTATTCTCTGTAGTAAGCGATGCAATCACCCCCAGTGATGTCATATATGCAGAGGAAAAAAGAATACAGGCATCCTTCCCGTGAAAAGCCGCGAGCCTTGTTTCAAGCTCCCTGTGAATTGAATATGTTCCGCATATAAACCTGACTCCGCCCGGGCCAGTTCCGTACGAATGAGAAGCTGCCTCTCCGGCATTGATAACTTCATCCCTTAACGACAGCCCGAGATATGAATTTGAATTCATCCTGAGGAACTCAATCCCTTCTGAACCCTGAATAGTATAACGCGTCCCTTTAACGCCTGCGGGTTTAATTACCCCTGTAACTATATTTTCATCACTCTTGGAGGTTCCCCTCTTCTCAATATCATACACATCAAAGGCAAGAACACTTTTAAGTTTTTCCAGAGACATAGCTCCCCCTTTTAAATATTTATATTTAAATTCTCTGAAAGACGGTGCAGCATAGTTGTTACCATTTCTGTCAGCCCGCTTAAGGGACGCCATCCCCACTCTATCCTTGCCGCGGAATCATCCATACTGTCAGGCCACGAATCAGCAATGGCCTGCCTCACCGGGTCAGGGTCATAGGTTATTTCAAAATCGGGTATATGCTTTTTAATCTCAGCAGCAAGCATTGCGGGCGAGAAACTCATCGCTGTCACGTTAAAGGCATTTCTGTGTATCAGCCTTTCAGGAGCAGCCTCCATGATCATGACAGCGGCGTTTATGCAGTCAGGCATGAACATCATGTCCAGCATAGTGTCCCTTTTCAGGAAACATTTATACTTCCTGTATTTAAGGGCATGGTAGAATATTTCAACAGCATAATCAGTTGTACCGCCCCCGGGAGGCGCCTCGCTGGAGATAATTCCCGGATAGCGTACCCCCCTGGTATCAACACCATATTTCTGGTAATAATAGTCACACAGAAGTTCACCGGCGACCTTGGTAACGCCGTACATGCTGGCCGGCCTCTGAACTGTAACCTGCGGGGTCATATCCTTAGGTGTGGAAGGCCCGAAAGCCCCGATTGAACTTGGAGTAAACAGGGCGCACCCTTCAACCCTGGCCACTTCCAGAGCTGTCATAAGGCTCCCCATGTTTACCTCCCAGGCGCCAAGAGGATCTTTTTCAGCGTTAGCGGACAGCACTGCAGACAGATTGAATATTGTATCTGCGTGGCTTTTTTTTACTGCGGCGGTCAGGTCAGGCAGAGAAGTCGCGTCAAGGAGCATAAAGGGCCCCCCCTCCATCGCGGCATTTCCGGGGACTTTCCTTATATCTGAAGCGGTTACGTTATCAACTCCGTACCTTTTTCTTAATTCAGGTACAAGTTCGCTCCCTATCTGGCCCAGAGCACCTGTTACAAGTATATTTTTCATAATCCCCTCCTGCAGGAGATTTATATATATCCCTGTTTCAGGATAATAATCACATCATGGAATTTAGTCAATTGTTTTTATAGCAACTGTATCTTGTCCGGTTTACAGGCTGCTCCCATATATTTAATAATTGACTTTATAGTGTATTAGTATTAAAATTTTTTTCGAGTTTCATTAAAAAACGGAGGAGTTTGATGTTAAAAAAATTAAAGAGAATTACGGTAATCACATTAACCTTTATATTTCTCATCCCGGGAGCATACTTATTTGCCCAGGATGGTGGCGGAGTAAACAGTACCGCCATGGGGCTCAATATTCACGGCGGCCTGGGTTACGGACAGACCGTTTTCGGATATATCAATGATGCGGACAGTACAGGTGATCTGGGGACTGGCCCGGGGGGAGCCATAGATCTCGGGGCAATGTTCAACTTCAATATACTGGCTGTAAGCGTAAATTTTGTTCAGGCTAATTTCAGTGACATGGAATTCAAAGAAAGCGATCATACCTATAAATCTGAAGGTGACGGTTACTTCAGAACTCTTGAACTCCTTGTTGGTTTAAAACTCTTCACAGAAGAAGATGATATGGGTTATACTCTTTTATACGGCGGATATAAAATGTGGAACGCGGAGAGGAATATCGACAAGATTACCCTCGACGGAGTTTCCGTGCCATTCACCATAGAGAAATATGAACTGGAAGGAGACGGATGGATTGCAGGCTACAGGGACCTCAGTACATTTAACCTTGTAGCGTTCTCACTTGCGCTGCAGACCGGTTTCTGGTTCCAGAAAATGCCGATTTCCACTGTTAAGATGGATGGGGATAAAGAAGATTTTAAAGAAACAGATACAGCCGGGCTTGGTGTGGAATTCGGTCTTGGTGTAGCATTTGAAAATATGGGGCTCTCTGTCATAGGGAGTGTTAAAGTCGACATCACTGCCTCTGTACTGGATGATATGGGAGGAGAAGATGATATTGCAGGTTCCGGTTACTCGGAATTTTTCATTACTGTTACCAAGGACTTCGCGATCTGATAAAATATCCGGCATGACAATGTTTGTCATGCCGGATACACTATTATTTACATGGATTAACAGGGCATGCCTGCCTGACTTTTGCACCGAATGAAGCTGACCATGCCCAGACTCCGCTTCTCTGACGTTTAACATTGTCCCAGTAAGTCACTGTTGGGAAACCGTTTTTACAGCCGACAGTTGCATTTGATATTCTATTTTTACCGAAATTATACTTCCCATAAGTTTCATAATACCTTTTAATGCAGTTTGCAGCATTCCGGTTTTTCACAGGCGCTGCCATAAGCAATGAAACAGCAAAAAGTATTACTGAAAGCACCATAATTATTTTTCTCATGATT
>ERZ795057.955-NODE-955-length-27257-cov-22.411367_pt1 | contig 27257 bp, 24 predicted proteins | sample MGYA00375141_ERZ795057 | MGnify/ENA primary metagenome ERZ795057 (study PRJEB30186, sample SAMN05720163) | activated sludge metagenome | isolation source: Anaerobic digester | place: Hong Kong | collected 2015-01-26 ...
GCAGCAGGGAGGGGCGGTGTTGCCTATACTGCAGCAAAGCACGGGCTTCTTGGATTAACAAGGCAGATTTCATTCATGCATGGAGCGCAGGGAATCAGGGTGAACGCAATATGCCCCGGGCCTATTGAAACATCTATGATTAAGCCGGTTCTTGATATGCCCCAGCACCCTCTGAATATAAAGATAAAGATGTCTCCCGCAGGGAGGCCCGGTAAATCTGAAGAGGTGGCAAAGCTTGCCCTGTTTCTGGCGTCTGATGATTCATCGTTTATTCATGGCGCGGCATACCAGATTGACGGAGGATATACAATTTTTTAGTATTCATAAATGTTTAAACCGGATCTTCCTGACTCCGGTTATTGGGAGCCGGTCATTTGACTGGCTCTTTTTTTTGCCGTTTAACAGGGAATTAATTATTATTATAACAGTCAGTTCAGGAGGCGCGGCATGATATTAAACAACATCCAGGTTTTCAGCGCCATGGCAAGAAATTATCATTCTGCTGCTATGAACAGGAGTATGATCGGGTATACTTTAAAAAATGAATTCGGCCCGTTCACACAGCGGGAGTTTGACCAGTATGCTGCTGCAACAAATGATGACCTGTCCAAATATTCCTCTCCTGATGCCCCTGCTCCCCCGTTCTTTTTTTCAAAAGAGCTTTACCCTATGTTTAAAAAAATAATTACACATAAAGAACTTAATCTGGATCTTCTCAGGATGGTACATGCCTATCAGGGATTGAACTGCTTCGGCCATATCTCCAAAGGTGATTATATAAACGTGCATATGTCAATTGATGATATAACAGAAACAGCCGCAGGTGAGATTCTTCGTATTGCTACAAGGGGTTACAGAGAGGGTGATATTCTTTTTGAAGGTGACACCGGTTTTATAGTAAGAAGAAGAAGGCATAATAATGGAAAGCGTAATGGAATTAGAATTGTTGATAAACATGAAATTGATGATGCTGAAAAAGAGATAGAGATTCCTGTCCCTACACGTAAAGGGCAGGAGAAAGAATATTCAAAAATTTCAAATGATACAAACCCTATACACACAAGCAGATTCTTTGCTAAAATTGCAGGTTTACCGGGTACTATTATGCATGGAGTTTGTGTAATGGCTATATGTACAAATACATTTATTGACTCTTTTGCGGGAAAGGACAACAGAAAGCTGAGATCTGTGTCCGGAAGATTCACTTATCCGGTGTACCCGGGTGATACACTCACCATTATCGGGTCCCGCGGCAGGAGAGGGAAACTCCACGAAATTAATTTTAATCTATATTCATCTAAAGGAAAAGCTGTGATAAAAAAAGGGCATTTTGTATATTCAGAATAGGATTTTTCTATCTTTCAACAAGGGAGAGATAGTTATTAAAACACATTTTTTCAATGTCCAGGAGATTTCTATAGGCATCAGTGAAATCCTCCGCTCCTGCTGTAAAAAGTCCGTGCCCCCAGACAATGACGCCTCTACCCTTCATTGCGGCAGGAACAGTACGTGAAAGTGAATCCGGTCCTGTTCCGATCTCGCCGGGCACAACAGGGACATCTTCTATGAATCTTCCGCGGGAGCATTTTATGTGACATTGTCCCCTGTTTACACAGGATAAATCATCGCATAACATGGATAGGGTCACTGAAAATTTAGGGTGCCCATGCAGTATGCTCTTTCTCTCTGTCATACTGTAAAGTGCCTTGTGCGCTGAGAGTTCACTTGAAGCAGTGATGGCATTGGTTGTGCTGTTGTCAATGGGACAGGGGTCTATACAACCTGCAAGTTCATCAAGGGAACTCCCGGTCTGGCTGATGTAGATGATATCTCCGTATCTCACAGAAATATTCCCGAAGAAAGAATCCACCATCCCGGACTCAACAGTGAGCCTCCCTGTTTCAATAATGGAATTGATTACATCTTCAGATGAACTGAATGGAGCTTTAATCACAGGAGAAGATGCGGTTGAGGAAAGGGATTCTTTGTACCATTGAACCGCTTTTTTAAAAACCGGATCCGGATCGCCCTTCATCGGAATAATCCCTTTAGCATGATAATAATAATCAGCCATGAATTTGACGAAGGATGAAAAGCAGATTGAGCTGTATGTCACAAATGCCTGCTCGGGGCTCACTGTTCCGTAAGTTACTATACCGCAGCCGGGGATAATAATGCCTTTCCGCTGCATCAGGGCTTTAAGGATCTCTGAGGCACTGAAGTTTTGCGTAACAGGGATGTCATGCAGGAATGTCCGTGTTTCAGTATCATCAGGTCTTATTCTTCCATTTGTATCAGTGCTGTATTCAGCAAGGTAATCGAGAATAGATCTGTAAGGTTCAGCTGCAGGTGAGAATAGGATGCTGTTGATGCTGAGTCTTTGCATTACACTATCAAGTATCTGAACCTCATCTCCGCCGGAATTCCACGTGGTGATATCATCCAGGATTCCGAATACAGGTTTACCTTTCTCACAGATTTTCTGTGAAACAAGCTTGCGGGAATATTTATTTATAAGTCGTTCCATTCAAGCCCCAGTTCAATACATTTTTCTTTAAGGGGGCGGCCTTCCGGATTAAGTCCTCTTATCCTGTAATACCTTGCCCGGGCGTTAAGGAATTCATCTTTAGGTACAGGGGGGAGCGTTATTCCGTCCCCGGAACTCCCCGGCTCATTGAAAAATCTGGCAGGGAGATTGTCATCATGAAAAGTTAATCCTCGAATCCCGTTCATCATCCGTTCATTGTAAAAAGCTCGCTCTCCCGCAATGAGCAGATCCTGTCCCGTAAAGCCTGAACCTGTTACAGCGTTAAAAACCTTTGTATATTCCTCAATTGTTGCAGCAATAAAGATAAACCTGCATACTGTAAGAGAATCGATAACAGCATTAAGATCTTCAGCAAGCTTGTTTATGCGTGCTTTACCGCTGAATGAAAACCTGTCAGTGGCGGCCGGTTTTCGCAGTATTTCGTGTGAAACAGGGTAGGCCTGATGATGGCACCCTCCGCGTGTTGATGTTGCATAAGCTAAAGCGATCCCATAGGCTCCCCGTGGATCATATGCCGGAAGTTCAAGCCCCTTTACAGAGATTGATGCTTCAGGCTTTCCAAGGCTTTCTGCGATTTTTTTTGAACCAAGCTTCAGGAGGTTCCCTTCACCTTTTGAATATGCTGTGTCAGTCAGAAGCCGGGAAAGGTCAATATCCCGGATATCAAGATTGTTAATTTCCATATAACAGGCAAAAGATGAGGCTGCGCTCACGGGGTCCATGCCGGTTTCACTACAGATTTTGTTTGCCTCCATAACAATATCAATATCGTTGTTGCCTATGAGTGCTGTGAAGTGCGACATGGCTTCAAATTCAGGGACAGCCCTGCCGTCTTCACTGATTTGCCGGCAGAGTATATGGCATCCGCTGCACCCCGTTTTTACAGGGTTGTATCTTTTTTTGTAATGCCACGCGTTTAGGTTACCGGCGGAGGGGAATACTGTTTTACGGAAGTTATCAGAGGGGAGCATCCTCCTGCTGCAAATCAGATCGTATAATGCCCCTGTGCCGAATTCCGAAAACCCCAGTTCTCCAGTAAGTGCAGGGGATGCAGAGATCAGTCTCATGATATCACCCCTCGCTGAACCGAGATCCCTGCTGTTATGAACAGCCGTTGAGCCTGAACCTTTGACGTGTATAAACTTTAATCCTTTGGCATGCATAACAAGCCCGAGCCCGCATCTGCCAGGGGAGTAGTCCCCGGTAAAACCGATTGAAGAGAAAAGCACACCGTTCTCCGCTGCAGGTCCGGCTGCAGCTCCCCCTCCATCTGCCGGGAGCGCGCTGAATATCGCGGGAATAGATCTGCCGCGCATCTGCTCTGCTTCAGTAAATTCAATGTTTTTATCATTAATCCTGATGCCGCAGAGAGTTTCCGATCTCCCCGTAATTATAATTCCATCCCACCCCGCAAGTTTAAGTTCTGTGCCGAAATTACCCCCTGCGTAAGTGTGGCTGACAGTCCCTGTAAGGGGGGATATAGACATAACTGCCATTATTCCTGAGGAGGGTGATGATGTCCCGGTGAGGGGGCCTGTGAAAAAGAGGAGGGGCGTTTCAGGTGAATCCCACGACAGATGGCAGTATGGGCGGAGATAGTGGCCTGCAAGTCCTCGCCCCCCGATAAATTTTTTATATATTGTAAATCCCGGATTTATTTCTTCATATTTTTTACTGCTGAGGTCAATTTTAAGAACCCGGCCTGCCCATCCGAAATACTGATTCATTTTTAATTATGCAGTCCTGCTGTATTTACGCCGTATTTCGGAATATTCACCGGTTTTTTTGGAAGAGTAGATGCAATACCTGTTTTTCCCGAGAAACTTCGCTTCGTACAATGCATCGTCACTCTGTTTCTGGATTTTTCTGTATTTTTTTTCAAGTTCCTCCATGTTTACCAGCCCGCTGATTTTAAGTTTCATTGAACTGATCCCGGCACTCAGGGTTGTCCGGATGTCATTATCCGTGTCATGGGAGAATGATAGAGCCGATGCTTCAGTAAGGATTTTCCCGGTATACTGTATTGCCCCTTCGGTGGTTGTTGAGGGGAGAAGTACATCAATCTCCTCTCCCCCGAAACGTATTACATAGTCAGTGGGCCTTGAATTTTTTTTAATTAAACTGCAGATTCTGATAAGCACCTCATCACCAAGGTCGTGACCGTACATGTTATTGAACCGGGAAAAATTATCGATATCGAATCTCACGAAGCTCACTTCAAGCCACGTCTGGTTCATGTTATTCATCAGACGGGATGCAGTTTTAATAATATCTGAGAGATAATTATGGTTATGCCTTAGAAGCCCGGTTTTAGGATCAATATTAATTATCTCCCCGAGACGTCTGTTCATTTCCAGAAGGGAGAAAAATTCAAGATCATTTTTCCATAACTCTTCTATAATTGCGTCGTCGATGGCATCCTTTTCAAGAAGGTGGGCCATAATCCGCAATGTCCTTATCTGGTATGTGTTTAGATCTGAAGGCATTATCAGTATACCGGAATTTTGTAGCAAAATAATACGACATAATTGAGCTAAGTCAATAAAAAATATTCTTAACAGTATAAATAGTGTGATAAAAAACACATATACTGGAATATAAGCAAAAATATGTATAATACAATAGCTTTTGTACATTAAAATTAATGAAAAATAATAAGATAATCAGCCCCTTGAAAAGGGAAAAGTTATTTATTAAATTATAAATGCTGTCGATTAAAGATTGAGGCCGGTAAATCTGCTCAGGGAGGAGCGGAGGGCTGCGGAGGTTTTCTATGAGTAATCTCATGAAAATGGAGGATCGTGAGATAAGACAGGGTAAAATTTCAGGAGATCAGGAAAAAATTGATGCTCTGAAAAGACGGATCTCTGATGAATCATATCTTGATCACGCAATTTCAAAACTTGCCACTGATCTTTCTCACTATCTGACCAAGTGATAATGACTTTTGGCTAGCGCTCAGGCGCCTGCGGGTATTTTTAAAATGCAGTGTTATGAAAAGAAGAAAGTGAATAACTGAATTCTTTTCATAACACTGATTAAACAATGAAATCAGCCGCCTATGATTAATAAAAATTCATACAAACAGCTTCAGCAGAACAGGATGATGAAATTATACTTCCGGGTTCTCTTCGGGTTAATAATACTTTTTCTTCTGTATATTTTCAGGTTTTATATATGGATCTTCCTTTATTCTCTTTTATTCTATGTAACATTAAGGCCTCTCCATGAAAGGCTTCTTGTGCTGGTAAAAAAAAGAATTTTCAGCTCCAGTATTATGATTTTTCTTCTTATGGGGATAGTAATTATACCTGTAATGTTTATGCTGGTACTTTTGTCAGAGCAGGTGTTTCAGCTTTATAATAATCTTCATTTTGCAATAACACAGGAGCTTCTGAAAGATTTCGGCAATCACCCCTTTGTGGAAAAAGGATTATCCTTTTTCGGGGTCAGCAAAGTTGAAATAGGTGAAAGAATAATTACTTACGTGAAAAGTACATCCATGTCCTTCTTCGAAAGTATAACCGAGATAATCTCATTTCCGCTTAAATTCACTATTAATTTTTTTCTTATGATGCTTATACTCTTTTTCCTTCTAAAAGACGCATATAATTTTGAGGGGGCTGTGTACAGGGTTCTCCCTCTGCCCAAGGAACTGGAGATGGATGTTGTAGAACGTCTCAAAGAGGTAATATATGTTTTAATGCTGGGCAACCTTCTTATAATGTGCCTGCAGGGTTTTATGGTTGGACTGGGGCTTTATATATCAGGAAATAACATGCCTCTTCTCTGGGGGACAATTGCTGCGATACTTTCGCTTATTCCGGTTATCGGAACAACACTTATCTGGCTTCCGGCATCGTTATATCTGTACTATATGGGACAGCCGGGTATGGCGCTCTTTGTCGCATGCTGGTGTCTTTTCTGGTACCTTTTTCTTGAGAATCTTGTTAAACCTAAAGCTTTCGGAAAGAAACTGAGCTTTCATCCTCTTCTTTTCTTTTTTCTGCTTCTCGGAAGCATACAGGCCTTTAATCTGCCCGGTGTAATAATAGGGCCTATTGTTCTTTCTCTTTATTATTCTTTCTGGGAAATCTATAAGATCCTTGATGAATATGAGGCAAAAAAGATGGAGTGCGGAGATCAGGCTGTTGAGCCTGAACCGTAGCCGGCCAGTTTAAACCTCAGCCTCTCCGCAAGGTGGGTGCTGGCAAAGCCTAAATGTTCAAGAATCACCACGGCCTCTTTTCTGTAATGTTTTATTTTTTTCCCATCCCAGTGTGCCGGCGGGGGCTGAAGATTTGTCACCCTGTCAGCGAGTTTTACCATGGCAATTTCACGGGGCATCTTTAATATCCGGTAAATTGAATCTTTCATTCTCATCTCTCCCGGGAGTCCACTCTCTTTTGTCAGGGCTTTTACCCCTGCGGCAACTTCCGCACCGAAGATCAGGGTTATATCATGGCCTGTGACTTCAGTATCCTCTATAGTATCATGCAGTAGTGCACACTGAACTGCAAGGTCAGGATCCTCTACACCTTCAATACATATTGCTGCCATGACTTCCATTGCAACAGAAACCACATGCATTATATAAGGGAGTTCGGTTCCGGGAACTTTCTGCCCGTTATGTGCCTCTGCCGCGAAACGGAGAGCTTTAAGATATAAATCCTGGTTCCATGTTTTCCTTATTTCCATTGGTGACTCCTGTATTATTTATCTCTGAAATTAATATTTTGTCAATCGGGAGAATTTTTATTATGTCAAAAATGACACATGGATATGTTATGTATAAAAAAATAATAATTAATTTGACATAAAAACTTGAGATGCTAATATTTTTTTGCTCGAACTATACTTTCGGGTAACTGTTGCCGGTTTCAATTAAAAATTTAATAAGCAAACAAAAAATATATATATAAATCTATCCAGGAGGATATTTATGCCTGTTACCAGAAGAAATTTCCTCAAGCTGTCAGGTGCGACAGCGGCCGGGGCTTTTCTTGGAGGGACTTCCTTTCTGACCGGTTGCAAGCCTTTACCGGATAAGCTGAAAGGTACCAAAGAGAGTTCAACAATCTGTCCTTATTGCGGTGTCGGGTGCGGTCTAATCGTTTCTGCCCGTAATGGAAAAGTCGTAAACATCGAAGGTGATCCGGAACATCCTATCAATAAAGGGAGTTTATGTGCAAAAGGCGCGGCTCTTTACCAGATAGCATCCAACCCGATCAAGAGAAGACTTGACAAGGTTCAGTACAGAAGACCGGGCGGAACCCAGTGGGAAGAGATCACATGGGAAAAAGCCTTTGAGATGATGGCTGAAAGAATTAAGGATGCAAGGGATAAAACCTTCATCGAAAAAGAGAACAATGTAACCGTTAACCGTACTGCAGGGATTGTGGGTCTCGGCGGAGCTGCTCTTGACAACGAAGAGTGCTATGTCTGGACCAAGTTCGCGCGTCTCATGGGGTTAACGTACCTGGAACACCAGGCCCGGATTTGACACAGCTCAACAGTCGCCAGTTTGGGGGCTACATTCGGTCGCGGAGCGATGACAAATCACTGGATTGATATCCGGAATGCAGACGTAGTTTTTATAATCGGTAGTAACGCAGCAGAAAACCATCCTATTTCATTCAAATATGTTCAGGAAGCAAAAGATCGCGGCGGGAAGTTGATCAATGTTGATCCAAGGTTTACAAAGACTTCATCTCTTGCTGACGTATATGCTCCTATAAGGCCGGGAACAGATATCGCATTCATGGGCGGTATCATTAACTATGCTCTTCAGAATGATCTTATTCAGAAAGATTATGTTGTAGAGTATACGAACGCGGCATATCTGATTAATCCTGCATATAAATTTAATGATGGTATTTTTTCCGGCTATGACAGCGGGAAGAAGACATATGCTAAAGATACATGGAAATATCAGCTTGATGACAAAGGGATTCCAAAGAAAGATAAATCTCTGAAAGATCCCAATTGTGTGTACCAGCTGATGAAGAAACACTTTGAAAGGTATACACCTGAAAAAGTGAATGCAATAACAGGCTGCCCTGTTGAATCTTTCAAAAAAGTGGCAGAACTCTATTGTTCAACTCACAAGCCTGATAAAGTTGCCACAATCATGTACGCAATGGGAACAACCCAGCATACAATAGGTGTTCAGAATATCCGTACATATTCCATACTCCAGATGCTTATGGGTAACATGGGTCTCGCCGGCGGCGGTATTAATGCGCTTCGTGGTGAGTCAAATGTTCAGGGTTCAACAGACCATGCCCTGCTCTGGCACATTATACCCGGATACCTTGGTGCTCCGGTAGCTTCAAAAGATGTGAATCTTGAAGCTTATATTAAGAATAATACTCCTAAAACCAATGACCCCATGAGTATGAACTGGTGGCAGCACAAGCCTAAGTATCTCATCAGTCTGCTGAAGGCGTGGTACGGAGAGAATGCTACGAAAGAGAATGATTTCTGTTACGACCTCCTTCCGAAAGCGCATAAACCTGTTCCATACATGACAATGTTTGAGGATATGTATAAAGGGCAGCATAAGGGCGCTATCTTTATGGGTACTAACCCAATAGTGGGCGGGCCGAACTCCAACCTGATACTTAAAGCTATCGAGAAGCTTGACTGGATGATCTGCGCTGACCTCTGGGAAACAGATACATCAGTATTCTGGAAGAGGCCGGGAGCTAACACTGCGGCAATCAAAACAGAAGTATTCCTCCTTCCTATGGTTTCATCCGTTGAGAAAGAGGGTAGTGTATCCAACTCCGGAAGATGGGCACAGTGGAGATATAAAGCTCAGAATGGCCCTGGTAACTCAATTCCCGACCTTGACCTCATTGATGAACTCTTCCTCAAAATCAGGGAGATGTATGAACATGATGTAAAGGCGGGGAAGAAAGTTGCACTTCCCGATCCTATAACCAAAGCAAACTGGAGCTACAGACATCCAGGCGAGCATGAAGCGGATCCGCATATTGTAGCTAAAGAGATAAACGGCTACTATGTAGGAAAGGACGGCAAAAAAGGGAAGCAGATGGAGAATTTCCTGAAGCTCGCGGCTGACGGTTCAACTGCATGCGGCAACTGGATCTACAGCGGTTCCTATACTGAAAAAGGGAACATGATGGCAAGGCGCGGCCTTAAAGATGCGTCCAATAAAATTGGTATGTATCCTGAATGGTCATGGTCGTGGCCTGTTAACAGAAGGATTATTTATAACAGAGCAGCGGTTAACAGAAAGGGCGAGCCCTGGGATCCGAAGAGATGGGTTGTTAAGTGGACCGGAAGTTCATGGAAAGGCGATGTAGTTGACGGTGGAGGAACAGCGGCTCCTGACCAGAAGAACCCGTTCATTATGAATCCTGAAGGCGTTGCAAGACTTTTTGCTCCGACTCTTGCCGATGGTCCGTTACCTGAGCATTTCGAGCCTCTTGAAACTGTTGCAAGAAACCTGATGAATTCCCGTCAGCTTAATCCGGCAGTTTCAGTTCTTGATACAATGAAAACAACAGTTGGAACATCAGGGAGATTCCCGTATGTCGGAACCAGCTACAGGGTTGTTGAACACTGGCAGGCAGGCGCTATGACAAGGAACCTTCCGTGGCTCACAGAGCTTGTTCCGGACATGTTCTGCGAAATAAGCTTATCCCTTGCGAAGGCCAAAGGAATTAAAAACGGTGACAAGGTCAAGATCAGTTCAGCCAGGGGTGAAATTGATGCATATGCCCTTGTAACTGACAGGGTGCGTCCTTTTAAAGTCGATGGAAAGATGGTAGAGATGGTCGGTATGATCTGGCACTTCGGACAGGGGTGTGCGGAGTCCGGTGATTCATGTAATACTCTTACCCCCTCTGTCGGAGATCCTAACTCATCAATACCGGAATTCAAAGCATTTCTGGTAAATATTCAGAAGGCGTAAGGGGGTAGGTCATGGCTGAAAAAGCGTTTTTAGTTGATACATCAAAATGCCAGGGGTGCAGAGCATGCCAGGTTGCCTGCAAACAGTGGAATGGTCTGCCGGGTGAGAAAACAGAATTTTTTGCGGGTCCTGAATATACAAACCCGGGAAAACTTTCTGCCATTACATGGAACCATGTAATATTCTTCCCTATAGACAGAAGTAATGAAACACGTCCCATATGGACGATTATGCATAAAAAATGTTTTCACTGTGCAGAGGCCAACTGTATGGCAGTGTGCCCTGAGAAGGCTATATACAAGAAGGACGGCTGGACAGTGATAGATCAGGATAAGTGTATAGGCTGCGGTGCCTGCGTGCATGCATGTGTATATAATGTTCCTGAAATTGCTGAAATACACCATAAAAATGATGCCGGTCAGCATATAATAGTGAAGGACAGGTCTCACAAATGTAATGCCTGTACACAGAATGAAAGGGAGATACCTGCATGCGTAACTGTATGCCCATCAGGAGCCCTTCTTTATGATTACAGGAACAAGATGATTGATTACGCGCAGAAGCGTGTGAAAGAGCTTAAGGCGGACGGTTACCCCAATGCAAGCATATACGGTCTTGACCAGTATGGCGGACTCGGAGTAATTACTGTGCTCAGGGACAAGCCTGAGAAGTATGACCTTCCGGTTAATCCTCCTAAGGTTGACCATGTAAAAGCTGAGCATACAAAAGATGTTTATGCTCTCCTTTCTACTGCAACAATGGGTGTCCCTGCTCTTAAGAGATTCGCGTACAAAGCAGCAAAGTCTATATCAAAAGACGCATAGAGAAAATTTTTTATATAGCATTAAAGGGGCCTCCGCAAGGGGGCCTTTTTTTATTCTGCCATGAGAGCAAATAAATTGACATGATTTATTTTTGAATTATACTTACATAAAATAACAAATTGTAAAAAGAAAGTGATACCAGCCAGTCGCTTTCTGGTTTTGTTATAACAATAATTACATCAGGAGCGTATTCATGAAGCAAAAAGCTGTTATAATAATCTCAGCAATTTCACTGGCAGCTCTTTTAGCCTGCGGTAAAAGTGGAGCCGATAAGCCGGGTTTAAACCTGTCAGAAGGCCCTGTTAAATATGCAAGGGCAACAGTCTCTGTTTTTAAAGATCAGGATCTGAAGACCTGGGGCTCTAATCTCTCCAAAACTGAACCGGTTACTCTTCTTGAAACCATAAAGCTCCAGGTAAAAGGGGCTGAAACAGAAGTGGCCAAGGTAAAACTTTCTGACGGCACAATAATGTATATCAATAATAAAAACCTTGCGGATAAGCCTGTTGTTTTTATGGAGGATACAAAAGCCTATGTTAGGAATAATGCTTCAAGTAAGGTATATGCTGTTATACCTAAAGGAACGATTGGTTTTGTAGTTCAGGAGATGGGGGACTGGGCACAGGTTTACGTGGGGCAGATTGACGGCAAGTGGATAACAAAACAGTGGGTAAATGGCGGTTATTCATCAGAAGATGCAAGGATACAGGATGCTAAAAATTTTGAGGAAGCATCTGCTGTACTTAAAGACAGCAAATCAAAGCCTGATCAGAAGTCACAGGCACTTGCTCTATTAAAAGAGCTCTCTGAATCATCAGGAATTTTTTCTGAAGCGGCAAAAAACATAATCGCGGGAAATTCCGGAGAGGGCACTGATGATTCCGGCAGTGCTATGGACGGCGGCGGGCCTGCATTTCAGGAGGGAACAGTTGAGGCGGCAGCAGGCCTTACAATGAGAGAGCAGCCCGGAACTTCATCAAAATCTATTGTTGTTATTCCAAACGGTTCCAGTGTTAAAATTTTAAATAAAGGAACCCTTGAGGAGACCATTGCCGGTAAAACCTCTTCATGGTATGAGGTTGATTGGAACGGCAATAAGGGCTGGGTATTCGGAGGATTCCTGAAGTTTTAGAAGAAAAAATAATCAGACACAGATGGACACAGATTCCTTAATTATTATCACATATAATACCTGTGTTCATCTGTCATATCAGTGTTTATCTGTGTAAAAAAATTTTTAAGTTCTGAGGTTTAAGAGATTTGCGGGAACACATTGCCTACATCGTCGATTTTTTCGGTTTTTCCGGATCTTCATTCTCCCTGTAGCAATACCTGCAGCCCATTATTATAAGTTTTTCACTTCCGCGTTCCATGACTTTCGAAGCATAAAGCCCTTCATATTTTGTGAGAGATGAACCGCACAGCGGGCATATCCTTGTTCCAGGAGCAAGAGCAGGTCTGTTGCGGAAACCGATTGTTCCGCTGTCAACATTCTGAATCGCGGCAGGTTCTTTTGGAGTGCCAAGGCTTTTAATTTTTTCTTTACTGTCAGCAATCAGTGCATAGACATAGAGGAATGCGGCAATTCCTATCAAAAGGCCGGCAAAATAAAGTAGTATACTCATTTCAGTTTTTCTTTTCTGTTATAAAATTTATCATCACTGTGTCAGCTGACGGCGGATTAAACGTGTAATCACTGCATACATGCAGTATACTGAAACCTTCAGACTCGAGGATTTCAGAAATCTCTTCAACGGAGTAAATCTGCTGAACATGTTCCTCTTTGTGGATAGTTCCCTCTCTGTCTGTTGTGGTGAAGTATGACCGTATAATTTTTTTATCCCGGTCATAGGTATTATTCCATTCTATATGAAGGCCCCGTGTTTTATAAAAAGAGGTTTTATTGTTAAAGAATCTCTCGATGTTATGTTCTGTGGTAATATCGAACATGAAAATTGATCCTTTATGCATAACATTTTTTACTGATTTGAAAACAGATCGGATGTCATCCTTGTCCAGCAGGTAATTCATTGTGTCATGAACGCAGAATATAAAATCAAATTTCTGCTTAAGAACAAAATTTCGGATGTCTGAACATAATATCCTGAAGTTTCTGAAAGCCCGGGTTTTTGCGACACCTAACATCTCCATGGACTTATCTATGCCCACAATACTTAAATTGTTTGAAGAGAATTTTGCGCCGAATTTTCCTGTGCCGCAGCCAAGTTCAAGAACAGTCTCAGGCGCGTTACAGTAAATTATCATTGTTTCATATATAAATTCAAACCATTTCTGGTAATCAACATGTCGAAGAATATAGTCATATGCTTCGGCAATCCCTGTGTATGGATCTGTTTTGCTCAAAAAAAAGCTCCTTTAAAGACCAGTGCCGGGGCATTGTTGCACATCCGGAGAGATGCCCTTTCATTTTGAAAAATATCAGGGGGAGATTTTAAGTCAATTAAATAAAAATTCATTAAAGAGTGTCATCTTCACTATTTTTTTATTGTGCTAATATAGTCGGCATTGTATAAAATGGTTCAGCATCAAAAGGGAGAATTTTAATGATCGAAAAAAACATAGTAAGATTCGGGGTATCTATTGAAGAAAGGCTTCTGGGTAGGTTTGACAGTCTGATTACTGAAAAAGGATATGTCAACAGGTCTGAAGCCATCAGAGATCTTATAAGAGATATGCTTGTTGCTCACCAGATTGAAGATCCTGAAGCGGAATCATTCGGAACTCTTACAATGGTCTATAATCATCATCATGGTGATATATCGGACAAACTCAACAATGTACAGCACGACTATTTCGGAAATATAATATCAACAACTCATATACATCTCGACGCCCACAACTGTCTTGAAGTTCTTATATTAAAAGGAAAAGCCGGGCAGCTGAAAACCATCGCTGACCAGATACTCTCTATAAAAAATGTGAAGCATGGAAAATTTGTAATAGCATCCACAGAAACCAACCTCAACGTTTAAAAAACGCAATTAAGCCGCGGCTCTCACTGGTTTTCCTGAAAAAGGAATATCCCGTGATACAATATAACTGAAGAGATAACGGGATTCAGTTATATATATCCGTATTCACCTCAATTTTTAATCCCTTCTGATTTATTCATAGTTATTATTCTGAAGCATTATGAGATATTTTCTGCTTATTTTAATTTTTTTAAAAAAATTTGCTAAACTATAAAGAGCGTTCTTTCGATATTAAGAATAAGGGTAAATACGCTCTAAACGGGCAAATGAGGTTAATAAAACGTGCGGCAGAGTTCTCTCTTAATATTCTGCTCTGCTGTCATTGCTCTTCTCCTTTTAGCAGGGGGGGAATCTGATCTTTCGGCTAAAACAGTAAAGAATCAGGCAAAGACAGACAGAGGGGGGTATACATACGGCGCATCGTATGAGTCAAGGGGGGGAAGAGGGGATAGAGACATAACACCGGAAGGTAACTCCGGGAAGTCATCCTGTAACAATGATGACAGCCGGGCAGCTTCTGTTTCAAATGGCTCCGTTGAAGTTAAATACCCTGATAACAAAAAAAGAGGGAATAACTGCAGAATAACTGTATATACTGTGAAAAAGGGGGACACTTTATATGGTATCTCCAGAAAGACAGGTGCCGGCGTTGATTCAATTATCAGTATGAATAGAATCAATGGCAATAGAATCAATGCAGGGATGAAGCTGAAGATTGAAACATGCAAAAGCAGCAGTTTATCCGGGAAATACTGTACGAATAATAAATCATTCAAATCAGAAAAAGCTCCGAAATCAGCCAAAAGTTCCGGATTATCCGGTAGATTTTCATGGCCGTTAAAAAAAGTGAACAATTATCGCAGAGACGGCAGTGAAGATATTAAATCCATAGGTATATTTATAACGGGAACGCCTGAAGGTGATGTTGTTGCCTCTTTAGAAGGCGTTGTAAAAAAAGTCGGATATATGAGGGGCTACGGCAGGTATGTGGCTATCAGTCATGAAGGGAGATATGTAACTGTATATTCAAATCTTTCTAATATATATGTGAAGGAGGGGACCTCTGTGTCAAAGGGGAGGGTAATAGGGACTTTAAGCAGCGACAGAACTCTCCATTTTCAGATTGGTCATGCCGGTAAACCGGAAAATCCTCTGAAACACCTGCCTGGAAGGGGTTAAGAGGAATTGAACGTTTTGTTAAACCTGTTATTTTGCTTGACTTTGATTTTTTGCTATTCTAATTATTATAAATTGGGGGTAAGCATCCGGCCTCCTTATCTATGTAACTTTTTGCTTTATCCGCATTATTTAATTATATAAGGTTATTAAAGGTATTCAGCTTTTTTAAAATTTTTCAATAAGGATCTGATAATGAAAAAATGGGTTCTCTCAGGTGCTGCAATCCTGAATCCTGATGATACATCCGAGAAGGTCAATATACAGATTGAGAACGGGAGAATTACCCTTGTATCAAAGAAAGAGATCAGCAGCAGTATAAATATAACAACAAGAGGTATTATCTCTGCGGGACTTATTAACGCGCACGACCATCTTCTGGGGAACTACTACCCGAAAGTCGGTACAGGGAACTATGTCAACTGGCTCCCCTGGGACAATGACCTGAAAAGCTCTCCGCTATACCAGGAAAGATCGCAGATTGAAAACCGTGATCTTTACATGCTTGCTGCATATAAAAATCTTATCTCAGGTGTTACTGTAGTCTCAGACCATATGCCCCATTTTGTCGCTGAACCTTATTACGATATTCTTCCGGTAAAAGCAATCAGGGAGTATACTCTTGCGCATTCTGTCAATTCCTTTGCTCTTAAATGGGGGGATGATATAGATAAGGAGTATAAACAGGCGGTTGAACTTGATATTCCTTTTATTACTCATGTTTCTGAAGGTTTTGACAGCGAAACTGAACAGGATATTGTGACTCTTGACAGAAAAGGGGGGCTGGGTGATCATTCAGTGCTGATTCACTGCCTGGCCTTTTCAGAGAGTGATATGGACCTTGTTAAAAAGCGGGGCGCGACTGTTGTCTGGTGCGGCGATTCCAATATATTTATGTATAACCGCACTGCAAAAATCAAAGAGATGCTTGAGCGGAAGATTAATATCTGCATAGGAACTGACTCACCTATGTCAGGAGGGGAGAATCTTCTTTACGAGATGAAATTTGATAAAAAGCTTTATAAAAAGCTTTATGGCGAAGAACTCCCTGACGAAACTATATACAGAATGGTAACGGTTAATCCCGCAAAGGGATTCAGGCTGTACGATTCAGGGACAATTAAGGATGGAAATATTGCCGACTTTGTTGTTGTAAAGGACAGGGGAGGCTCCTATATAAATTCAGTTGTTTCAGCAAATCTGAAAGACATTATGCTTGTGGTCATAAATGGCCTTCCGGCTTATGGAGACATTGAATTTGCTGAACTCTTTGATTCTCTCAATGTGCAGTATCAGGAAGTTGTTATGGACGGCGTTGAAAAAGTGATAATCGGCGATCTTAAAGGGCTGCTGAAAAGAATAAGCAGGGCAGTGGGATTCAAAAAAGAGTTCCCGTTCATGCCAGTTGAATTCTAAAGGGGTTATATGACTAACGGTATGCAGGGCGGAATCAGACCCAGATCATACAAAGCAGGCTCCATCATATATTTTGAAGGGGACAAGAGCGAGTATGTTTATATACTGAAAACAGGGAGGGTTCTCCTTACCTATGTCAAGATTGATACAGGGGAGGAGGTCAAGGAGGAGGTGCGTCAGGGTGAATTCTTCGGCGTAAAATCCGCTCTCGGAAAGTATCCCCGTGAGGAGACCGCCCAGACTATCGGTGAAACAGTTGTACTTGTGCTGACCCTTGGTGATTTTGAGAGGATGATCCTCCGCAATGTCAATGTTGTACGAAAGATGCTTCGCGTATTCAGCAACCAGCTCCGGAGAATAGGCAAGACTGTCCGCACAGTTCTTGGTGAAAGCGAAAATGTTAATCCTGACCTTGAGCTCTTCCGTATCGGGGAGCACTACTTCAAGGCTGGAGATTTTAATAAAGCCACCTACGCATTTAAAAAATACCTGGAATACTATCCCGGGACTGAGTACTCAAGAATAGCAATGGAGAGGATTAAAACCATCAATTCCGGAGGCCCGATACCTTCAGGCGGAGGTTCCGGTGATGATCTCGGGGATTTTTCCATGGAGAGCGATTCTGATGATATGTTTACCTTTGATGAAGCGCCGGTTCCCAAGGCTAAACCTGCACCGGTGCCTGCTCCTCAGGTGAAATCTGATCCCGCTATTGCCACTGAATTTTCCAGCGAAATGGATGATTTTCTTTCAGATGACAGTTCTCTCGATGATTTTGGCGATTTTGATCTCGACAGCTCCCCTGCGGCGTCTCCAGGTTTGAAACCGAGGTTTGATGAGGGGGAATCTCTTTTTAAACGGCAGAATTATCCCGGTGCTCTTGAAATATTTCAGGGTATCCTCGATGATGGAGAACCGGCAAAAAATGGAGATCTTAAATATTTTGTTGATTCGCATTTTTATGCCGGTGTCTGTTACTATGAAATGAAAAAATTCAAGGAATCGATGAACCTCTTTGCTGAAATTATAAAGAACAGAGGGGATTCTGAAAAATATAAAGGTGCGGTTTTTTATGCCGGCCAGATATTTGAAGCAGCGGGACAGAAGGATAAGGCCATTACATATTATAATAAAGTGCTTAACATTACCCCCAGTGATTCCCTGAACGGCATGGCCATGGATAAAATTAAAGCCCTCCAGAGAGGACGGTAAGAGACTATGCTTGAACTGGATGAAAAATTTTTCGGCCGTTTCGGAGTTGAATACTCCCCTAACCAGATAATTTTCTGCGAATATGAGCCGGGCTATGAGTTCTACTTTATTCAGAAAGGAAAAGTCAGGATCGTTAAGATTATTAATGACAGGGAAAAGACCATTGATGTCCTGGGACCAGGGGATGTTTTCGGCGAAATGGCGATTCTTGAAGAGCAGCCCAGGTCTGCAACAGTTATTGCAATTGATAATGTGAGGGTGCTTAAATTTCACAGGGATAATTTTGACGCTCTCCTCGCGGGTAATCCGCAGCTGGCATATAAACTGCTCCTTATTTTTTCAAAGAGGATATATGACCAGAAGAGGCGCCTTATGATATTACTCCTTGAGGAGCCTTCGGTAAAAGTCATGGATGTTCTGATTATGCTGGCGGAGCAGAACCAGCAGTTCGACTTTGAAGGGGAGATTACTCTGAACACAACAGCTCGCCAGGTTGCAAGCTGGGCAGGGATGGCGGAGTCAGAAGCTCAAAAAGAGTTGACACATCTGGCACGTGTTGACAAAATTGACTTATTCGAGGACAGGATTGTTGTAAAAAACATCCGTGACTTCCAGAGAGTGGTTACTTCCAGAAGGAAAAATCTCTACTCGTAAAGGTATAAAATCCAGAAAATAACGCTCCCGTAGCTCAGGTGGATAGAGCAGCGGTTTCCTAAACCGTGTGTCGGTGGTTCGAGTCCTCCCGGGAGCGCACAAAACGATAAAAAAAAATAAAGCGGGTGAAACCGCTTATTTTTTTATTCAGAGGCAGTATATGGAAGGTAAACTTGACAGTATAAAAGTTAGGTTCGAAGAGATCGAGCGGCAGCTCAGCGATCCTGAAACAATTGCTGATCAGAAGATGTTCAGAGAACTGAACAAGGAGCACTCACAGCTATCCCCTGTTGTAACAAGATATAATGAATACCTGAATCTCACAAAATCCCTTAAAGACAGCAAAGAGCTGATTGAAACAGAAAAAGATCCCGAGATGAAGGAGATGCTTCAGGAGGAGATCGCAGACCTTCAGCAGAAGATCGATGACCTTAACGAAAAGCTCCTTATCATGCTCCTTCCGAAAGATCCCAATTCCGGGAAAGACGTAATCATGGAGATCCGTGCAGGCACAGGTGGTGACGAGGCAGCTCTCTTTGCCACTGATCTTTTCAGGATGTACACACGCTACGCTGAAGTAAAGGGGTGGAAGGTGGAACTCCTTGAGGCTAACACCAATGAACTCGGCGGGTACAAGGAGGTCTCCTTTTCGATTAAAAGCCCGGAGGTTTATGACCACCTTAAATTTGAATCCGGCGTACACAGGGTTCAGCGTGTACCGGAAACAGAGGCAAGCGGAAGGATTCACACTTCCGCAGTAACAGTTGCTGTTCTCCCTGAAGCAGAAGAGGATGAAATAGATATTGATCCTAATGATATCCGCACGGATGTTTACAGGTCATCAGGACACGGCGGCCAGTCTGTAAACACTACTGATTCCGCTGTAAGGATTACCCATATACCTACAGGTATGGTTGTCACATGCCAGGATGAAAAATCGCAGATAAAGAACAAGGCTAAAGCGCTCCGTGTTCTTAAAGCGCGTCTCCTGGAAAAGATGACTGATGAGAGGATGGCCAAGGAGTCCGAGATGCGGAGATCCCAGGTGGGCTCAGGCGACAGGAGTGAAAGAATAAGGACATATAATTATCCCCAGTCCCGTATGACAGACCACAGGATCGGCCTTACGCTATATTCACTTGATAAAGTAATGGAGGGTGAGATAAGCGAAATAATCGAGGCCCTTAAAAAAGCCGAAATTGACGCTCTCCTGAAGACAATTAAGTAGCCGGTGCTTTCATTGAAGATTGGTGAATATATTAAAAGTATTACAAAGTCGCTTAGTGATGCCGGTATTGCATCACCTGCACTTGACGCTGAAGTTATTGCCGCGCATTTTCTTGACATGGAGAGGCACCAGCTTCTGACCTGGAATGACCGCCTCCTCACAGATTCCGAAAAATCAGTAATTGATAAAGCTGTAAAGAGAAGGCTTAAATTTGAGCCTGTTGCCTATATTACCGGAGTGAAAGAGTTCTATTCTCTCGAATTCGCCGTGAATAAAGATGTGCTTATCCCCAGGCCTGAAACAGAACTCCTTGTGGATATGGCAATATACTGGGCAGGGCTCAATTCATCAGTCCTGGACCTTTGCACAGGTTCCGGTGCCATAGCTGTGGCTCTCAAGCACTCGCGCGGCGACCTTGATGTCTGCGCATCTGATGTTTCAGCCAGAGCGCTTAAGGTGGCAGAGAAGAACGCGGAGAGGCTCCTCGGCAAAAGGAGGATCTCTTTTTTTGAGGGGGATCTTTTTGCTCCCTTTAAAAATGAGAAATTTGACCTTATAGTTTCCAACCCTCCATATGTTGCGGGAGATCTGAAAGGGGAGCTTCAGAAGGAGCTGGATTACGAGCCGCATAATGCTCTTTATGCTGAAGATGACGGAAGAGCGGTAATCAGAAGAATAATTGAAGAAGCTCCGTCCTATCTTGAAGAAAAGGGTGTGCTGCTGCTTGAGATCGGGAGCAACCACAGGGAGTTTATTGAGGATGAGGGTAAAAGGCGCGGTTTTACAGTGTCAGTTCTTAATGACTATGCCGGGCTCCCGAGAGTCGCCACGTTAAAAAAGTAGTTTACATAATTTATTGTTATTAAATTTATATTATTGCTGAAGTATGTCATTTCGAAGAAGCGGCAGCGACTGAGAAATCTAAAAAACAATTAATTAAAATTTTCATTATTATATTAGCAAAAAAAAGTTTTCTGATTAAGAGATTTCTCACCCGAAAAATTGAAGGGGGTTCGAAATGACAGGGTAAAACTCTATGTCATTTCGAAGAAGCGGTAGCGACTGAGAAATCTATTCTTTAAGATACTTTTAAGATTTCTCACATGCGTTCGAAATGACAGTTTGAACGCATTGATTCTGTAATCATAAATGGAAGAGGATGGGGTCTGGTGGCTTCCGCGGTCTTCAAAACCGTAGGCTGTAGTTTACTGCAGCGGCAGGTTCGATTCCTGCCCCTTCCGCATTAATTATCCTCTCTGTCGAAAAGCTGTTTCCAGATTGCGTTATAAAGCTCCTCCTTCTTTATAGGCTTAGCTATAAAATCGTCTGCACCTGAATTTCGTGCTTTCTCCCTGTGTTCTGACATTGATGTTGCTGACTGCGCTATCATGGGGAGTTGGGGCCTTACCTTTCTAATCCGTTCCATTGCTGTGTACCCGTCAATATCAGGGAGTGTGAGATCCATCAGCACAAGATCAATGCCCGGATCTTCTGCGCAGAGCTTCACAGATTCGCTGCCGCTTTCTGTGGATATAAGTTCAGCACCTGTAGCCTCTATGAATTTTTCCATAAGTTTCCGGTTAACAGGCTCATCCTCAACAAGAAGTATTTTTTTGCCGGTAATATTATATGATTCAGTGGAACCGGTGAAAGATTTAATATGTTTCAACTCATCACTTCTGATATAAGGTATCGTTATACTGACTTCTGTCCCGCAGTCCACTTCGCTTTTAATAGTTATGGTTCCATCAAGAGATTCTGTGAGACCTTTAACAATTGCAAGGCCCAATCCGGTCCCCCCGGCTGCAGGAATTTTCCCCTCCTGGAAAAACGGAGTGTATATTTTTTTAAGTGCATGTTCAGCAATCCCTATACCTGTATCTTTTACATAGAATCTTATGCAGTGAGGTTCAGGAATTTCATAGCCCGTGGTGATTGTGCCATGTTCAGTGAACTTCACCGCATTGTTCAGCAGGTTGGAGAGTATCTGGAAAATCCTTGTCTCATCAGTGCGGATTATATCATCCCCGTCATGCAGGGCTTTTTCCACAACAAGGTTCAGGTTTTTTTCAACTACTCTCCGTGAAAGGGATACAACTGATACCAGGTCTTCAATCAGTTTGTTAATTGATACATCGCTGATATAAACTTTTACTACACCTGCCTCAATCTTTGAAAGATCAAGAATGTCGTCAAGTAGCCCTAAAAGCCTCTCGCCGCCGTTTTTTATGTTTTTAACGAAGATATCTTTCTCTTCAGTGGAGAGATCAGGTTTGCTGAGGAGCTGTGCGAAACCGATAATGGCGTTTAATGGCGTCCGGATTTCGTGAGACATGTTTGCCAGGAAAGATGATTTAAGCCTGTCAGCTTCTTCAGCTTTTAGTTTTTCGGAGATAAAGCGTCGTCGCGTATCCTGAAGATACGCAATAATTGTAAAGAGAGAGATAGAAATATTCAGAATCACTCCCGCAATAATACCGTAAATCAGATCCGGCCTTTCTATATCTTCAAAAGGGACATAAAGTCTCTGAATCCCCCAGATAATAAGAAGAGTACCGGCGATAACTCTTTCAAGTTTAACAGCCTGTTTCCCGGTTATAAAAAGATAGCCGGCATAAGAATATGCTATAAAGAATAATATTGCCGGCGGAAAATTCCGTGTCTTAAAATCAGTATCAGCAAATTTTATAAGAATAATCCATAAGCAGCTTAGTATAAAAAAGAGAATCCATGACGGATGCAATTTTTTTTTGTAATAAATACAGATCCCGTATAATATCATATAACAGTTTATAAGAGCGAATATCTCAGCTGCTGATAAAAAGAATGAAGAATAACCTGGAAAAACAATTCCTGATATCAATAATATCAAACCCACAAAATACGCACTCCAGGCGATTGTCCATGCAAGAATGGCCTTTGGTTTTTCATTCGTAAAATATAGTATAATGAAAAGTGAAGTCATTATGAAGGAGAAAGCGAATGCTAATATCAGAGACGGCTCATTCCACATCATTTTGAATTCTCTTTCTCATCCCTGATTTTCATAAGTACCTTGTAAACTTCCTCTATGATAAAGGGTTTCATTAAATATCCGTTCATCCCTGCTCTGCCTGAATATTCAATTGATCTTTCGATAAGATCAGCAGATATTCCGTAAATCGGCGTCTCTCTGTTCGGGCCGTTTCCCGAGCGGATTATTGATGCTGCTTCAATCCCGCTCACTGCGGGCATATGGAAATCCATAAGTATAAGATCAAATTTTTCAGTACCGGCACTTTCTATTACATCCTGCCCGTTAAATACAGATTCAGATATACATCCTGCTTTGCCCACTATGTTTTCAATTACCTTCATGCTTATGGGGTTATCTTCGGCAAGGAGTATCTTTAAACCGAGATTTTTTGCGTTAATAAGTGAAGGCTTGGGGCTCTCCCCTTCTACACAGGTCATTCTGAGGCGCAGTGTGAATGTGCTCCCTTTACCCGGCTCACTCTCTACATCAAGGGTACCCCCCATAACTGTTACAAGGCTCTTTGTAATGGCAAGCCCCAGCCCTGTGCCGCCGGAGAATGATGCAGGGTCATGCACCTGTTCGTACTGCCTGAAAATTTTTGAGAGCTGTTTTTCGTTCATCCCGATACCGGTATCCTGAACAGTTATTATGAGATCAATTTCACCGTCTCCCGCGGGAGCAGAATCAGCAGTTATAACAACTTCCCCTTCGATAGTATATTTTATCGCGTTACTCCCGAGGTTAAGGAGGATCTGCCTGAGGCGTTTTATATCGCCGGTAACTGTGGTGCAATGTGAAACACGGTTTTCAAGCCTGATATCAAGCTCTCTTTCCGCTGCAAATCCCCGGAGTATCCAGATATAGTTGTCGAGAAAACTGTTAATATTAAATGGTTCATTGAGGAGGATAAACTTCCCTGATTCGATTTTCGACATGTCGAGAATATCATTGATTATGCTCATTATTGCTTCGGCAGATGTTTTTATTCCGGTTGCCAGTTCCTTCTGCGCGGGGTCAGTTGTAATATCGAGGAGCATATCAGAAAATCCCAGCACTCCGGCCATCGGTGTACGTATCTCGTGGCTCATGTTTGCGAGAAATTCTGTTTTGGTTTTTGTGGCTTTTTCGGCAATCTCTTTCTGCTTTGCTGTTTCAGTAAGAGCGTCACCGAGCTGCATTTCAACGGTCCGGTTCAGTTCAACAAGGTTCATTATCTCTTTAAATTCGGGAGATATATATCTAAGTTTATCAGGTGAAGGGGTATAGTCGTGACGGAAGAGTACTGTGTAGATCTCTTTTAACGGGATAACAATACCATACCTGAGAGTTACCCCCACAATAAGAAAAGCTGCAATAAAAAACAGGATAAAAATTTTCTGAAACCGGCGGTCTGCTGATATATCTTTAAGGTACGAGGATTTAATCAGTAAATGGATATAGGCAATGTCATCACCATTTATATCTTTAAAGGCTCCATTGATGGGGAGTACAAACTCGTCATGGGGGGTGTCTTTTTTATTCTCCTGAATTTCAGCATCCTGAATCTGCGGGAGAAATGATTTTAATCTTTGAATAAAATTTTCATCATAGGGGATTGCGGTGACTATATACCCTGCGGGATCTGTTTTCCGATCTTTATCTCCATTGGGATGTATTGAAGAAACGGTTATTTCGAAAATAGTATCATTTTTTTTGTAGTGGAAGGTGAAAAATCTCTCCTTCCCGGATCTCTCTATTAATGAAGGGATAATCGGTTTAAGATCTCCGGCTTCTGCTGCAATACTGCTGTTGTTGTAGTAATATAGCTCTCTGAAATCAGCAGTGTAAACCCAGGTTTCGCCTATGCCGAACACATCCCCGCTTGCATCAATATTATCAGCGGCATAGACCCGGTTCCTGTTTTTTATGTATGAAACTGATTCGTCCCAGATTGTCAAATCTTTAAGGTAGTTTTTTACAGGGGTTGAATACATCTGCAGGGATTTTTCAAGAATTGAAAGATAGACCCTGCTGAGTGAAGCGCGCAGATGCTCCTCCTCCTTTTTCTCCCTGTAAAAATTAATTCCAATCAGGGTAAAGAAAAGGAGGAATATAATTATAAAAAGAGCAATTCCGCGCTGAATCAGGTTCATGTCCCTCCTGCGGCAGGGGAGGCGTTATCAGTTTTTCATTGACTGTATAGGGGCTGGGATCCTCCCCCCTCTCCTTACAAAAACTGATGCTGAATCCCTGTGAACAGGTATAATCCTCGCCCTTCCAAGAAGCCCGCCAAGAGTGATTTCATCACCGGGCTTTGCTCCGGGAACAGGGAGGAGCCTCACTGCCGTTGTTTTAGAATTTATTACTCCGATACTTATCTCATCAGCAATAATTGCTGCTATTGTTTCAGCCGGTGTGTCCCCGGGGACTGCAATCATATCAAGGCCCACTGAACATACTGCTGTCATTGCTTCAAGTTTGTCGAGAGAGAGTTTCCCCTCTGCAGCCCGCCTTTCCATTGTGGAATCTTCACTCACAGGGATGAATGCGCCTGATAATCCGCCGACATAAGATGAAGCGAATGCCCCGCCTTTTTTTACCGCGTCATTCAGGAGGGCAAGGGCTGCCGTTGTACCATGTGTGCCGCATGCCTCAAGGCCCATTGCTTCAAGAATGTCAGCAACACTGTCACCGATTGCCGGTGTCGGGGCAAGTGAGAGGTCAAGGATGCCGAAGGACACGCCAAGCTCCTTTGCCACTTCGCGGCCAACAAGCTCACCCATGCGTGTAATTTTGAATGCGATCTTTTTTACCGTTTCAGATACAATTTCAAAGTCAGCGTCAGGGGGTAGACTTTTAATCGCGCGGTAAACAACACCTGGACCTGATACTCCCACATTCAGTGTTGCGCCGCCCTCGCCGGGACCGTGGAGCGCCCCTGCCATGAAGGGGTTATCCTCCGGAATGTTGGCGAATATAACAAGCTTGGCGCAGCCGATTGCCTGCCTGTCAGCGGTGAGCTCTGCCGCTCTTTTTACGATTTCACCCATGCGCATAACAGCGTCCATGTTTATCCCCGCCTTGGTTGTGGCAACATTGACAGATGAGCAGAGCCTCTGAGTTGAGGCAAGTACATGAGGAATGGAATCAAGGAATGCAGACTCCCCGGATGTGATCCCTTTGTGAACCAGCGCCGAGTACCCTCCGATAAAATCGATACCCATTTCACTTCCGGTTTTATCAATAATATCAGCGGCTTTAATGTATTCCTCAAGGCTTCTCTCTCTTCCGAACACAAGGGAGAGAGGTGTGAGGGAGACGCGTTTGTTTACGATTTTTACGCCGTAACGCCCTGCAATTTTATCCGCTGTTTTAACTATGTCAGCACCGTGGCGCAGCATCTTCTCCCTGACTTTTTCCGCGCTTTTTACGGCGTCATCAGTGATGCAGTCAAAAAGGGAGAGACCAAGTGTGACAGTGCGCACATCGAGATTTTCCAGCGCGTTCATCTTTATTGTTTCAAGAATTTCAGATACTTCGTATTTCATGCACGTTACCTATATCCTGTTCATGCTGCGGAATATATTTTCGTGCTGAATGTATATCCTGAGGTTCTTCTTCTCCGCGATTGTGTCCATTATCTTCTGGAGTTCATCAATGGAGACTTTCATATCTTTAACATCAATGGTCAGTATAAGGGCAAAGTATCCTGATACAATGGCCTGGTTCATCCCTTCAATGTTTGCTTTGCTCTCCGCAAGGGCGCGGGTAACTTCAGCCACAATCCCCATGGAGTCCTGCCCGATAACAGAGACAACTGCAAGTTCCCGCTGTGCCTTCTCCTCCATCTTCATCCGTAGTAAAACAAGTTCGTCCGGTGTAACTGTAAAGGTGAGTTTTTCTGTAATTTTTTTTATTATTGCGTCGAGTTTGCCTGGATGAAGACTCTCCCCAAGCTCCTCCTTAATGACCTGTGTGATGTTCTTTTCAATTCGTTCCTGTATATCCATAAGATCCTGCCATGTTTTTTTCTGAGATAATCAGTCAGCGGGGAGCTATAAGTCCATAATTAATTGATATTCATGCTCAAAATTTTCAGATTGAATTTCTCCTTAGATTAAATTAATCGATCTGATGCGGAAAGTCAATTGCGGATATATTTTAAGAAGGCTGTTAAAGAGGGGGTTTTCTTCCCGGAGATGTATGAATCCCTCCTGATGAGGGAAATTTCCCTATTGAAGAGGAAATGTTCCCTGTGAGAGATGCACG
>ERZ795057.956-NODE-956-length-27253-cov-5.521877_pt1 | contig 27253 bp, 23 predicted proteins | sample MGYA00375141_ERZ795057 | MGnify/ENA primary metagenome ERZ795057 (study PRJEB30186, sample SAMN05720163) | activated sludge metagenome | isolation source: Anaerobic digester | place: Hong Kong | collected 2015-01-26 ...
TCTCCACCCTGGTGACAGGTTGATTGTAAGCGATGATCGCCAAAGTCTCAAGGACAGATTTTGAAAGGCGGAAGGTCTTTTTCATATTGTAGAGTTCCTCGATGTAACGGCCGAATTCAGGAGATGTCCGGAACTCGAAACCACCGTTAAGGTAAAAGATACGAAACCCTCTTTGATCCCGTTCGTACTCCTCATTCAGGAAACGGACCGCCTCTTCAATATCCTTCTCTTTGACAGCCTCTTCTCCGAGGATCTCCCTTATGCGTTTCGCCGTCAACGGTTCCCGGGCCGAAAATATCAAAGCTTCGATAACTGGTTTTGCGTCTTGTATATCCATATTTCTCCAAACACCTCATTCTGCATGATCTTAATCTCTTTCAGGCGGGCCAGCTCCAAAACCGCCAACACGTAGACGACCATCTCCAGTTTATTCCGTGACATCTGCAGCAGTTCACTCACACGAAGAGGTTCCCCGCTCAGGATCCATTCCTGTATAGAACGGATCTTGTCCTCGACTTTATAATCTTCTTTGACCACTTCATGAAACGTTACATTGTTCACTCGCTCCATCAAATCATGAAAGGCATCCAGAAGTTCATAAAAGGACGTGTCAAAAAGGAGCTCCCGGCTGACATACATGGCCATCTCTTTGCTCACATCCCTACGGTAGGTCTCGGCCATAGCGGCTTCCTTCTCTTCCAGGATCCCGGCAATGGCCTTAAAAGTCTTGTATTCGATAAGCTGGCTTACCAGATCCCTCCTGGGGTCTTCCACATCTATTTCATCCTCGGTGACCGTCTCGGCAGGGAGCAGCATTTTCGATTTTATATACATAAGAGTCGCCGCCATGACCATAAATTCTGTGGCGATATCCATATCCATCTTGGACATCATATCCAGATAGGCGATGTATTGAGCGGTGATAACAGATATCTTGATATCGTAAATATCCATTTTATTCTCTTTGATCAGGTAAAGAAGGAGGTCCAGGGGGCCTTCAAAGACCTCTAGTTTGATATTCAGTTTATCCATTGTTTTTCAGTATTTCCAGAATATCCCCGACATTGAAGGGCTTATGAAGAACTTTCTTGAAAAGCGCCAGGTCTTGGGGATTAAAGTGTGATTCGGGCCAGCCGGACATCAGATAGGCCTCCGGAGTCTTTCCCTCTTCGCGGATCTCTTTCATAAAAGCTATCCCATCTTCCTCTTTCAGGGAGTAGTCGACAAAGATCATGTCATATCCCCCGCTGCGGATCAGTTCTCTGGCTTCCCGGACAGAACTTGCTACATCACAATCGGCTCCGCCTATTTCACAGATATCTCTGAACAGGTCTCCGATGAAGGCTTCATCATCGACGATCAGAACTCTCATAGTCCCCCCTTTGTGATAAGTACTGCAGCCAGAACAGCGATTCCCTCTCCCCGTCCGATAAATCCCATCCCTTCGTTGGTCTTCCCTTTGACCGAGACCTGAGAGGAGCTTATCCCGCACAGGGAAGCGATCCTTCCCCTCATCTCCGGGACATAAGAAGCGATCTTCGGCTCCTCAGCCAAAATCACGAGGTCGATATTCTCCACCGTCCAGGGCGGAGCGATCATCTCCATGACCCTCTCCAGGAGGATGGTGCTCTTTATCCCTGCATATTCAGGGTCGGTATCGGGAAAATGTTCCCCGATATCCCCTCTTCCCACAGCTCCCAGAAGCGCATCGATCAAAGCATGGAGGACAGCATCGGCATCTGAATGTCCCTTCAGGGTTTTATGAAAAGGGACATAGACCCCTCCCAAAAAGACTCCGTTCCCTTCTGTAAAGCGGTGTGAATCGTAACCGATCCCGGTCCTTATCATAATCCCTTCGCTTCGCATAATTTTTCCGCCCACATGAGGTCTGCAGGTGTGGTGATCTTAATATTGTCCTCTTCTCCGAGTATAGTAAAGACAGCGAAGTTTTTCAATTCAAAAAGGAGAGAATCGTCTGTGACACTTCTGCCTCTATACTCTCTGTGAAGAGCCTTTAAGGAAGGCAGATGAAAAAACTGGGGAGTCTGGGCCCTTCTCAAACGGTCCCGTTCCAGGGTCCGCATGACATAGCCGTTCTCGACTTCTTTGACTGTATCTGTCACGGGAATCACCGGGATCACAGCTTCATGAGCCTCAAGGGCCTTTAGCCCCCTCTCCAGAAGAGACGCCCCGGCCAGAGGACGCACAGCGTCGTGGATGATAATAAAGTCCGTCTCCGGCATGGACTCCAAGGCTCTGCAGACAGTCTCCTGCCTTGTCTCTCCTGCCGGAGTCAGCCTGACTTCCGACTCCAGTCCCCATTCTCTGAAAAGGGAGACTGCGTAACCCCAATCTTCTTCAGGAATCCCTGCATAGAGGGCATCACACCAATCTCTGTCCCGGAAGAGGAGGAGGGAACGGATCAGGAGAGGGATTCCCCTGAGAGGGAGAAATTGCTTTTTTACTGTTCCGCCGTAACGCTCTCCCCGCCCCCCCGCCACCACAAGGGCTGTGATGCGCCCGTTTTCCATCAGGGGAACGCCTTTCCGGCCAATTCATGAATGGTCGTGCAGGGAATGATCTCCAACTCTTTTTTCTTCAGGCTTTCGGCTTTACCGGGAACAAAGGCGCGCCTGAACCCCAGTTTGGCCGCCTCCTCGATCCTCTTCTCCAGAAAGGGGATATTCCTGATCTCTCCGGAAAGGCCTACTTCCCCCATGAAAAGGTCCCGCCGGTCGAGTTCCCTGTTCTTAAGAGAAGAGAGGACGGCCATGGCCACAGCCAGCCCGATGGAGGGTTCCTGAGCCCGAAACCCGCCTACGATATTGAGAAAGACATCCTGCTGGCCCAGATGGAAATTGAGCCGTTTTTCCAGGACTGCCAGGATGATGTTCATCAAACGTGTATCTATCCCGTTGGCGACCCTCTGGGGCATGGCATAGACAGAACGTGACGTGAGGGCCTGGATCTCAAGGAAAATGGGCCGGATCCCCTCCATGACCGATCCCATGACACTGCCGGACAAAAAGGGGCTTTCTTCTATGAAAAAGGATGAGGGATTGAGCACTTCCCGGAGTCCTTCTTTTTCCATGGTAAAGACCCCGATCTCCTGGGTGGAACCGTAACGGTTCTTTTTGGCCCTGAGGATCCGCCAGAAATTCTTGTCATCTCCTTCGAGAAGCAGGACCACATCGACCATATGCTCCATGAACATGGGGCCGGCTACATTCCCCGACTTGGTCACATGGCCTATGACCAGGATAGTCTTGCCGTGCCGCTGTGCTGCTTCCCGGAGGCGGAACATGGCATTTCTGATCTGAGAGACCGTCCCGGGTACGGCATCAAGATCTGTATCATAGACTGTCTGGATCGAATCTATGACGACAAGGTCGGTTTCCTCTGAAATGATCATCGTCAGGATCTCATCCAGCCTCTCTTCATTGGAGACAAGAATCCCCTCATGGATGCCCAGCCTGTCGGCCCGGTCCTTGATCTGGATGCTGCTCTCTTCTGCGCTGAAATAGAGGATCCGGCCTCCTCTCTCCTGAAGGCCGTGACAGATTTGAAGCGTCAGGGTGGATTTGCCGATCCCCGGGCCTCCCGACAGGAGTAAAATGCTTTTTTGGAAGATCCCTCCCCCGGTGACCCGGTCGAACTCACCGATTCCCGTCAAAAGACGCGAGGCCCGGCTTCCGGCTTCCAGATCCCCCAGAGAGACCGCTGTCTGCGGGGCAGGCCCTTTCCTCACAGAGGGCCTGTTTTTGGCCTGGATCTCTTCCTCAAAAGAGTCCCAGGCGCCGCATTCGGGACAGCGTCCCATCCACCGGGGAGACGATTTTCCGCATTGACTGCAAACAAAAATATGTTTTTCTTTCGAAGCCATGATCAAAATACCGAAAACTTAAAATATTTTCGCGGGTTTTTCTTGATATCCTCAAGGAGAAGTTTCAATTCTTCCGATGCTTCGTTAATATTCTCATAGAGCTCTTCTTCGCCCATAAGCCGTCCCACACTACCCTCTTTTTCCTGAATCTTCCGGTTGATCTCTGCCATGAGGGTGGAGAGTTCGTCAAGGCTGCGGCTGAAATCTTCCAGATTGGTGATAATGGCGTCGATCTTCTCTCCCTTGCCTGCAAATCCCTGTTCGAGTTCTCCTGCCACCTTCTCCACATGGACGGCCACCCGGGGAAGAGACATGGCCGACTGGTTCACCGCAGTAGTCGCTTCAAGGATATTTTTCCTGTTCTCCCTGAGAATCGTGTCGGCAGTGTTCATAGCAGCGGTCACGCTTTCCAGGGCTCCCATAAAGATGTCGATACTGTCCGTGCTGATCAGCTGGCTCAGCTGTGACATGATCTGATCCAGGTTATTGGCGATCTCATTCCCCTTGACAAAAAGCTCTTCGGTGCTCATGGGATCGATCCCGGCCACAGTGCTGTTATCCGGAAGCATGGGCTCTGAAATGGTTCCCGGGGAGATCTCCACATACTTCTCCCCCAGAAGGCCCAGGGTATTGATATAAAAACGGGAATCTTCCCTGAGACGGATATCCTCCCGGATCCACAACCGGACCATCACATGGAGAGTCCCCTTTTGGTCATAGACCATTTGGACATCGTCCACGGTCCCTACATTGACTCCTGCCAGGCGGACGGGAGCGTTCTCCTCCAGCCCGTTAGTGAAATTAAAGCTTACGAAGATATTATACCCTTTGCTGAAAAATTTGAACTCTCCGAAAAGCAAAAAAATGGCGAATAAGACAATGACCCCGCTGGCGACGAATATCCCCCATTTGACTTCTTTGCCTGCCATCCGCCCTCCTTTCCTCTCACTGCCCGAACTGTATCGGGCCTTTGTTCTCCCTTTGAATAAACTGCTGCAGGACAGAGTTCTTCTCCTGCTTCATCCGGGCAACACTCCCGTTAAAAATGATCTTTCCGTCATAAAGCATACAGACCTCATCCGAAATATGCGCCACCGACTGCATATCATGGGTGACTACCACAGAGGTCAGTCCCAGTTCTCTGTTCAGGGTCAGAATCAAATCATCGATGACGGCAGACATGACGGGATCCAGCCCTGTGGTGGGTTCATCATAGAGGATATAACGGGGATTATGGACAATAGCCCTGGCCAGGGCCACCCGCTTTTTCATCCCGCCGCTCAGTTCCGACGGTTTAAGCGACTCCACATGGACCATCCCCACGAGCTCAAGGGTCTCGGCGGCTTTTTTCTGCAAAATTCTTTTATCATAATGATGATGCCGGCCTCCTTCCCAGACCAGGGGGAAAATGACATTTTCCCAGACAGTCAGTGAGTCGAAGAGAGCCCCGCCCTGGAAAAGATAGCTGAATTTCGACCGGCAAAGGCGCATGGCCTCGTCATCCAGGTCCTTCAGCACCTCTCCATCCACAGATACCTCCCCCTCATCCGGATTGTGAAGCCCCACAACATGCTTCAGCAGGACACTTTTGCCGCATCCGCTCTGGCCGATGATCGTAGTGACCTTCCCCTCTTCGATCGTCAGAGAGACCCCTTTGAGGACGGCTTTCCCGTTAAAACTTTTGTAAAGGTTCCTGATCTCTATCATCGTCTCTCACCCGAAGAAGAGGGCTGTGAGAAAATAATCCGCCACAAGGATGAGGATAGAGGCGACCACAACAGCATTGGTCGTCGCCTTTCCCACCCCTTCGGCTCCGCCCTGCGTAAAGTAACCGAAATAACTTCCTACAACGACAATGATCTGTGAAAAGGCCATGCTTTTGATAAGGCCTGAAAGGATATCCAAAGAGTCAAGATAAAATCTGATATTGTCAATATATTTGAGTATATGTATATGCAGGATCTTCCCCGCCACAAGATAAGAGCCCGCGATGGCGATGGCGTCGGCAAAGACGGTGAGCATGGGGATCATGACCAGCGCAGCCAAAAGACGTGGCGCCACAAGATAATTGAGAGGGTTGACAGACATGACTTCCAGGGCATCGATCTGTTCGGAGATACGCATGGTCCCCACTTCCGCAGCGATCCCCGAGCTAAGCCGCCCTGCCAGGATCATGGCCGCAAAGACAGGCCCCAGTTCACGGCAGACAGCCACGGCTACGATCCCACCCACATACATCTCTGCTCCAAACGTGCGGAGTTCATAGATAAGCTGATAGGACATGATGATCCCCATGAACGCCGAAACGAGGATGATAATAGGCAGAGAACGGACGCTGATCTCATAGAGGTCCTTGAACATGTGGGAAAATGGGGGAAACGGGAAAAAAGAGCGGTAGGAACGGTCCACGAAGAGAGAGAACCTTCCTACATTTTCCGCAGCCCCCAGCAAGCTTTTTTTAATCATAACCTGATGATAAATCATCCCCGCAAAAAGTCAACTTCAACTTGATTGAAGTCACTGAACGGAGTATAATCGATTTATGAATGATATCATCGTGGCTACCTTCGGAAAGAATTCTCTTCTTTTTCTCATCCTGACGGTTTTCGGGCTTCTTGTGCTGAAGCTTCATGTCGCCGGCGAGACCGGAGCCACCCCTCTCCGGCAACTTTTCATGACTCTCCTCCCCTTCGGCACGGTCCGGGCTTCTTTTCGTGAGTTCTCAAAAGGTAAAGCCCTCTTCATCCTCCTGTTCACACTGGCTGCCTGGGCTCTTATCCTCTTTTTCCTCTATGCCCACATCCAGTACAGAAGTTTTCTTCATCAGCTCTCGATCTCATAACCCTTCCGTCATCAATATTTATTGATTTCCCCTCTCTTCTGTGTTATTCTCTAAGTGGAGTGAGAATATGGCTAAAAAAAACAGTGAATTTTTAAACACCGTTATTATTTCCGGCAAGGAATATCAGATCAAGACCGTAGTAGACCGCTATAATACCATGCGCTCCAAGATCATCCATAAGGGGAAAATCATCTCCGAAAAGACTCTTAAACTGGAAAACTCAGAAAACGAGAAGAGCCTTATCACCTATATCGAAAAACTCCATCGCGATTTCATCCATGAACTCTCCATTCTCAACAATATCAATGAGGAAGAAGAAAACAAGCAAAACATCAAGTTCATCCTCTTTCTCGGAGCTGTCTATTTTACCAAGGGCCTTCTCGAGGAGGCCAGGGAGATCTTCAAAAAAGCGTTGAAATGGGACAGCAACTGTGTCGAAGCCTACAATTACCTCGGGGTCATCTATTTGAAATCGGGAAACATCCCCCAGGCTATCGATTATTTAAAAAAAGCAGCGGCCATGGCCCCCGACATCCCTGAGACAAAGATCAAACTCATCGACGCTTACATCGAACTGGACAATCTCAAAAAGGTCGAAGAAGAGCTGACACGCCTTTACAAACGCCAGCCCGATTACCATTACGTCTATTGGTATTTTGTCCTGATCAATCTGAAGAAGCTCCTTTCAGGCCAGTATAAAGACAACGAGGATATCAAGCTTCTGGAAAAGATCATCGAATGGATGAAAAAGGGGCATGAACTGGCGGGCGAATTCATCGACAAGGAGCTCTTTGAAAAGGCCTACATCGATATCAACGCAAGGCAGTATGAATCTGCTTATAAAAGCATTAAAGAGCTCATCGAAGAGTGTAAAAACACCTATTTCAATAAAGAGATCGACCATTTTCATATTTTCCTTATGAAGTATAAAAAAGAGAAGGACCCGGCGCTTCTCAAAGAGACTCTGGATACCTTTTCAGAGATGCTGAAAAACGACCCTTCCAACAAGATCCTTCTGAACAAGGTGGGGATCCTCCGGTTCCTTGCCGGACAGGAAGAGCTGGCCCGCGCCAGGGATTATTTCAAAGACTCCCTGACATCGGACCCCACTTACAGCTTTGCCCGGAAAAACCTCAACCTGACCCGTAATGCCATCCGCAATGTGGACAATCTGATCTTCGACTTTTTAAAACAATAAAAAAAGGGCGCCGGAAGCGCCCTTTCGATCACTTTGACAGAAGGGTTTCAAAGTCCCAGGATTTCTTCGATGTTTTCCAGATAGGTCTTGATATCTTCCTTAGTCCTCTCGGCCATATGGGCCACACGAAAAGAGTTGTTCTTCATCTTTCCATACCCGTTGGAGAAGACATAACCGCGTTTTCTGAGTTCCTTGGACAAGGCGCCCAGGTCGGCTTCTTTGGTGTTTTTGATGGTGGTGACTGTCCGTGATGCGATCTTCTCATCTTTGATAAAGAGTTCAAAATGCTTTTCAGCCCAGGACCTGACAAAACGCATGTTCTCCTCATGGCGTTTAAAGACATTCTCCAACCCTGTCTTAAAGATCCTGTCCAGAGAGACATTCAGAGCATAGAGATGAGAGATGCTGGGGGTCGAAGGATACTGATGAGGTTTGTCTACGGCGTATTTGTAGAGCTGGACAAGGTCGAAATAATAACCCCTGTTTTCCACTGTACGGGCTCTGTCAATAGCCTTTTGGGAGACAGAACAGACGGAAAGTCCCGGAGGCACGCCCAAAGCCTTCTGTGAGGAAGAGATCAGGATATCGATCCCCAGTTTGTCAGCTTCGATCTTCGCCCCGCCCAGAGAGGAGACGGCATCCACAAGCCAGACCACTTCAGGGTACTTTTTCATCACTTCAGCGATCTCATAGACCGGGTTCATGATCCCAGTGGATGTCTCATTATGCGTCAAAGCCATGACATCATATTTGCCTGTGGAAAGATACTCATCGACAAGCTCAGGGGTTATGGGGTTTCCCCATTCCACTTCATGCTTATCGGCGGGGACATTGTTCCCCTCTGCGATCTCATACCAGCGGTTTCCGAAGGCGCCGACGGAGAAGACAACAGCTCTCTTCTTTGTACAGCTTCTGATGGAGCCCTCCATAAGGCCGGTCCCCGACGATGTGGAGAAGATAACGGGATTGTCGGTGAACATGAGTTTCTGCATCTTTCCGGCGCATTCCCCCTGAAGTTCCACACAGTCAGCGGCCCTGTGGGAAATCATAGGGCGGGACATAGCCTGAAGGACTTCATCGGCGACATCTACCGGGCCCGGGATGAACAACTTCTGCTTTTTATCCATATAAACCTCCTTGTTTCCTCGATTTTCTTCATACTACTGAGGTTAAAATTTTTGTCAAATGAAATCGTTTTTACCCGTTTTTTACCCAGGAGATCAGCTCCTTCCATGTGGGCTTTTTCCCGTAACTGAGAAGCCCGATCCGATAGATGCGCCCGGCAAGCCATATCTCGATGAAGATAGTCACCAGGAGCAGCCCTATGGAGAGTCCTATTTGAAGAGGCGGCACTTCGCTGATCCCGATCCTCATAAGCATGAGTGAGGAGAGGAAGGGAATCAGGGAGATCCCCACTGAAAACGAAGACGAGGGATCCTGGCTCACGCCCATAAGAAAGATCATGGGAAGGACACAGACGAGGATTGCCGGGGTCATGGCGTTCTGAGCATCCTGCATATTGGAAAACATGGCTCCGATGATCCCGAAGATCAGGGCAAAGACAAGGAAACCCATGAGGAAGTAGAGGATGAAAAAGATGAAAAGAGAGGGATTAAGAGAGCCCAGAAGTGCCTTGATCACCACTTGAGACCCCGGGACAGCCTGCTTGAGCAAGGCAATCCCCATGAGGGCCATCGCTGCCCATAAGAGATACTGGAAGACACCGGCGGCAGCTGTACCGCTGAGTTTTCCCGCCATGATCCCCGAGGGTTTCACATGGGAGACCAGCACTTCGGCCACCCGGTTGTTTTTGTCTTCAATCGTGGACCTGAGCATCTGGGGAGCCCAGGAAAGAACTGACATATAGATGAGAAAGACAAGCAAATAGGCAATACCAAAGGAGATCTCGGCGCTCTTCTTTTTGGCCCCTTCCTCTTTGGTCACCTCGAAGGTCTTGGCATGGGCCGACGCCAGAAGGCTGCTTATCTCCTCCTCTGACAGGCCGCGGTCTGAAAATTTCCTGATCTGGATGATCCGGGAGATCACGTTCTCGATAAGAGAGATCCTCTGTGAATCGCTGATGGTCTCTGAATAATACTCGAATGTGTATTCGTCGAACAGGTCTTCCGGAAAATAAAGGAAGTTTTTGATCTCTTTCTGCCTGAGGGCTGTAATGGCCTCCTCCTTATCCCCTGTCCAGGGAGTCATCTTCATAGTGGCGGGGAGACGGCTTTCCAGAAGCGGGATGACTTGTGCGGTCTCGTCGATATAGTGATATTCCCTTACTTTCTCCATATTTTTCTTCTGGGTGATAAAGACGATCCCGAAAAAGAGGATGATGATCAGCGGTGTCAGGATAGTCCCAAGGATGAAGGATTTCGACTTGACCATATGCCAGAACTCTTTTTTAAAGACAATAAACCATTTATTTTTCATTTTCGTCCCCTTTTGCTCCCACAGCTTCCAGAAAGATCGATTTCAGGCTCGGCAGGTCTACACGGAACTCCGAGAGATCGAGTCTGGCCGCCACAGCCCTCAGGTAGTCGGGATAGTCTTCACGTTTTTTCAGGACCACTTCGGCATAGGTCCCGTAATCATCCACAGACTCCTCCATCCCGTTGCGCAGGAAACGCCCGTCGCCTGAATAGCGGATAAATATGTTCATCTTCCCGTACTCTTCCTTTACACGGCTCATCTCTCCGTCGACGACCTTCTTCCCCTTGTCTATGATGATCACATGATTGCAGATATTTTCCGCATGTTCCATAATATGAGTGGAGAAGAGGACGGTGGTTCCGCGGCGCATTAGCGAGACGATCTCATCTTTGAAAAGCTGGATATTGAGGGGATCCAGCCCGGAGAAGGGTTCATCTAAAATCAGAAAGCGGGGAGTATTCATCGCTGTGATAATAAACTGGACTTTTTGCTGCATCCCCTTGGAGAGGGCTTCCACCTTTTTGTCTTTCCACTCTCCCAAATCGAAGTGTTCAAGCCACTCCCCGGCGTTGGCCCTGATCTCTTTTCGGGACATCCCCTTGATCTGTCCGAAAAAGTCTATGGTCTCAGCGACCGTCATCTTGGGGTAGAGCCCCCGCTCCTCGGGAAGATAGGAGACTTCACTGTTCTTGAAAAAACGTTTGATCTCCCCTTGTTCGGGATAATAGATCTCCATGATCATTCTGAGGGTGGTGGTCTTCCCGGCTCCGTTACGGCCCAGGATCCCGTAGATCTTCCCCTCTTCCAGCGAGAAAGAGAGGTCTTTCACCGCATGGAATGATCCGTAATACTTATTGACACGCTCCAGTTGTAAAAGCATGGCTCCTCCTTGGCTTGGTGCAATCGGATCTAATTCTTCTTTTTGATCAGGTTTTTAATATAACGTAAAGCCAGCCCGGTGGAAAGGAGAATAATTCCCGAAAAGTAGAGCCATTGAATGGTGCTGAAGACTGAATGGGAGAACTGGATCCCGAACACCGTAAGGATCAGGTCGATGACGGCATAAAAGAGAAATCCCAGAAAAAGGGCGTTTTTATGTGAAGGGAACAGGCGTGCTCCAGTCCAATGGAGGAGGACGATAAAACCCACAAGAAGGGCAAAGACAAAAAGGATCATGAGGAAGATCAGAACCGGGATGCCGATGATGGTGACCACCAGGAGGATCATGGCCACAGGAAGCAGGATGTAAAAACCCAGTCCGATGAAAAAGTATTTCAGCGCATAGGAGCTCATGTCTTCCACTAAAATTTTGATCCGTGACCCAACGAGAAAATTCACGATCAGGACCATGGTAAAAAGGATGATATAAAAGAAGACTTTGTCGACAAGGGAGGCATAGCGGTATTTTTCCACCAGGGTCTTTCCATTGACCCTCTCCCCTTCCTCATACTGAGCCCGGGCAAGTGATGAGCCGGGAAGCTGGGCATAAGCTGCAGAGATCTCGTTTTCTGCCGTCAGAAGGGTAGAATCTTTGATAAATACACTGCCTTCCACCCGTCCCTTTTCTCCCATGGAAACAGTGGAATCCACCAGAAAGAGATTGCCCCGGACAGAAGCATTCATGATACAGTTGCTTTCTTGAATAATCAGGTCTCCGGCATACTCACCGGTAACCTGTTCGCCCCCTTCCAAACCCGAGACAAGAGCAGCCGATTCTTCTGCCTTGCCCAAAATCGATTCTTCAGCAGAACCGACAACGGCGAATAAAGCCAACGCTATCACAAGAAAAATGAGATTTCGTCTCATTCTAAGCCTCCTTTACCGGGCGTGAAGGTAGTGAACCACATCTGAAGGCGTGATCACCCCTACCATTTTATCCCCTTCTGTCACTATGATAAGAGACACATTCTCTCTAAAAAATGTTTCTCTCACCTGGTCTGCAGGAGTGTTCTGATCCAAAAAGACGAGCCTTTTATCCATAATGCCTTTGACAGGGATATGGAGCTGTTTTTTACTCCGCATCTGCATGATCTTCTCTTTGGAGACCCAGCCTGTGATCCGGCCTTCCCCGTCTTCAACAGGAACATTACGGTAATGGCTGTAGATGATCTTTTCGATGACCTCTCCAAGCTTCTCATCCTCTTTCAGGGTAAAGACCGGACGAGACATGATATCAAAAGCCCTGACTCCCGGGACGGCTTTCTCTTCCAGAAGGGAGATCAGCTTCTCTTTGGCCTCCCGGACAGATGTGTTTAACAGTGTGGCCGAAGCTGACTTGATATGTCCGCCGCCTCCGAAAAAGGCCATGATCTCATTCATATTGAGGTCCTCACCGGAAGTCTTTCCCACCATATGTGTTTTTCTGCCCATCCCCACGATGGCAAAAGAGGTCTGAAGCTCCTCTCTTACATGAAGGCGCTGGAGGATGTCTGAAATCCCCCCTACGATCTCGTCCAGGTCCGCCGTTGCGATGTGGATGGGCAATCCATTGATAGTGTAGGATTCCATAGAGGATTTGAGCATCACCTGCAGTCTCTGCTGAAGGGGATTGAACTCCCTGTTGAGAAACGCAAGGATGTTTTCAGGGCGGGCTCCCCTTTTCATGAGTTCTGCCGCCGCTGCCACGTCCCTGTCTGTGGTGGTGGAATAGGTGAGTGCTCCGGTATCTTCATAGATCCCCAAGAGAAAAAGGGAAGCTTCCACCGGATTGACATGAATTTCTTTTTCCAGGAGTCTTTCCACAAGGAGGGTCGTCACGGCACCTGTGGACTCGACCCAGGACTCGTCGCCGGAGATGTCCCCTCCCGGGTGATGGTCAAAGATCACGATCCGGGCCCTTGTCTTGTCGAGGAATTCAGCGAAACGTCCCAACCTCTGCCGGCGCCTGGTATCCACCATGACGATCTCGGTGATTTCATTGAGGTCCCTGAAACGGGAGAATTTCTCTATGGTGAAATATTTATAGTGCATTTTCAGAAAAAGGGCTACATTATCTCTTTTTTTCCCCAAGCTGAGCATGATTCCGTCTCCATAGAGCTTTCTGGCTGCTGCCATCCCGGCCAAAGAGTCGAAATCCATCCCTTCATGACTGATGATGATCCTCATATCAGTGGGCTTCCTCCCAGTTCTTCCCCGAAGAGATCTCCACCTTCATGGGGACAGAGAGCCTGAACGGAGAGGATTCCATGATCTCTTTGATCAAGGGGATCATACTTTCCAAAGCCTTCTCTTTTACTTCAAAGAGCAGTTCATCATGGATCTGAAGAAGTAGCCGCACCCGGTCATCGCGGATCCACCTGTCATGGACACGGATCATCACCTCCTTGATGATATCGGCAGCACTCCCCTGAATGGGCGTATTCACGGCGATACGTTCAGCTGCTTCCCGCATCATGCGGTTTTTCCCCTGGAGGCCGGGCACGCGTCTCCTCCGCCCAGAAAGTACTTCGACCCAGCCGTTCTGTCTGGCTCCCTCAACGGTCCTGTCGATAAATGCCCTGACTCCGGAGAAACGTTCAAAGTAGCGCCCGATGAGCTCCTCAGCCTCCCCGAGGGGAATACCAAGCTGAGAGGCAAGGCTGAAGGCTGACTGGCCGTAGATAATGCCGAAGTTCACAGCTTTGGCCCGGTGACGCATCTCGGGATCGGCTGTCCCGAAGAGACGCCGTGCCGTCTCACTGTGAATATCGCCCCCTTCTCTGAAAATGGAAATGAGGTTCTCATCCCCGGAGTAGTGGGCCATGATACGGAGCTCCATCTGGGAATAGTCCGCAGAGACCAGCTGATATCCGGAATCGGCGATAAAAAGCTGCCTCATACGCTTACCCCATTCCCCGTAGATGGGAATATTCTGAAGGTTGGGATTTTTCGAAGAGAGCCGTCCTGTGGCTGTCCCGCAATAGTCCAATGTGGAATGAAGACGCCCTTTCCCATCCACCGCTTCCAGGTAGGGAAGGATATAGGTGGAAAGGATCTTTTGAATCTTCCGATACTCCAGGAGCATCTCCCCCACAGGGTGGACAGAGGCGACTTTCTGGAGGACCGACTCGTCTGTGGCATAGCCCGTCTTTGTCTTTTTCAGACGCCCCGGTATTTTAAGGGCCATCTTTTCAAACAGGACTTCTCCCAACTGCTTAGGCGACCTGATATTGAACTCTTCACCGCATTCGCGGTAGATCTCCTTCTCTTTTGCAGCCGTTGCCCCTTCCAGCTCCTTTCTATAGGCCTCCAGAAGATCCAGGTCGATCCTGACGCCGTGTTCTTCCATGGAGCTGATGACAGCGGGAAGCCGGAGTTCATTTTTCTCCAGATAGCTCCAGACCCCTCTCTCTTCAAGCAGGGACCGGGTCCGGGTGAAGTAATCACGCAACTCTCTGACATTCCTGATAGAGCGCTCGGTATAAAAGTCATCAGCTGTTGAGGATGTCTCAGAATCATGGGCCCAATAGTCCACAAGGCGGAGATCTCTGACTTCGCAGGCCGCCTCATGTTCTTTGAGAAAAGAGTGGGCATCATAGACCCAGAGAAGAAGCCCTGGCCGGCTTAAAAAACGGGGATCACCGGTGACCCGGTAGCAGGAATCTCCCTCCGGAGTTGTCAGATGGTAGCCATCCTCCTGTTCCATCAGAAGATATTCTCCCGACTCCGCATCAAAGGGCCCCTCTTCGTAGACAGCTTCCCGGAGGGGGGCCAGAGCAGAGACAGGCTTTTCCCCGATGTATTTCATCAGGGAAAGAAATCTCTGCTGGTTAAAATAGTCTCTGACAACTTCCGGGTCGTAAGCCGGAAACCGCGCCTCTTGAAAGTCAAGCTTCACAGGGATATGCCGGTTGATCACCACAAGCTTTTTTGATAAAAGGAGCATCTCCTCCTGCTCCGTGATCTGTTGTCTGGCCCTGGGATTGGCGATATCGCCTGACTTTTTGATAATGGTCTCGACATCACCCAGAGTTCTGATAAGATTTTTGGCCCCCTTGGGCCCGATCCCCTTTACGCCGGGGATATTGTCAGCGCTGTCTCCCATGAGTGCCAGATAGTCGGTAAAGTGGCGCAGGGGAAACCCGAATTCCTCTTCAAACACCTTTTTGTCATAACGTTTGTCTTCCCGCGGCCCGCTTCTCACTACAGTGACGTGGGTGTCGATGAGCTGGAGAAGGTCCTTATCCGGGGTATAGACTACGACTTCACATCCGCCCCGTGCTTTCACCTTTTCAGCAATGGTCCCGATGATATCATCCGCTTCATGGCCGGGGATCTCCACACGTTTGATCCGGGCCAGGTCAAGAAAAGATTTGATATTTTTGATCTGAAGGCTCAGTTCGTCAGGCATAGGCTTGCGGTTGGCTTTATAATCTGCAAAGAGTTCATGATTGTCCGTCTTACCCCTGGAATCGAAGACTACATAGAGAAAATCGGGACGATGCGTTTCAAGAAGGCCGAAAAGTTTACGCAGAAAGCCGTACAGGGCCCCCACGGGTTCACCCCGGGGATTGGTCAGGTTCTGGCGCTGAAAAGCATAAAAGGCCTGATAGGCCAGAGCATTTCCATCGATCAGAAAAAAACATTCCTGCTTCATCGGGGATCCTCCCTGAGGGCCTCTTCCACAGCCCTTTTCCAGCTTCCGTAGCGCCGGTAAGCCCGGGCATAAAGAGTCGGGTCATCTTTATAGACTGCTGTCCGAAGAGGGTTTTCAAGATAATGGCGGACAGCATCCAGAAGCTTCTCGTCTTTTAACCGGCTGACGGCCTCCCCGCATCCCGCTGCCCGCAGAGCTCCTTTCCAGGAGCCGAACAACCTCCGGGCCGCTGCATAGAAACGGGGATCCTCTTTGTAGACAAGACTTAGCTCTCCGGGGCTTTTGGACTGAAGGGCCTCAATGATCTCTTCGGAAGTCCATGTTTCACTCTGTTTTCGCCCTTTCCGCCCGTTTCGGTACTCTTCGTCCGGGTTCAGACCGCACTGTTCCAGAGCGTTTTTCCAGTGCCCGAAATGCTTTTTTCTGACAGCGGCGTTGAAAAGCCTGGGGTTGACCCTGCGGACCGCCGCCGGGGCAAGAGAGGCTCCGTTATCTTTCAAAATCCTGATCTCTTCACAGATCTTGTCTCTATCCCAGCGGATATTTCTTTTCAGCACAAATCTTACCTTTTATAACCGATTTTTCGTAAAAAAGCATGCCTCATCTCGATATCTTTGTCAGTTTCCCTCCCGGCGGGCTTTTTCCCGTCGATTACGCCGATGATCCCCCGCCCTTCGCCGTTCTCTGCCACAAGGACAGTCAACGGGTTGGCTGTGGCGGCAAAGATCGAACAGACTTCAGGGACTTGTTTGACAGCGTTAAGGCAGTTGATGGGAAAAGCTTCTTTGATGATGATAAGAAAAGCGTGGCCTGCCCCTATCCGTTCCAGGTTTTCCGCCGCCTTCCGGCGCAAACCGGGATCATTCCCGTCATGACGGACCAGGCAGGGCCCGCTGGCCTCGTTGAAGGCCAGTCCGAAGCGGATCCCCGGAGCAGACTGGACAAGGGCTTCATAAAGGTCTTCTACTGTCTTGATAAAATGTGCCTGTCCCAGGATAATATTCTCATCTTCTTCTTTCTGAAGCTCCACTTTTCTTATTTCCATACCCTCTCCCTTTTTTTGAAACTTTAACCCATTATAGAGCAATTTAGTCAAAGGTCAAGATGCCCGGAAGGGAAAAGAATCTTGACAAAAACCACCCTGCTCTTAAAATTAAGAGAAAGGGAGGTTTAGATGCAAAAACTATTTGAAATCAATGGAATCGGGATACATCTTACAGCCCAATCTTCTGATTCTCTGGGCCGAACCGGTTTCCTCACCATAGAAGGTTCCGTTTCTCCGAACAATATCCAAAGTTTTGAAGCAGCCCTGAAAAAGATCAAGACCTTCAATATCTCCATAACAGTCATCGATTTCAGTAAAGTGTCCTCCTTCTGCGAAGAAGCATGGGCCCTGATCAGACAGCACAAGGAAAACCTTGCGCGCCCCGAAGAGGACATCCTCCTTCTCAGGATGCCTCCTACTCTCTTTGAACAGTTCCACGCCCGGGGGCACAACGATCTACTCAGACATTTCCGTGCTTTCGGCGACCTGGACCGTTTCATGGTCTCCCGGGGGAGAAAAGGCGAAGAAGCTTCCTATGAAGAGCAAACCGGCCTTTCCAGGGAAGAAGAGCCTGCCCCTGATGCGAAAGAACAGCAGGAGACAGAGGCTCCGACCCCTTTCTCCCATGAAGAGACAGAAGAGGTCATCTCTGAAGAGCCTTACGGAGAGGCCGAAGAGGAGCTCATCGATGAACCCTCTTCCACTGTCCTGCAGGAGCGCTTTCCCCTGAACGAGAGCCGTGAAGTCTTCGAAGAGACGGAAATACCGGAACTCTCCGAAGAGGATATCAAAGAGGCCCTCCCTTCCCGCACATTTGAGACAGAAACCATCCCCGAAAAGATGATCGCCATCCGCGGGAAACTTCGTTCTATGTTTGAAAACAAGATCTACGAGTGGAAAAGCCTGGGCTATGACACCTCTTATCTGGACGGCTATCTGGATAAAAACCTGGACGAAGCGAAAAAAGCCTTTGCTCTCTACTCGAAAAACCTGGCAGATTGCCGCGAAATGGAAGCGGCCGCTGACATGATCGAAAACCCTGCTTTGAAAAAGAACCTTCTTCTCACAAAATCCCTATTGAAAAAACCCATGGAGATAGACAAGGCCCGGGAAGCCTTTTCAAGCCTCCTCAAAGAAGCCGAACAACTGGACCATGATGCTTTCCTGCCCCTGGCCGACTATCAGTTCGATAATTTCATCAAGGGAAACAACAAGGATGCCGTCGAAATGGTCCGCCATCTTGTTCAACACCTGGATTCCTACGACAGGCCTCTTCTCATCCATGGTTCCAACGGAACGGGAAAGACACATATTCTCAATGCCATAGGAAATACCATCCGCCTTCAGACTTCACGCTCTGTCAACTATATCCCGGCCAACAGTTTTATTGTGGAACTGGAAAACATGCGGGAGCAGGGACGTCTTCACCTCTTCAGAAAACGCTATATGTCCTGCGAGGTCCTTCTTTTCGATGATATCCACCTCCTCGAGGATGCCTCTCCGGCAGCCCATGAGTTTCGTTTTCTCATGGATTCACTGGCCCGGCAGTCCAAATTGCTCATCATGGCATCGGTCCTTAAGGCTGATGACTTCAGGTTCGTGGGCAAGGACCTTCAGTCCCGCCTCAAAAGCGCGATCCACCTGACCATGGCACCTCCCGACGAGCTGACTCTTACTCAGATCCTGGAAAAGCGTATGTCGGAGCTTAAGATCGACTCTGAAAAAGGAGTCCCCCGCTATCTGGCCCAGATGGCGCCCGGAGATATCAGAAAGGCTTTCGGGCTTCTCGAGACGCTTCATCTCTATGCCAATACTTACCATGAAAGTATCAGCTATGAGCTGGTACGCGAATTGACCTCCTCTTCGCCTTCCTATGAAGAGATCCGCCAGATGACACCTCCCTCTCCCCCCCAGGAGACTATCCTGCCGGAACATGAAGGATCCTTCACTAAAGAGGAGGAGACAAACATAGAAGAAGAACCTTTTGCCGACGGGTTCGATGAAGAGGCTTCCTGCCCCTCAGAGACCCAGAACGGGAGAGAATCTCTCGCCGAAGGGATCGAACGCAGGCCTGAAGACGACATCCCTGAGTTCCTTCCCGAAGAGGATGAAGGAGAAGAACCTGTTCCGGCAGAAGATGAAGAACCCTCAGATCTTCTCCCCGGAGAGGAGCACCTCTCAGGGACAGAGCCTGAAACTATTCCGGATGTTGAAGAAGAACCTGTGAGCGGAGAAGAAGTCCAACTCTCCAGCGAGGAAGAAGAGACACCTCTGGCCAACGAAGAGACCTCTTTCGAAGATGACGAGTCGGACCCCTTCGCCGGGCTGGACGACCAGGAAGAGGAAGAGCAGATGAGCGATGTCACGGATGATTCGGACCTGGACCTCTGGGATGAAGTAGACGAAAACGAAGACGACCCCTTCGCTCTGTAAAAAGAAAGGAAAACTATGATCACTCAACGGCAGAAAATCCGGCGTTTTACATCCCTCGGGATCTTTACCAGCCTTGTCATCATCATGACACTTTTTGCACGCATCCCCATGCCGCAGATCAAGGGATATATCAACCTCGGGGATTCCATGATCCTTTTGGGAACACTCTTTTTCGGGGGAGTCTTCGGAGCGGTCATAGGCTCTTTCGGATCAGCTTTGGCTGACGTGATCGGCGGATATCCCAACTTCGCCATCTTTACTTTTATCATCAAGGGGATCGAGCCCCTTATCTTTGCACTGCTGATCCGCGCGGGACAGAAGAGGGATTATTCCATCCCCCGCCTCCTTTACGGAGCCACCTTCGCCATGCTCTGGATGGTAGCCGGTTATTTCTGGGTGGAATACTTTATGTTCGGGGCTCCGGCTGCTTTTGCTGAAGTCCCCGGCAATATCATCCAGGCAGCAGGATCCATCTTTATCAGTGTCGGCCTCTATAATATTGTGCGCAACACCGTAAAGACTTCAGCTTAATCTTTCTTTTGTGGGGCTTTCTTGAGTGAGATAAGCCCCTTTTCTTCATCCAGTGCGATATGGTCTCCTTTTTGGAAACGCCCTGAGAGGATCTCTCTGGAGAGGGCTGCTGTCACGTCCTGTTGCAAAAGGCGCTTGAGCGGCCTGGCTCCCATGGTAGGGTCATACCCTTTATCCACCATAAGACTGAGAAAATCATCCGTATACTCAAGTGTGATCCCCTGGTTTTTCAGCCTTTCTGCGATCCGTTGCAGCTGGAGGATGACGATCTCTCTGATCTCCTCTCTGGAGAGAGGGGTAAAGAGGACCATCTCATCGACGCGGTTTAAAAACTCCGGCTTGAAGTACTGGTGAAGAAGGCCCCGGATGATCCCGTCCAGATCCTCCATGGCCGCTTCGGCTGATCCGTTTTCCTCTGCTGTAAGCCGGTCAGAGATATGCTGGGCTCCTATATTCGACGTCATGATGATGATGGTGTTGCGGAAATTGACATTCCTTCCTTTTCCGTCGGTAAGACGGCCTTCATCGAAAAGCTGGAGGAGGATATTCATCACATCCGGATGAGCCTTTTCTATCTCATCCAGAAGGATGACAGAAAAAGGTTTCCGCCTGACGAGCTCTGTCAGCTGCCCCCCTTCTTCATGGCCCACATATCCCGGAGGGGATCCGATAAGCCGGGCTACCGCATGCTTTTCCATATATTCAGACATATCAATGCGGATAAGCAGGGATTCATCTCCGTAGAGAAACTCGGTAAGGGCTTTTGAGACTTCTGTCTTCCCTACCCCTGTGGGGCCCAAAAAGAGGAATACACCGGCGGGTTTGTCGGGGTCGGAGAGCCCTGCCCGCGATGTCCTGACGACTTCGCTCACTTTCCTGATGGCCTCCTGCTGTCCCACCACACGTTTATGAAGCCACGATTCCATCTCCAGGAACCGGGCAGATTCTTCAGCCGTCAGACGGTTCACGGGGATCCCCGTCCAGCGGGAGATGATACGGGCCACATCATCCCGGCGGACCACATTATCCCTCTGTTCCCTGGCCCGTTTGTCTTCCCACTCCTCTTTTACTTCTTTCAGCTTTTGTTCCAGCTGCTTCTCTTCCACCCCGAGATGGGCTACTTTCTCATAATCCCCGTCGTTGAAAGCCGACTCTTTCTCGCGTCGGATGGAATCGAGTTTGCGCTCAAGCTGATGGAGCTCCTCGGGAGTCTTAAACGCATTAAGCCGCACCATGGCAGCAGCTTCATCGATGAGGTCGACAGCCTTGTCGGGAAGATGTCTGTCTGAGATATAGCGGGCCGAGAGAAAGACAGCTGACTCAAGGGCATCATCTGTGATATGGACCCGATGGAATGTCTCATACTTCTCCTTGATCCCTTTAAGGATCCGGACAGCATCTTCCAAATTCGGCTCTTCTACAAAGATAGGTTGAAACCGGCGCTCCAGGGCCGGGTCTTTTTCAATGTAAGTGCGGTACTCCTCCACGGTGGTAGCTCCGATACACTGTATATCACCCCGGGCGAGAACGGGTTTGAGGATATTGGCGGCATCCATAGCGCCTCCGCTCCGTCCTGCCCCGATAATGGTATGGATCTCATCGATGAAGAGGATGATCTCCCGGCGTTCTTTGATGATCTCAAGGACCTTTTTCAAGCGCTCTTCGAACTCACCCATATATTTGGCTCCGGCCAGAAGAGCGGCCATATCCAAAGAGAGGATCTTTTTTTCCCGGAGGACTTCCGGAACATCGTTTTCTACCACACGGAGGGCCAGCCCGTCGACAATAGCAGTCTTCCCCACTCCGGCATCACCGATAAGGACGGGATTGTTTTTCATCCTTCTGGAGAGGATATGGATAAGTCTTTCGATCTCCTTCTCCCTTCCGATGACCGGATCCAGTTTATTCTGCCGCGCTCTGGAGATAAGGTCGACAGAGTAACGGTTCAGATACTCATCCTGTTCGCTGATCTGAACTCCCTCCTTCTGGCTCATACGGGTATATTCCCGGACTTTCTGGCGCGCCAGATCAAGATCTGCTCCCAGGCTTTTCAAGACCCGGTAGGAGACATTTTCAGATTCACGCAAGATCCCCAGAAAGAGATGTTCCGGGCCTACATACTGATGCCCCATCTCATTGGCCTCTTCAAAAGCCAGACGTAGGATCATCTTGACACCGGGAGTGAGGTTATCCCCTTCTGTCCCCGGCTGCTGTCGTCCCGGCTGAAGAAAACGTTCCAGTTCGCCGGATACCGCTTCATCAGAGATATTAAGAGCAGCCAGAACCTTTTCCAGAACCTTTCCTTTATGATCCAGAAGCGCCAGGAGAAGGTGCTCTGCCCCGATAAAATTGTTGTTATATTTCCGGGCGTACGAACCGGCCTGATAGACCGCTTCACGGGCCCGGTCACTGAAGGTATCGAATATATTCATCATAACGCCCCCTTTCACATTATGAACAAAAAGAAAGCGCTCCGGTTCCTAAAAAGGAAGAGAAGTTCCGATCTCGAAGAAGGTCCCCTGGTTGTCCGGATCTTCCAGATCCCAGGCATATCCGCCGCCCAGGGTCATAAAACCGGTGTTGATCCGTCCCAGGATTCCGGCAGTGGCCACAGAACCGTCGGTTTCAAGGCGTCCCTGATCGAAAAAAGCCGTATCGATGAAGAGAGCCCCTTCTGCGAAGCTATAATTGTAGCGGACTTCTGCGCTCAGGGCTCCGATAAGCCGGCTGGGGATATCAGCTTCCAGCCCCCGGATACTTACCCTCTTATCGTACCGGAACCCCGTAAATGGCTCCTGGAAAGAGTGGTTTTCACTTCTGATACGGGGAAGGTCCTGGGGCGCCAGCTCACCCCATTGTTTGTGAACTTCTCCGTAAAAAAACAAGACAAAGGGCGAAAGGCGGCGTACAAGATAGGCATCACAATTCAAGTAAGTGGAAAGGTCCCTTTTCCCGGCAAAAGGAGCAGAAAAGGCGATTCCCCCGTGGATCCCCGTTTCATGATAGGGAAAGATCAGGCGGGGATGGCTGTTGTGATAGATATAGAAAAAATAGAGATAGGGGTCACTGTAATCCCGGGGGAGCTGATCCTCATCCCCGGTAAAAGAGTCCCCGTTGAGGATATCTGACTTCCTGTACCCTCCCCCGGCTTCAAAGATATGAGTTATATACCGGTTGTGGGGATGATCCAAAGGAAGGGAAAGAGATAACCGGCCGCCGCTGATGCGCTGGAGAAGTTCTTCGGAAAGGTAGCCTTCAGTGCTGTCTCCGTGAGACCAGGCTGCAATATCGATATTGAAAACGTTTCTCTTGTTGGAGTAGGCGATATTATAGAAGACATCTTCCCAGTTGGAATCGTCTATCCCCACAAAGGCCTGCAGACTATGCCACCCCATGGGTTCTGAGAGGACTGTCATAAAACCCGGATAGATCTCTTCGTCCATATAGAAGGGAAGCAGACTGATCAGGCGAAGATTGCTGAAAGGGCGATAAGCCCCGTTATAGACACCTTCACCGTCGGCTTCCTGCGTCAGAGAAGCCCGGGGTTTGATCTTCATCCAGGCCGGCCGGGTCACATCCCGGGTCAAATCGGGATCTCTGTTGGGGTCGATAAGACAAGCGCGCATGGAAGAGCGATCCTGGGATGTAATACAGATCAGGCCCTCCTCTGCCCACTGGACAGGCTTGAGGTATCCTCTCTGCCTTGTGACTTGCCGGAGAGAGGGTTCTTTTTTCTCCAGTCGGAAGAGCGATCCCCTCTCTCTGTCATCCATGCCGAAGATGACAGAATTCTCATCCGGGGATATCACCGGAGAAAATGGACGCCCTGACAAGGGGAAGAGCTCCGCTGTCTCTGAGGCTATATCGTACAAAAAGAGGTAAAACCTCTTTTCTGCAGGATGAAAGAGGGCCGCCGCCAGGGTCTTGCCCGACCCTGAAAGGTCATAGAGCTCTTCTCCTGAAAGAGGCGAAAAGAGAGTCTGTGCTTCGCCTCTCCCCTCTTTGCGGGCGATCAGAGCGGTGCCCTCTCCGGTATTACGGAGATAGTATAGCGTCCCGCTCAGAAAAACCGGGTCAAAGGCCCGCTCATGACGTGTAAGAGGCTCTTCTTTGTGTCCCTTCTTCGGTAAAAAATAGATGTCGCTGTAGAGAGAACCGTGTTTCCCACGGATGGTCTTTCCGTAGTAATATCCCTGATCTGCCGGAAAAGTCTTCCCGAAAAAGGATTGCTCTGTAATCGTCTTCACCTTCATGGTATCCGGGTCGACCAGATAGAGAGCCCGGACGGGTTCTTTGCTTTTCCGTATCCCGTCGATGATAAAGGAACCGTCCTCCTCTCTGCTGACCGCTGTCAGGACATCGAAAGCGGGAAGCACCATAGGCTTTGAGATCGACGGAAGGCTTTCGAGTCGTTCACTCTTCTCCCGGTAATACTTTTCCATGGCCTTTCGCCACCTTTTTGTATAATCCTTATAGGATTCACCAAAAGTCTCCTCAAAGGCTTTTTTGAATATGAAAGTCTTGAAAAAATCCCTTCTTTTAAACATCGCCCCGAATTCAGAAGCCTTCTCAGGGTGTTCTGCGTAGAGGTATCGGATCTGAGAAAACCCCTTGGCATAGAGAAGGGGCCCGTCATCAGGCGTGATCCCCCATGTCTTCCAGGAGCCGTGCAATGCGGCATTTTCGAGCCACCTCTCTCCCCTCATAAGTCCCCAGGGTTCCAAAGCAAAGAACTGGGCATACCCCTCATGGACCGTCAGGGGGACATCCATGGAAGGACCGAAGATATTTGTCCAGGACCGTGTGTTCTCAAAGATGAGCGCATGGACCATCTCATGAGCGATGACCTTTTCCAGCCATGGCTGAGCTCCCGTGAAATGGTCCGGATAACGGGACGGTGAGACCCAGACAAAAAAATATCCGTAGGGCAGGGTAGCCCCGTTGGCGATATCATCCACATCGGAGATAAAGATGGGATACTTTTTCTTAAAAGAGAGCCCCAGATTCTTCTGATGCGTCGCATAAGCCTGTTCGCTGATGCGGCCCGCTTCCCGGGCGGTCTCCTCGAGGCCTGAACTGTAGACGATTTTAAAGTTTGCCGTCTCATAGACCCGCCAGATGAGTTCAGGATGGTTCCGCTGGTTAAAAAGCGAAAAAGTCCCGAGGCTGAAAACCGCACCTCCGGCTGTAAAGAGCAACGTCAGGGAAAGAAGGATTCTTTTAATAGTCATGAGAGTCCCCTCTTCTTCTTCCTATCCGTGCAGATCATTCAGGGCCTGCCGGGTAAAGCCCACGATCTCCCGGACATAGTCACGGTTAAAATGGAACTGCAGCCCGGCCGTCTCATACAGCTTTTCCACAGGACAGGAATATCCCAAGGTGAGAAAAGCGTCATACTCCCTGAGCGTCTCTTCTTTTCCCTTTGTCTTATAATTCCTGTAGAGCGCCAGGGCTCCCAGCTGGGCCATTCCGTATTCGATATAGTAAAAGGGAGCCTCAAAGATATGAAGCTGATACATCCAGCTGACGATCTTCTCCTTTTCCAGCCCGCTCCAGTCGACCCCGGGGTTGAAACGGTCCATGAGCCCGGCGAAATAGACATCCCTCTCCTCTGCTGTATGGCCGGGATGAGTGTAGATCCACTGCTGGAAAGCATCCACGATCATACACCAGGGAAGAAACTTCAAAGCTCCTTCCAGCTGATCGCGGCGGGCTTTGTTCAAGTCAGAGGGATCACTATAGAAATGTCCCCAATAATCCATGGTCAAAAACTCCATTCCCATGGAGGCCAGTTCTGCCACTTCGCTGGGTGTATGAAGATAGGGGGTAATAGTAATATCCCTTGTGGCAAACGTGTGCATGGCATGGCCCGATTCATGAAGAAGGGTCACTACATCCCGGTGGAGCCCCACGGCGTTCATAAAGATAAAGGGGGCCTTTGTCTCAGCCAGAGGATAGTTATACCCTCCCGGAGCTTTGCCTTTTCTGTTCTCCAGGTCGAGAAGTCCGCTGTTTTTCATCATCTCCAGTTGAGCAGCATACCCTTCTTTCACATCTTTCAGAATGCGGATGGCCCCGTTGATGAGCTCTTCCGAATCTCCGAAGGGTTTCAGAGTCTTGCCGTCCAGGTCAACTGCTGTATCCCAGGGCCGGACAGATTCCACCTCCAGAGCCTCACGGCGTTCATCGTTGAGTTCTCTTAAAAAGGGATGACCTCATGTTCCACAGCATCGTGAAACGCCATGATATCTTCAGGCGAATAGGAAAAACGCCCCAGCTCACGATGTTTATAATCCCGGTAGTTTTCAAAACCGGCGTTATGAGCCTGCCTGATCCGGACTTCTTTGAGCTGGTCGAAGAGGTTATCTAATTCCTCCTTTGCCGAGCCCAGAGTCTCCATCCGCAGCCGCCAGGCTTTTTCACGGGTCTTCCTGTCAGGGTCCTTAAGATAGACACCCAGCTGAGAGAGGGTCTTCTCTTCTCCATCGAAGGAAGCGGTAAGCCTGGAGTTGATAGCTCCGTATTTGGTGGAGAGTTCCGCTTCCTTCACCTGAAGGGGAATGTTCTCTTCACGGTAGAGCTCCATATCATTAGCAATGATCCTTTGAAGATGTCCGAACTTTTCCTGAGGAAGGCTTCTGAAATGCTTGTTGTCGTAGATCTTCTTTTTGAACTCAAAATCATAAGGCTTCATCTGCGAGACGACAGAGGAGTAGAAGGCATGAAAAGCCTTCCCCTTCTCTTCATTGTCGGCAAAGCGCGTCATATCGATATAGCGCCGGGCTGCCTCTTCGTGGACGATATTCTCCAGTTCTCCGTATTTTTCGATAAATCCCAGGAGCTCCTTCTTAGAGTTCAGGGACTCCTCCTTCATCGCCTCAAGCAAAGGCTTCACTTCATCCCAGGAAGAGATGTCCAGGGTTTCGCTGAAATAAGAGCGTTGGGGTTTTTTTATTTTTTTATCGGTGACGATCATGATTCATTCCTTTCCTTTGAGAATGCTTTTGGTTCCGTTCATATAAGGCTGCAGGACTTCAGGGATACGCACAGACCCATCGGCTTCCTGATAGTTCTCAACAAGGGCGATAAGAAGGCGGCCCACAGCCAGAGCTGACCCGTTGAGGGTATGGACATATTCATTTTTCCCCGATTCATTCTTAAAACGGATCCCGGCACGCCTGGCCTGGAAATCTTCAAAATTCGTACAGGAAGAGACTTCCCTGTAACGCCCCTGGGACGGGATCCATGCTTCGATATCATAGGTCTTGGCTGAGGAAAAACTCATATCTCCGGTGCAGAGAAGAAGGACT
>ERZ795057.957-NODE-957-length-27187-cov-6.820212_pt1 | contig 27187 bp, 32 predicted proteins | sample MGYA00375141_ERZ795057 | MGnify/ENA primary metagenome ERZ795057 (study PRJEB30186, sample SAMN05720163) | activated sludge metagenome | isolation source: Anaerobic digester | place: Hong Kong | collected 2015-01-26 ...
TATACTTTCACCCATCAGGTCAATGTCGCCATTATTGCCACTATTTTAGCCACCGAAAAATACGGTAAAGAGAAGGATATCATTGAAAAATTTACCATGGGCGGGTTACTGCATGACATGGGGAAGTTGTGGATTCCAGCTGAAATTATTAAAAGTAACGAGCGGCTAAAATCATTTGAGTTTGATATCATCAAAAAACATCCCGAATACGGTTACAAAATTGCAGTGAGTTCCGGTTTAGAAAACAAGCCTATATTGAATGCCATCAAATACCACCATGAGCGATGGGATGGCAAGGGTTATCCTGAAGGCTTGATTCAGTTGGGTATTCCTTTAGAAGGAAGACTTTTAATGGTGGCGGATGTCTATGATGCTCTGACTACCAGAAGGCCCTATAAAGAGCCCTGGGAACCTTATGAAGCCATCAGCTTTATCGTTAAGCAATCTAAAAAAATGTTTGATTCGGAAATGGTGAGATTATTTTTATTGTCCTTTGGACTTTATCCTGTAAATACAAAAGTCATTTTAACAACTGATGAACTGGCACTTGTTGTGGCCAACAGGCGAGGGTCAATAACAAGGCCAATAGTGAAAGTGATCCGAAAGAATCAAGAAGTGGATATTGATTTGTCAAAAGATGATAAGATCAGCATTAAAAAGGTCTTGAAGGTCAGAACGTTGAGGGACTAAAGAAAGACGAGGTGATCGTTATTTTTTCTCAAATTAATTTACAAGAATTGACACCGGGTCTGTATTTACCCGAATATCGTGAAAGATCCATTGTGAACCTGTCTAATTTTGTACTAAAATTCTTCCAATGCCCTACTCGGTATCCTTCCTTGGAAATCATGGATAAAATAAAAAATCCTGAAAGCAAAAAAAAGATGATACTGTTTGTAATCGATGCTGTAGGGTGGAAAAATCTTCAAATGAGTGCAAGTCAATCCCCGTCTTTACAAGATGATTTAAGTATTTATGAACAGGAAATCCTCACAAGTGTTTTTCCAACGACTACAACGGCAGCGTTGACCTCTTATTGTACAGCGCTTCCTCCTCTTGAACATGGAATGCTGGGGTATACTTTGTTTCTTACCGATTATTCCTCTTTAGTCAATATGATCATGCTCTCACCACCTGATTTCGAAAGGGATTCATTGATCCAAAGGGGATTAAATCCCATCAAATTCTTAAACATACCCACTATTTTTGAAACACTACAGGAAAATGGTGTAAAATGTTGGACGATTACATCCGATTTGTTCTCAGAATCCGGACTGACCAGAATGCATCATAAAGGATCCTCGAAACGCACTTATTCCGGTATGCTGGAAATGTTCTATCAATTGCTGAAGACGATTGAAGAAGAAGACTCCAAGACCTTTATTTTTGTCTATTGGGGATTGACGGATACCGATGGTCATCATTGGGGTACGCAATCACGTCCTTATCAGGGGGGGATTGAATATCTCTTTAGAATGCTCAGAAAAGAAGTTATCGACCGGTTGAGCCAAGAACAACTGAAAGAAACGGTGTTTTTGATCAGTTCAGATCACGGCCAAATCGATACTGCTTGGGAAGATGAAGAATGGATCACATCGGAAGATGAATTGTTTCAAAGTTACATTCATCCGCCGATTGCGGGTGAACCTCGGGCAGTTTATTTCAATGTGAGGGATAAAAAAGGTTTTTCAGATTATTTCAATCAACGCTTCTCAAAAAGATTTTATTTGATGGATAAAAACAAGGCAATCGCAGCAAACCTTTTTTCAAGTTCCACATATCCTTTGAGCATTACAGAACGGATGCTGAAAGAACATCAGTATCGGTTGGGGGATTTTGTTGCTGTTGCGAAAGAGGCATATTCTCTTCATTTTAAGCATCATGGTAAATCGTACACCTTAAAGGGAAAACACGGTTCATTAACGGAAGGCGAACTTGTGATCCCGCTTTTGATTTACTCGTAGATTAAACCCAGCTGTATTCCACAGTCCCTGCAAAGGATTTGATAAAATGGCAACCAGAATGAACGTAGTTTTATTGAAAGATTTTGCCCTTTTGGGAAAAAAGGGCGAATTCGTTGAAATAGAAAGTGATTATGCCAAGTCCTATCTGCTCCCTGAAGGAATTGCTAAGCAGATGACCGATATAAGAATGATCGAACTGTTAAAAGAAAAACAAAAACATCGACAAAAAGAAAGGCAACAAACCTTATCGGAAGCTTCTAAAGCATTATTATACCAGTACAATGATCCGGCAGCAGCTTTGGAGAATCATCCCATCATCGGTAAACTTCCGCCAATGAATTTCTCTGTTCATTTTCGTCATACTCAAAAGCATCAAATGAGCTGGGAATGGTATCCCACCCATCGATTGAACAGGCTCCCGGCGGGCTATAAATTTGTCGTTTTACAATACAAAGGATCTCGTTATCTTGGAACTTTTCTTTATCTTCGGCAACTCATGATCAGAAAGGTTCATTCGCCATTAATCGTTGACGGCTCAAATTTAGGATGGGTAAAAGGCAAACCAGCAATGGATCCCATATTTGACCTTTATGAATATATTGCGAATAAATCAGATAAATTTTTCTTCCCGTTCATTTGGGCTTTTGACAAGTCTTTTAAAAGAAAACTGTCAAAAACTGAGAGCACAGAGCTAAGTGAATTTTGCAGTTGGGCCGGGACAAAAATAGTAGATTACGCTGATGTAGAAATCTTCAAATTAGCCAAAAAATATCGAACCAAGTACATCTTTTCTCAGGATCATTTCAAGCAGTATCATACGGATTTTTTTACAAGAATCACATACAGATAAAGCCGATACGGGGTGAATACAATGGACAAATCAGAATTATTGCAAAGTGAAAATGAACAATTAAAGAAACGCCTATCTGAGCTTGAACATGAATTAAACGAACAAGATGCTTTGAATTTCCGTTGGGCGGGAAATTTGGGAAGATGGGAGTTAAATTTAAAAACGAAGCAAGTTCGATACAATCCTTTGAAAATAAAGGCTTTGGGATATGAGGAAGGCGAAATTGATCCGGATATGTACGGTTTTGTCAATCGCATCCACAAAGACGATTACCAACAAACCATGCAAGCGATGAGAGACCATATCACGGGAAAAGAACCGGTTTATGAAGCTGAATACAGAATTCAAGCCAAAAATGGAGATTATCGAACTTTTTACGACAGAGGTAAGATTATCAAGTTTGATGAATCGGGCAATGCAGAATTGGTAGCCGGTATCGTTTTTGATATTTCAGAGAGAAGGAGGATTGAAGAACAGCTAAAAGAAAGTGTGCACCAACTGAAATGGGAAAACAACTTAACCAACCAAATCTTATCGATCATATCTCATGATCTCAGGGGAACGATAGGAGCTATTTCCTCATTGATTGACCTGTTGTTGAATGAAGAATACGAATTAACTCCCCCTGAAAAGGATCGTTTTCTATCCGACATGAACATTTCGGCAAAATCATCCCTTTCTATTTTAGAGAATTTGCTTAATTGGTCTCGGAATGCCAAAGGGAAGATAAAAGCGGATTTTTTGGTATTCAACTTGAATGAAGTGGTCAATGATGTTTTGAGTTTCAACCGAAGTGTTTTTCGCACCAAGTCTATTGGCTTATCCAATAACCTGAGTGAGCTCATGTATATCAAAGGCGATCGGGACATGATTCATACTGTCATTAGAAACGTGATTTCAAATGCCCTCAAATTTACAAGAAAAAACGGGTGTGTTTATATCGATCAGAATAAAGACGACGAAAAATTCTATATCATCGTCAAAGACACTGGTGTTGGTATGGATGAGGCGAGATTGAAAGAAATCAATTCTCCAAAAGTCAAATCAATGGAGGGAACAGACGGAGAAACCGGTACAGGTTTAGGGCTATCTTTGGTTAGGGAATTCGTGGAGAAAAACAAAGGGAGCTTGGAAATACAAAGTATTAAAGGAGAAGGGACAACGGTAATCATCGGATTGGAACAAGCATAAAAAAATAGGCACAGCTGATGAAGTTAATTTTGTTCATTGAAGAAAGTGTTAGAATAAGATTTTTTTAAAAAAGTGATTATGGAGTTAATATAGAAGGTTCGTGCTGTGCCTATTTATAAAAACCAGTTAATTGATTTAATAGCAAAACTATAAATATTCCATCAAAAAACCAGGAAACCCCGATTCATTATTTTTTTCTTACTCATTTGCTATCGAAGGTACTATACAACATATAATTCGGTTTGTCAAGTATCTTCCTTTAATTTTTTTTTTCAGTTTGGTTTTATTTTTTTCTAACCCGCTGAATCAGTGATATACAAATCGATTTAAATATCTTTGATAATCAGTTGTTGATTGAATAACAAAAATAATTGATGTCATAAAAGTAAAAATATCAACAATGTCTTGTGATTGTGTAGTTGATTGTACAAATAGGTATTTAAGATGTATAATCGAATGAAAGCAGAAAAAAAGGAGAATGTTAAGTGGTTGAGCATGATATCAAAAAGGCATTAAAATTATCAATCATAGAAGGTGCGGGAGCCAGTGTTTTCTTAATCCTTATTCAAGGTTTTATTTTTACGAAAATTGCCCTTGAATTCGGTGTGGATGAGCTTCTTCTAGGCTTTTTGATGGGGATACAACTGCTCAGTCAGGTTTTTCAAATCTTTGTACCTGCGATTATCAATCGTCTTAATAAACGTAAACCCTTTGTTTTATTTTTTATTGCTGTATCAAGGGCTTTTTGGCCTTTGCTGCTCGTCATGTCTATTGTAGGATGGGTTAATCAGGAATTGTTCATAAGCATTGTTTCATTGAGTTTTATCTTTGGGGCATTTGCCGGTAATGCATGGACTTCGTGGATGCGAGACCTGATCCCGGACAACAAGATGGGGTCTTTCTTTGGACTTCGAAATCTCATCAACACCGTGGTTTCTTTAATCTTTACTTGGATTTTTTCAAGAATTCTGGAAAACAGTCCAGATATACATGGTGTACGATGGGTTATTCTGATTGGCTTTATTTGTGCTGTATGGAGCTTGTTTTTCTTGTCTCGCCAGTACGAACCGCCTCTAAAGGATACACAATCGGGGAATTTTTTTAAATACATCATATCCGATCGAAATAATATACGACTCATGGTATTTGGTGCTTTTTGGAATTTTGCCATCTTGTTTACCGCACCGTTTTTTTCGTTCCATCAAATTGAGAATTTAGAGATGAGTTTCTCCTTTTTGGGATATCTTTCGATTACGTTTAGTGGAGTGATGATATTAACGGTTATTTTTTGGGGAAAATTAGCCGACAGAATTGGACATAAAAATGTATTAAGAATCGGGGTTAGTTTAGCTTCAGCCGTTTCTATTATGTGGTTTTTTATGACACCCCAAACCTTGCATGTGCTAATGTGGGTCGATTCTTTTCTGGCAGGTACAGCATGGTCTGCCATCAACCTGTCTATTTTTACCTTACCGCTGATTATTGGCGGAAAATCTGCCGGACTTATTTACGGTTTTTTCTCGGCTTTCAACGGCGTATTCGGATTTCTTGGCTCAATTTTGGGGGGGATAGCGGCAAAGTATTTATCTGATTTTTCATTCAAATTTGCTGAGATGGATATGAACGGGTTGCAGATTATGTTTTTGGCGGGAGGACTGATGCGGATCAGCTCTTTGTATTTTCTTAACAAAATTCAGGTTACCGGACACATCAGATTGCGGACGGTTCTTGGACAAAGAGTGGTTGATATCAACCGTAGATTATCCCGTGATTTGTTTGAACCCATACCCAGATACATGTATATGAAATCCTTGGAAGTTGTGGCACCGAAAAAAGCACAGCGCATCAAAAACGAAAGATCACTTTTGTAAATAAAAAATGTGGGGATTCTTTTAGAAACCCCACACTTGATATATGAAAAGCAGTAACTATTAAAATCTTTCGGAAAACCAATAAGTCATATTTCTTGCTTGCTCTATCCCTTTAACGATCAAATCTTCTTCAACAATGTTCTTCTTAGAATACGTTTTGAAAAGCTTCATGATCATCACTCCTTTTATCGTTTTTTAAATCCTGTCAAATCATTTTTAACCTTCACAATTTTGATATCTCATTCTATACATCAACAATTTTGATTAGTGTAGTCCTTGCATAGTCCAGAAAAATCTATTTTTTTCCCGTTCAATTTGTTCCTCTATTGGTGCTTTTAAGTATTCTCTTATATTAAAGTTTTGCTTTTTCATTTTTGTTCCCTCCTTTTATGTCTTGATATAATAGACGAGTTATACATCTATAATATTACAAGGAGTCTCTATAAATAATTATGAGACAAACTATTTTATTGATTTGTTTTTTTTCTTGCCTTTTGTTCATACATTCTAGAGTCGGCAATTTGAATCATCTTCTCCAAATCTTCTTCGTTTTTATCATTGATAAGCGTGATACCATAACTGATGGATAATGCCAACTCTTGATGAATGGTTTTCCCGTTTTCGTAAAGAATGGTTTGAATTCTTTGAAGTATTTTTTTCGCTATCTTTTCATCAGTCTTGATTAAAGCGATCACGAACTCATCCCCACCGATTCTTGAGATTAGATCTTTTGATCGGGTGCACATGAGAAGTGTTTCTCCAAGAAGATTTAACGCCTTATCCCCTACGTTATGACCATAGTGATCGTTGATTTTTTTTAACTGATCCATGTCAACGAAGACCAAAGACCATGGATAAATGTCTTCGTTCATGAGAGGGATAATCTTTTTAAAGAATGTTCTTCTGTTTTCTACACCGGTTAATTCATCATGAGAGGCGAGTACTTCTAATCGGTCTTTTGCGATTTGCAGATGTTTATTGGCCTTATTCTGTTTTTTTATCAATAAGGTAATACGGTGAGACATTATTTTAAACGCATTCCCTAATTTTTCAGTTTCTATGAAATCTGCATGTTTATCAATATCGGATAAACCGATTGCGGGATTTTGTTCGTAATCATACACTTTTTTGATGATGATGTTCAGATTATGCATCAACCTTTTTACCTGTTGATAATTGATTAACAGCATGATGATCAGAATGGATGCAATAATGAGATTAAAGAGGACAAGAAACTGGTTTTTGATTTTGATTAGGTCTGTAAAGTCTATTTCGAATTTTGTCCTGACTACAGGAGAATTTTCTTCCGGGTTAAAAGAGTCTGAATACAGACTGGTATAAACCAGAAATATTTCTTTGGAGAGTTCTTTGTAACTGTATAGGGTGTCATTCTCAGCCTTTTTGAACATCCGGGTGTCGTCTTTGGTAAGTTCGGGAAAGTTTCCGAAAGGTTCGTAAGAAACCGTATATACCGAAATATTCTCTACGTAATCGGTGTTGTTCCCAAATGCGATAAACTGATCGATAAATTTTTTTAAGATATTATCCTGTAGTTTTAAGCCGATTTCAAAGAAAGATCCGTCAGAAAGTCTATAGTAGCCGTAAATCCTCGGAATACCCGTTTTGACTTCATAGAGCATTTTATCAATATGAATTTCGCCGATAGGCAACTTTCTTAAAAATTCCCAGTATTTGGGAACAGTCTTGCTGAAATCCACACCCATATCATTTGGATAATTGGTTTGAACAATTATTCCATCATTGGAGATTAGATACCAATCGAGAGATTCTATCTGGTGATCCGTATTGATGGTTTGTGAGTGAAGTCTTGCAGTAATCTGTTCTATGGAAGCCTCAAGATTGTACTCGTACCAGAGAACGGTATCTTGCAGGATTATTTGTATTTGCGATCGATAAGACTCTTGGAAACCTCCGATCATTTCACTCCAATTCTTTTGATATGAAATCACACTGTTAATAAGGGTGTTAAAGATGGGATCAAAAATATATTTGCGATAGCCTTTGTCGAAGACAACATTTATGATTATCAAAAAAACCAATAAAGAAAACGCTAAGGTAATCGCTTGTTTTTTTATCAGTGTATAGATAAAACTTCGTTTTTTCAAATCACCCCACACCTTCTAAAAAATACCCTTTTTGGTAGATGATTATATCATAAGGCAAAAGTGCGGGGTAATAACACTAGAAGAGCATTATACAGGGCTTTTACGCCTTAAGTAATCTTTAACGGCGTCGTTGGTGAATTCCTGAATGCTTTTCCCCTCGATTTTCGCCAGCTCTTTCAATACTGCCCAATCTTTATCATCCAAATCCAGTTTAATGATCATGATTTTGCCTTTGGTCATTTCATTGATCCACTGGTTGATATCTTTTAGGTTGTCTTTGATATTTTCGTTGATGATGTTTTCAAAATCTTCCTCAAAATCATGATGATTTTTCTTCATCTTCAATCACTGTCCCTTCTGACTGCGTGTTTGTATCTTTAAGTGTATGATGGTTTTGCTCATTGACTTCTGCTCGCATTTGTTCGATGAGTTGGTTGATATGTGCTTCATCATATTCCAGTATCGTGAGCATTTCTTTGGCTTCTTCTAATGTGATGATACCTTGAAGATAAGTATATACAATTCTTTCAGCATCTGGGTCATGTTTGGATGATCTTTCTTCCAGATTTTGTTCTGTTGCTTTTTGTGTTGTCCCTTCTTCAGTTTTAATGATCAAATCCCCTGAAACGGTTTTTGCGTTGATTTCACCACCTGTCCCGTTTCCGAAAGTAAATTCGTTTTTCCCTTGGCGGTTGGGTTGTCTTTGTTTAAACAAAGCATCACCAGAAACACTTACAAAACTTACATTTGCATCCACTGGCGTTGTGAGAATGTTGATATCGCCGCTCACGGTATGGGTATTCCAGGATACTTTGGGGTTGATGTTTTTGATCATGATATCGCCGCTGACAGTCACAATTTTCGATTCGGTCGGAAGATTTCTGACAGCGACATCACCGCTGACGTTGTTGACAGATAAATATTGAGCAGCTGGTGAAACATGGTCGATTTTGATATCACCTGATTTATCTGAGCAGGTTAATTGGTTTGCATCGATGTCAAAGGATGAAATATCACCGCTGAGCGAAGAAAAATTGCAATTCATTTTAGATTGAATTCTTTGCGTACGGATATCACCTGATTTTGTTGAGATGGTTAATTCATCGCATCGGGTATCATCGCATTGAATATCTCCGGATGTGGAGGAAAGATGGATGAAGCTACCCATAATTTTGGTTGTTTTGATAGAACCTGAAACCGTACTGATTGAAATCTTTTTTAGGATATCCATCGGCAAATGAATTTTCGCTTTGTATAAGTTGCCAACGGATGTGTTGATCGTAATACCAAAGAATTTGACAATGTTGCTTTTATCATCGAATCGGATGATGAGCTTTTGACCATTTCTGACCACCTCAACATCGCAATCTTCTTTTTCCCATATGACATCCCAGGACATTTCAGAAACAAGATCTTGGACGCCTTCTAATTCAAAATCACCACCCACAGTGGAAATAACGATTTCTTCTATGCCAGTTAGATCTGTTTCCCCTTTTTTTTGATAAAAAGACATGTTCATTCACCCCTTCAAGCGATTATGGTTTTTATCAGCCATACCAATCCAGCCACAGCTAGTATAATGATTAAAACAGGTAAGAAAACCACTAATATACCCGCAAAGACTAATCCTACCAATACCACAGCCCCTATTGCCACGAAAATGCCGATAATGGCTGGGAACATTTTAAAAGCCAAAACAACTAAAAAGATGGCTCCGAGAACGGATAAAAGACTCATTTTTTCTCCTCCTTTTTGAGAGCTCTCAACATCTCCATGGCGTCTTTTGAACTAATTTCACCATTTTCAAGCATATCCAATATTTTCTGAGATTCAGTTCTCTCAGGTTGTGCGCCTTCATAGCCCATGGTCCTCACGATGTCCTCTAATCTGTTTCTTGCGGTTGGATAGGAGATTTCGAGTTCTTTTTGAACCTCGGAAAGGTTGCCCCTGTTCTTAATGAAGACTTTCGTAAAAAAAAGTTGATCCTCTGATAATTTAAACAATTCGTCCAATTCAAATTTCCCGTTTACTGTCGTCCCGCAATTACCACATTTATATTCTGAAATATATAGTTGATGGTTACATGCAGGACATTTGGTTAAAGTTTTTCTCATTATATTCACCTTCTTTCATTATTTATGAATATTATACAGTATAAAATCATATATGTCAAGAGAAAACATAAAAAAATTAAGTTCTTAATCAATATTTTTAAGCATATCACTAAATATTTTAGTTTTTTTGGGGATAGGAGGAGAGGATTGTGCATGAAGGACAACAGACCAATTACGTGGTAGGGGGTGAAAAAACGATGAAAATGGGGTGAATGATGGATGGAAGTTAAAGTGAAAATCGATAATCTTTCGTAGCATTAGCGATTTGATATTGAATAATACTGTTGCGAATGCTTTCGAACTTTAATTCAGCTGTTTTTCCAATCTGATGTTCAATGAACTGTTTTTTTGCTTTCAGTGTTTTGATATCTTCAATCCTTCTATACGAAAAGGGTGTTCCTGGTTTTGGGATTAGTGGATTTAAACTAATTTTGATATCGGGTATTCCAGAATGTATAGCATGCTGTACGATTTTTGCAATGGCTTGAAAATCACTTTCATCTTCTTCCTCAAGCCCGTAAATGAAATACATTTTCAGTTTCTTTAACCCGCATTCCGAAATCAATTTGAGGCTTTTTTCAATATCTGCCTCCGTGATTTGTTTGTTCATGATATCTCTTATCTTTTGACTGCCACCCTCCGGTGCGATGGTTATTTCTCTTTGGCCACTTCTTATGAGACCTTCTATGAGTTTTTTTGATAAAGAATCCAATCTTAGAGAAGAAACGGAAAAATGCATATCTTTCTCCTCCAATAAATCCAATATTTGGTTTTTTTGGGGATGATCGGTAAAAGTGGCTGAGATTAGTCCGCAGTCGTTATAGCCTTTTTTCTTTATCTCGTCCAAAACTTGATTGATTGCATTGATTTTTACGAATCTTGCGGGGCTTCTTGTATGTCCTGCGACACAGAAGGAGCATCGCCTCAAACATCCTCTGCCGATTTCCAATAACACTTTATTGGGGAAAACCGAATGTTTACTCATGAAAAGTGAGACGGAAGGATGATCAGTGAGTTGGAATGATTTGGCCACTATTGCTGATTGATGGTTAAGAGGTGGAATGGAAAGGTTTTCAATCTGTTCTAAGTCTTTCAAAATGAGTGTTCTGTTTCTTTTTGCCCTAAAAGACTCAAGTAATCGATTCATCAACTCAGGAAGGTTGTCTTCAGCATCTCCTTGAAAGATTAAATCTACATACTGCCAAAGGGCATTGGGGTTAAAATAAGTGACTGCTCCACCAAGAATAATTAAAGGGTGGTGATCCGTTCGCTGTGTATTGATTAGTGGAATCTTTTTTTGGCTCAAAATATGGATGACATTGATGAAATCCATTTCAAAGGATACTGAAAAAGCCCAAATGTGGAATTCATCTAAAGGTCTGAAGGTGTCAAGAGAATAAAATTTTGAAAATTTGTTGTCATAGTAAAACCTTTCACATTGAATGCCATCGAGGTTGTTGAGGAGTTCGAAAACTTTGTGAAATCCCAGGTTAGATATGGCAGTTCCATAGTCCGAGGGAAAGATCAACGCCACTTTCAAATCTTTCTCCATCAAATGTAGCGATCTGAATGGTTTTTCAGACCGCTTTTTATTTTCGATGATCCGATATTCTCTTAAATCTTCATTATTTCTAGGCCTTCTCAAATTACAATCGTTTCTCTTCTATTTTTCGCCTGATGTATTCGGCGGAAATGATTACTCTGACAATTTCTCCGTGAGCGATGGGTTCCATTTCATCATAAGCGTCAAAACGGAAATGGATGTGATTGCCTTCCACAGATGTGATCTTTAACTTTATCGTCACTCTCATGGAAACCGGTGTGATGCCAAAATGTTTGATATTGGATGATACAACGGCTGCGATGATATTCTCGCCTAAGATTCGTTTCAGCATATCCTCTGAGAATTCAAAGACTTTAATCATTAATTCTCTAGTTGCTAAGACTGAAAACGTTTTAACAACGGCATTCTCTTTCCAGATCTGCTCAGGAGTGACTTGAAATTGCGTTGTTTCTTCACGTGTTTCAAGAAAACTGTAAGTACGATTGATTATAGACACGGCTAACCTCCCAATCAGTTTCTTCTTGATATGAGTAACATCCTCAACAATTGTGAAATGGCCATCAATGTTGAAGCCACATAAGTCATGGCTGCAGCACTTAACACCTTTTTAGCCATCAGTTGTTCTTTGGAATCAAGAATGTGCTGATTTTCAATCATATCCAACGCCCTGCTGCTGGCATTGAACTCTACCGGTAATGTGATGATGGAAAAAACAACAACGGCTAAAAAAAGCCAAATACCAATGTTGATTAAGAGTGGTGTTGAAAGGAGAAGTCCAACGAAAAAAATGATCCACGAAAAGGAAGAACCGAATTGTGCTACCGGTACAAAAGCATTCCTGATTTTCAAAGGAGCGTAATGATTTTTATGTTGGATGGCATGTCCTATTTCATGTGCAACCACTCCCAGGCTTGCTACCGAATCACTGGAAAAAGTTGAATCAGATAAAGCAACCAACTGTTTCCTTGGGTCGTAGTGATCGGACAAATTGCCTCCCACGTGAACAATCCGAATTTGGCTTAAACCGTTTGAAGTCAATAATTGCTGAGCTAGTTGTTGGCCGGTTATTCCAGATTTGGACCTGATTTGAGAATAGCGCTCAAAAGTTGATTTGACTTTCATCTGTGCCCAAAATCCATATAACATTGCCGGGATCAATAAGATCATTGATAAATAGAAATCCATTTAAATCACCTCTTTTCGCTGAGTGTTCTCGTTTGATTCTTTTTTATTTGTTTAAATAAGTAATAAGTGTTTTTAAATGTTTACTTCTTGTAGGATGTCTTAACTTTCTTAAGGCCTTCACTTCTATCTGTCGGACTCTTTCACGAGTTACATTCAGATATTTTCCTACCTCTTCCAAGGTTTTTTGCCTACCATCGATCAAGCCGTATCTCATTTTTAAAACGGTAGCTTCTCTTGGCCCTAATGTATTAAGTACCTCGTTGATTTCGTCTCTCAAGAGCATGAGCATAGCGGAATCCTCAGGGTTGATATTCTCGACGTCTGCGACAAAATCACCGACTGAGGAATCCTCATCCCCCCCCACAGGTGACTCAAGGGACAATGTTTCCTTATCGGCCTGAAGAATTTCTTCTATCTTTTCCGTCGTTTTGCCTGTTAGCTTTGCTAGGGTTTTAACAGAGGGATAATCGCCATGTTCTTGTAGATATTCACGTCGGATTTTATTGATTTTATTGATAGTTTCAACCATATGAACAGGAACTCTTATAGTTCTTGCCTGGTCTGCAATTGCTCTGGTAATAGCCTGTCGAATCCACCAAGTGGCGTAGGTGCTGAATTTGTACCCTTTCTTCCAATCGAACTTTTCAACGGCTTTGAGTAACCCAATATTGCCTTCCTGAATGAGATCAAGAAAAGTCAGGCCCCTTCCGATATAACGCTTGGCTATGCTGACAACCAGCCGCAAATTAGCAACAACTAGTTTTTGTTTGGATTTATCGTTTCCCCTTTGAGCCTTTCTTGCATAGGTCCTTTCTTGGGTAGGGGTTAATAGGGGAATTCTTCCAATTTCCTTCAGATACATTTTAACGCCGTCTTTGGTGTATGCGGCATTGTCGAAAATGGCCGGTCCGTTTGTGCTGATGATCTTTTCCATTACATCGTCATTGCTACTTGATACCTCATCTTTTTCTTCATCGTCATCATCGTCATCCACATCGGGATCAGTGTCTCTGATCATAACATTTGCCTTTTCCAAATTCTCATAAATGGTTTCCAGAAAGTTACCGTCAAAACCGGAATAATCCGGCGGAAGTGATTTGTCAATATCTTCGTATGTGATATATCCTTTCTTTTTACCGATATTGACCAGTTCTTTCATCCTTGCGTTTACTTCATCCGGTTCCAATTCTTCGGGGTCTTTGGAGGCCTTCTTCTTTGGTGTAACTTTTTGTGAGCGCTTTGCCGATATTTTTTTTATTTCGTTTTTTTCGCTATCTTCTGGTTTGTTCACGCTCATTCAATGTCCTCCCTTCATTTATTTTTAATTGATTAAAATCTTTGGATAATTTTAAGCGATTCGTGATTAACAGATATTTTTCAGTGTCGTCTGTAGCCGCTTGAATCAATGTGTCAATTTTTTCCAATTCGTATCTTAATTGCCTTTTTTTGAGAGCCCTCTCACAATCAGTAATGATGGAAGGAAATGAATCGGATTTTTCATACCGTTGAAATTGACGAAAAAAACTTTTAATCTTATCCTGACTAAAATAGTCTTCCAGATACTCTGCTGCATCATCTGGTTTGAATTTTGTTCGTACATTTTCAAAGAATTGAACATAGGCATCTTTGATAATTTCTTTATATTTTGTGAATATGGCTTCAATCGTTGTTCTGGTTGTGGGATGAAACAAATATAAAACCGTTAATTCCTGTTCGGGTTCAAGTGTTTCAAGATGGGGTTTGTTGATAGGAGCGTATTGCTCCTGTGTTTGGTTCCGTTTTGAGGCACTGCCTTTTTTGGGAATATTCCAATTTTCTAATAAGAGCTGTTTATCGAGCTGTGTCCATTCAGAAATCTTAGAAATCAATTGGTCAAAACGTGAAATATTACCGGTTCTTTTTGCTCGGGCTAGAAGATATTGACTATTAGAAATGAGGGAATCTCTGCCGGTTTCTTTTTCCAGATTATAGTCTTTCTTAATATGATTGAGCAGGAATTCTTCGATGGAGATCGCCTTCAGTAAAGTCTTTTGGAAGTTTTCAATGCCATATTTCAACAAAAATTCATCCGGGTCTTTTGCCGGAGATAAATCTAAGACCAAGGCATTTATGGTATCATTCAGATTCTTAAATGATTTTTCGATGGCTTGAACTCCGGCTTCGTCGCTGTCAAGGGCAAAAACGAATTTATTGGTGCATTTTGAAAGATCTTCGATCTGTTCTTTGGTCAAGCTCGTTCCCATGATTGCCACCGTGTTTTTCATCCCGTTTACATACAATCGAATAGCGTCAAGATAGCCCTCTGTTATAATTACAAAATCAACATCTTTGATATTTTTTCTAGTTTGATCGAACAAATATAGAATTTTCCCTTTATTGAAATATTCTGTTTGAGGTGAATTCATGTATTTGGGTTGCTCCGAATGATCAATTTTTCTGCCAGAAAAACCTAATACGTTTCCGGATGCGTCTCTAAGTGAAAAGATCAGTCTGCCGCTAAAAATGTTTTTGTCTCTCTCGTTTAAAATCCCTAATTCATTCAGTCTTTGGGCACTGAATGATTCCAATAACTTGGATGTATCTGAATAATCAGACCACCCTAAGCCAATCTCTTTGATTTTTGTAGGGTCAATTTTTCGGATTTCCTTTAAATAACGCCATCCGGCTGTGCCCTCATGTAAGTTTGTTGAAAAAAGTGTTTCGATGGCTTTCATATCGGCAGTATAGGATCTGAAGGCGCTGTCGGTTTTGGATTCGAATGAAGGAATTGGAATGGAATATCGATCAGCGATTAGTTTTACACTATCCACGAAATCTAAATTTTCATATGCTTGTACAAATGTGAAAATATCGCCATTTGCGCCACAACCAAAACAATGATAAGACTGTGTGTTTTCGTAAACATAAAATGAAGGCGTTTTTTCCTGATGAAAAGGGCATAATGCCTTAAAATTTCGACCGGATTTTTGCAGCTCAATATACGAAGAAATAAGATCCACAATGTTTACTTCTGTTTTGAGTTTTTGTACGAACGCTTTTAAACCCACAGGTCACCTCTATATGAGGATAAGTTCGAATCACTGAATGAACAAACACGAAAAAGGTACGAGGAGGTTTTCCCCTCGCACCGTTGATAATCGTATACTTGATTGTGCGATTAACGTTTTGAGAACTGTGGTGATTTTCTGGCCTTCTTTAAGCCGTACTTTTTTCTTTCTACCATTCTTTCATCTCTTCTGAGAAACCCCGCTGCTTTTAATGTCGGTCTTAAATCGGCGTTGTACTCTAAAAGAGCTCTTGAAAGTCCCAGTCTGATGGCTCCGGCCTGTCCGCTCATACCGCCGCCATGGATCTTCATAACCATGTCGAAACGGTCAATGGTTCCGGTTAACATCAACGGTTCTACTGCATGCCGAACCAGGGTATCTCTCATGAGGTATTCTTGTAACGTGTCATATTTTTTCCCGTTTATCTTGATTTGGCCTTTACCCGGTCTTAGATGTACTCTGGCAACTGCCGTTTTTCTTCTTCCGGTGCCGTAATAGTCTATAAACTCTGCCATTTATTTTGACCTCCCAATTATCCTATAAATCGATTTGTTCGGGTTTCTGGGCTTCGTGAGGGTGCTGATCTCCCGCATACACCTTTAACTTTTGGAACATGTGTCTGCCTAATTTGTTTTTAGGAAGCATGCGCTTGATTGCCAATGTCACGATGCTCTCAGGATGTTTTTCAAGCATCTGTTTGGTTGTGAATTCTTTCATATGACCGGGATATCTTGAAAACCTTCTGTATATTTTATCATCCATCTTGTTACCCGTTAATCTAACTTTATCCGCATTGATCACAATCACAAAGTCACCGGAATCCACATTTGGTGTGTATTGAGGATTATCTTTACCGGTAAGGATCTTTGCGATTTGCGTCGCCATTCTGCCTAAAACCTTGTCTTTGGCATCAACAACATACCATTTTTTTTCTCTTTCCTCAGGCTTGAGGCGGAAACTTTTTTGTTGATATTTCATCAAATTCTCCTCCTCTTATCGTTCGTCAACAATGTGAACGTATTTTCTGTTTCTTCGAGTCTCAAAGGATACAAATCCTTCTTTTAATGCGAAAAGGGTGAAATCCTTACCCATTCCTACATTTGTTCCGGGAAAGATTTTTGTGCCTCTTTGTCTCATGATGATATTGCCCGGTATCACTGAACTGCCATCACCTTTCTTGATGCCCAAGTATTTTGGGTTGGAATTTCTTCCGTTTTTTCCACCACCGCTCTTTCTATGAGCGAATAATTGTATATTCATCTTGATTTTCATTCTTCTTTCACCTCCACTAATAAGTAGCCGGAATATTCATTTTGAATTTCCTTGAGAGTTAGGATCAGATGTCGGATAAGCATATCGGATAATGAAGAGGAAGTTTTTAGGTCGACTATTATTTGTCCTCTATCATTGTTTTGTTGAATAGTCACATTTGAACATTCTTCATCAAGGATATTAGTTGTGTGAATTGCCAGAGAACTGACTGAGGCACACACTATATCTTTTCCTCTTTTGGCATATCCGGAATGTCCGCTTATCTCATAACCGCTGAACCCGTTATTGTTTTTGTAAAAGACCGCTTTAATCATTTCTTGTTGGGGCTCATTGTTCTATCTTTTCAACTTTTACCGCTGTATAGGGTTGTTTATGTCCTTTTACCCTTCTGTACATCTTTCGGCCCTTGAACTTGATAATATGGACCTTGTCGTCTCTCACGTGCTCAACGACTTTGCCGACTACTTTGGCACCTTCAACATAAGGCTTACCGGTGTGAATAGTTTCATCAGTTCTCAACAGGACAACCTGATCGAATGTAATGGAACTGCCTGGCTCTGCATCGTTTTTGTCAACGTATACAATCTGGCCTTCTTCGATTTTGAATTGTCTGCCGGATGTTTCGATAATGGCGTACATTTTTGACCTCCTTTTGTCTTAAATATGCTGATGAAGGTACGAGGAATCATTTTTACCGTTTGATTGCCAAGATTTATAAACCTTCCATCAGGCAAAATCCCGCATATTATATCATAAATACGGTGATGATGACGAACGCTATGGATGTAACGGTTATCTAAACTCTAAAATAATTTTTCTTATTATCGCCCAGCTTTTTTAATCCTTCGATGATCGAAACGGATCGCTTTTCGCCAATACCCGCTACCGCCTTTAAACTATCTGGATTGGCATTTTTGATAGCGTTTAAGGAAGTCATCTTTTCGACCAAATTATAGATGATGTTATTGGGAATCTTTGTGACTGTGCGTATCATACGAATACCTCTTGGGGCAATCATTTCTTCGGTCAACAACGACTGGGGTTCGATTCCAAGATAATTCGCCATTTTGGAATAATCCAATAGTTCTTTATCTTTTAAGGCTGTGAGGTGCTGGACACAAAGATCAACCTGATCATCTTCTGGAATCCCTTCAGCAACCAAATAGTCTGAACAGATTAAACGAAGATTTTCGTCCAAATCGCCAATCATTTCTTCTAATTGTAAATTTGCCAATCTGCCGTTAATTCCCAATTCCCATATATACGGTTCGATTTCTTCAGAGGTTCTCAAAGCGGCAATCGCTTTTTCTAAAGTCCTGCATAAATCGAATACAGTAACTTTGTTTTCGATTTCCAATGTATTAAGGTTTTCAATTTCCCTATTATAGCTGGCACTATACTTTTCTATTGCTTTTAATCCCTGATCCACCATCGTGATTAAGAAATTCAAGTCCTTCAAAACGTATGTGAATGCTCCCCAATAGATGCTTACTACTCCTCTGCGGCGGGATACTGCAATGGCTACTTTTCCTGTTTGTTTCGCAATTCTTTCTGCGTTTCGATGACGCATCCCGGTTTCTTTAGTGGGGATTGTAGGGTCAGGGGTCAATTGTACGTTAGCGTATAGGATTTTTGTGACATCTTCATTCAGAATCACTGCGCCGTCCATTTTAGTGAGTTCATATATCTTTTGGGCCGTGTAATCGCAATTAACGTTAAATCCCAACTGTATGATGGATTTGTGTCTCTCGATATCTTCTTCGTTCATCAGCAAAATCAATCCACCACTGTTTGACTTGATGATATTCTCCAGTCCAAGTCGCAGTTGAGTGCCTGGTGAACATATTTTTATAATTTCTTTTAGCAATTCGTATTTTGCCATTTTTTCCTCCCCCGAAAGTAAATTAATTATACCATAAATAAAATTTTGTAAAAGATCTTTCAATACCTGTTTGACTTGGGTTAAAACGAGTGTGGCTGCGTCTTGTATCTATTGATTTTTTTTTGACATCTATCCATCATTTAATATTGAAGGGTTTGATTTTGCTCTTCAAGAAAAAACATAGTATAATTGTAGACGCATTAGCAAAAAAAGTATTTTTTGCAAAGGAGGAATTTCATATGAAAGAAGAATCCAAGATCATCTTTCATTTATCGGATACGAAAAACAATCAACAATATACAATAGAGGGTCAGATTGATAAAGCGGAATCGGATAAATTATTGGATACCCAAACGCCTTTGACGGATTTGTCGTATGTCATTAATATTTTTAAAACCAAGGATGAAGTATTTGTCAGTGGGCAGGTGGAATGTCTGTTAGAGGATCTTTGCTATCGTTGTTTAAAGCCTACCCAAAAGAAAATCATAGGGGGAATTGAGGCAACCTATATTTATGGTAATGAAAATGATACAATTCTAAAGGAAAAGGAATTGGAATCTCTTGAAAATGTGATATACTATGTGGGCTCAGAGATTGATTTATACGACAGAGTCACTGAAGCGCTCATCGTTGCTATACCACAGAGGTTTTTATGTTCAGAGGACTGTAGAGGGTTATGCCCTTTTTGTGGTCAGGATTTAAATGAAGAGCCCAATCATGAGTGTGAGTCAGCAGAGGAATTTGATAATGAAAGCGTTTTTTCTAAATTATCTGTGTTAAAGGATAATTTAAACGATAACCATCAGAAATAGTCAACAAGATAAGAACGGATATAAGGAGGGAAATCACAATGGCTGTTCCAAAGAAGAAGACTTCTCGTAGTAGCACCCGATCCAGAAGGGCGCACTTTTTTAAGGCGATAGAAACACCTCGATCGGTATGCCCTAATTGCGGTGAAGCGAAACTGCCTCATCGTATATGTCTGAACTGTGGATATTACAAGGGAAAGAAAGTATTGGAATTTGAAGAAGCAGAATAGTCTTATCCTTCAATAGAAAAAAGCACAGTAAGAGCATTAGTTACTGTGCTTTTTTTTCATCTGGTTCAGTTTCTATCTTTCGGCTGATGTCTTTGAGCCTTTCCACCATTAGATCAAAATCCACCTTTTCCTCCACTTCTTGTCTAAGGAATTGATTGATGGGGTTGATGAGTTCGATTGCTTTGTCTATTTTTGGATCACTGCCGCTTTTATAAGCACCGATATCAATCAAGTCTTTGGCATCATTGTAAACCGCCATCAGATCTTTCAGTTTTCTCGATGCAGATAGATGTTCTTTGTCGACAATTTCAGACATCAATCTGCTGATGCTGGCAAGTACATCGATTGCCGGATAGTGATTGGATTCTGCCAGACTCCTGGATAGGATGATATGTCCATCCACCACCCCTCGTACGGTATCACTGATGGGTTCGTTGAAGTCATCTCCTTCGACTAGGACGGTATAGATGCCGGTGATACTTCCCTTTTCACTATTTCCAGCCCGTTCGAGGACCCCTGGCAATCCTGCGAAGACGCTTGGCGGATATCCCCGAGTAGTGGGAGGTTCGCCTATGGCAAGTCCGACATCTCGTTGCGCCATGGCCCATCGGGTTAATGAATCAACCATCAGCATAACATTGTAACCCCTGTCCCTAAAGAATTCAGCCACTGAAGTTGCAGATTGTAACGCTTTAACCCGCATTAGGGCCGGTTGATCAGAAGTGGAAACCAGGACCACGCTTCTTTTTAGTCCTTCTTCCCCTAAATCACGCTCAATAAATTCACGAACTTCCCTTCCTCTTTCTCCGATTAATCCGATGACGTTGATATCAGCTTTGGTGTTTCTGGCGATCATTCCCAATAGTGTAGATTTACCTACGCCACTTCCGGCAAAGATGCCGATTCTCTGACCCATTCCCAGTGTTGTAAAGCCGTCAATCGCTCGGATGCCAACGGGAATGACTTCTTTGATGCGGTTTCTAACCATAGGATTGGGCGGTTTGTTGTTTAGGGAGGCGTGATTTTTAACGAAAATATTTTTACCATCAAGCGGTCTCCCCAGTCCGTCAAGAACCCTGCCTAAAATATGCTCGTCCACACCGATACTCAGATTTCGTTTTGTGCCTTGAACCTCGCAGCCTAACGAAATGCCCGAATATTCGTCCAGTGGCATAAGGATGATATGATTGTCTTTGAACCCCACAACTTCACTTAAAACTGCTTTTCCATCTATTGTCTTTATTCGGCAGCATTCACCCAGGAAAACTTCAGGTCCTGCCGATTCAATGGTTAATCCGATAATCTTTTTCACACTGCCGTTCAGATGTAAAAAATCATGTTCTAAAAACAAATCCTCCAGATAATCCAATTTTTTTAACGATTCATATTTCATTCTTCGCCTCCGAAAACCTGTTCAATCATATCGTTGATGATTTCCATTTGATTTTCGAATGTGCCATCCAAAGTACCATAATTGGTTTCGACGATCACGCTACCTTTTGAGATAGAAGAATCTTGCCGGATGTCATAAGCTGTTAAGGTTTCAAGCATTTCCTGTTTAACAGATTCAGGTATGATTGTTAGGTCCGAAGGATTAAACCTAAAAACGATTTCCTTCAAATTCATGACCCTAACAATCATTTCATGGATTTTATTACCAAGAATTTGCTCATGATGCTCGTTCAATAAAAGATAAAGAATTTTTTCGATGAGCTTGTTCAAGATCATGCGAACCTTTTCAGCGGTTAGTTCGGTATATTCGTTTTCTGATTTTTCAAAAAAATCACGGGCTTTTGTCAGGGCTTGAATGGAAGTTTTATATCGTTCTTCATATTGTTTTTTCAGTTTTTCTTCTTTGAGTGCCAGATCTTTTTTTGCCTTTTCCAATAATTGATCTGCCTTTTTAATGATTTCATCTGCTGTTTCCTGCGCTTTTTTCGACAAAACCTCAGCTTCCTTTTCTGCTTCCTCAAGAATTACTCGGGCTTTTTCCTTAGCCAATGAAATAGCCGGCGAAACCTCTTGTGGATCTGATGTCTTTTCATTCTTTTGCTGATTGCTGTTGAATGAATCGCTGGACTGAGTGCCGTCTTTTTCCGAAGTCATGTCTTCTTTTTTATAGAGCTTAATTGTTTCATTTTCATCGATTGTTACCAGAGCCCGTTTGATCAGATTATACAATCAACTCTTCTCCCCCGCCTCTGGCAATAAATATTTCGCCGCTTTCTTCGAGACGCCTGATGGTATTGACAATCTTTTGTTGAGCTTCCTCCACATCAACGACTCGCAACGGCCCCATAAATTCAATTTCTTCCTTCAACAACTGACCGGCTCGTTTAGACAAATTATTGACGATCTTGTCCATAATATCTTCTGACGAGCCTTTTAATGCCTTAGATAGATCTTTGGTGTCTACTTCTCGCAAGACCAGCTGGATGGATCGATCATCCAATTTGGTGATATCCTCGAAGACAAACATATGGCGTCTGATTTCTTCCGCCAATTCCGGATCGGTTTCAGATAGCTTGTCCAGTATTTCTTTTTCTGTGGATCGATCCATTGTGTTCACTAACTCCACAACGGTATCTAATCCGCCTACTTGCGCAAAGTCCTGGGTAACAAAAGTGGAAACCTTCCTTTCCAGAACTTTTTCAACCTCCCTCACAACCTCCGGATTAGCCTTATCGAGAATGGCAATTCGTTTGACCACTTCCGGTTTAAGTTCGTCCGGTAAAGCACTAATAACCTGAGAAGCTTGCTTTGGGGCTAGATAACAGAGAATCAGCGAAATGGTTTGGGGGTGTTCGTTTTGAAGAACATTGACCAATTGCATGGGATCGGATTTTTTTAAAAAATCAAACGGCTTCACTTGAAGGTTACTGGTGAGTTTTTCCAGAATATCCAAGGCTCTTTCTGGACCGAGAGCCTGTTCAAGCATATCTTTAGCATACTCAATACCACCGGCAAGGATAAATTCTCTCGCTTGAAAGGTACTGGAAAATTCCTCCAAAACTCTTTTTTTCTCGCCATCCGATATTTTATCTAATTGTGCCAATTCCATAGTCAACCGTTCAATATCATCATCACTCATGTGTTTGAGAACCTTGGCGGCTCTTTCAGAACCCATGGTTAATAAAAGTACCGATGCCCTTCTTAATCCGCTGATTTGTTTTTTTTCTGCCATTAAAACACCCCGCTTTTTGAGCTTATGGTTTATTATACTACAAATAAAAAGGATCCATTCATAAGGATTGTTTAGCTCGCTGTGCTTTTTTGCTGGGTCTTTTTAGAAGTTACTAGGCTTAAATAGGCTTGAATCGCTGTTTATATAAAAATAATCACAAAAACGGGAGTGAGTTGAGAGCTCATTCACACAAGAGAACTCTAATTTTAAAACGCTTGTTTTTATTTATTAAATATGATAAAATATGAGTGGGGAGGGGGCTTGAAATCAGTTGAAAAGAAAAATCACTATCACTATCGGGCGTAAAAACTATTCTTTTCTTACAGATGAATCAAAAGAAAAGGTTCAGAAAATCAAGGATATCATCGCCGAAGATTACGAAAAATTTGCGCACGTTATCGAAAGCACCGATAAAAAAGGCGTTGACGATCTGTTAATCTTGATGCTTTTGAATCATGTTTCCAAGGAAATCGGATACGATGAAGCCTTAAGAGAACAAAGAGAGAAAACAGAAAGATTAGTCGTTGAGCTCGAAAGAATGAAAACTGAGCGTGGGGAAATAGCGGGTTGATTTTTTCTTGTTGTTCTCTTTAGTTTTTTGTTCTCGTATTCGGGGTTGATTCATTTGAGTAAATTGAAAAAAATGCTAATTGTTACCGGCCTTTCCGGTTCCGGAAAGACAACTTCTCTTGCTTTACTTGAAGATATTGGCTTTTTTTGTGTTGATAATATTCCTCCAAAACTATTAAAAAACATACTTCCTCTCTTTGAGCAATCTGAAGTTGAAAAAATTGCCTTGGGAATTGATGCCAGATGGAAGCAGCAATTTGAAGATATTATTGATGATCTAGATGCCTTCATCCAAAAAGAAAAGACGTATTCTTTATCGATTCTCTTCCTTGAATCCTCAGTTGATATCATTATGAAACGCTATAATCTCACCCGAAGAAAACATCCGTTAGCTGAAGAAGGGTCAGTAGAAGAAGCCATTTCGAAAGAAAAAAGAATTCTTTCACCTCTTCGTGAACGGGCAGACTATATCCTCGATACCTCCAAATTCAATACTCACGAATTAAGAAAAATGTTGATCAATACGCTGAAGGGCAGTCCTGAAATCCAAGACAGAAAAACGGAAGTGAATGTTTACAGCTTTGGCTTCAAATACGGTATTCCCTTGAACGCTGATTTTATCATCGATACCCGATTTTTACCCAATCCCTATTGGAAACCCGAGTTATCAAAGTTTAATGGATTGGATGAAAGTGTTCGGATCTTTCTTGAGCAGTTTAATGTGGTTCATGATTATCTCACAGCTTGTACGAGTATGTTGTTGATGGCTGTTTCCAGATATAACGAAGAAGGTAGAAGCAATGTGAATGTTTACATCGGGTGTACAGGTGGCAAACATCGATCGGTTTATCTGTCGTTAAAGATTCACGAATTCTTTCTTAACAATGGCTTTCAATCTCAATTAATCCATAGAGAACGGGGGAATTGGTAAATTGATGGCAAAGAGATTATCGTTGATTGTTTTTGGAGGAGGAACCGGCCTTTCTGCCTTGGTAAGGGGATTAAAAGATCGTGATCTGAACTTGACTGCCATTGTTACCATAACTGATGAAGGAGGCAGCTCAGGTACTATTAGGCGAGAAATGAATATTCCGCCACCCGGCGATGTGCGTAATAACATTACGGCCTTCGCAGAAGACGAAAATTTATTGACGAAATTAATCCAGTTCCGTTTCAAAGACGAAGGAACTTTTGAAGGTCATTCGGTTGGGAATATTATTCTGGCAGCTCTAACCAAGATACTGGGAAGTTTTCCCGAAGCAGTAAAAAGCTTGTCAAAGGTATTAGCCATAGAAGGTGAAGTTTTACCCATCAGTGAGGAAATGGTTCGTTTAAAGGCCATGAATGACAGGGGTGAAATCCTGATGGGGGAAAAAGAGATAGAATCCAATCAGGGTAGAATTACATTGTTGGAGTCGGATAAGGAATTTAAGCCGCTTCATGAAGTATTGGATAGAATTGCTGATGCTGATGGTATTGTTTTAGGCCCGGGAAGCCTATACACCAGTATCATTCCTAATTTAATTGCCCAAGGGGTTTCCGAAGCCATTTGTGCCTCAAAATCACCTGTCATTTATATATGCAATATCATGACACAACCTGGAGAGACCGTTCATTATTCCATGGCGGATCATGCTAACGAGATTAGAAGATATTTAGGTAAGTATCCTGATTACTATATTGTGAATTCTCAGCCGATTCCAACTCATCTTTTGCAGCGTTATCAACAAAGGGGTGCCCAGCAAGTTGAATTGAAATTTGAATCCTTGAACGGAGCCATTGTGATGGAAAATCTGATGACCACTGTAATTGACGAACGTGATGGTTTAGAAAAGGTCCGGCATAATGAATGTAAATTGGGAGATATGATATTAAAGATCATGGGTTGGGAGAGAGAACATTGAGTTTTTCATCAGACTTGAAGGCGGAACTAAATGCCATCAAGCCTTATGATAATTGTTCGGCATTTGTTGAGTTATTTGGCATGCTAAAATTTCGAGGTAGCATGCTACTAAAAAAAGAGCAGGAAACCAATCGTGTGTTTTTTATCATTTCAACAGGCAATCCAACAGTAGCCAGAAGGGTTCATCATCTTTTAAAAGAGATTAAGCATGCGTCCGTACAGACATCTTATACCATCAACCCTTATCTTTCAAATAGCAAATCTTATCAAATTACAATCAGTTTTATTAAGTCGAAATTACAAATTCCTTTTCTTGAAAAGGGAGAGATTTTTCATTGGAATCCCTACGATCTGATTCGAAACGACAGCGCCTATTTTAGCGAGTTTCTCAGAGGTGTTTTTTTTGTTTCGGGGTATATCGTTGATCCTAAAAACGCTTATCATTTTGAAATTTTAGAAAAAGACGGGTCCCAAAATATTGAAAAGATTAGAAAGACCCTGTACAACATCTTAAGGGTTAAGGCTGGGATAACAGAACATAAAAAAGGTATGAAACTTTACCTGAAAAAATCAAATGATATAATAAGTATGTTAGAATTGATGGGATCGAAGGTACAACTTGAGAAATACGAAAGAATCGTTGGCCAGAGGAAAGTGAAGTCCAATGTGAATCGTTCCATTAACTTTACCCTAGCCAATGCCAAGAAGATTGGACAAAGCAGCGCCAGTCAAATTGATGCGATCATAAAAATTAAGGAAAAGAGCTCTTTTAGCCGTTTGGAAAAAGAACTGCGGGAATTGTGCGAACTGCGAATGAATAACGAAGATTTAAGTTTAGCTGAATTGGGTCAGTTGTTGACCAAACCGCTGACAAAGTCGGCGGTTTATAATCGGATGAAAAAGATTATCAAAATTTCCGATGAGTTGGAGGATTAGTGATGCAGTGTCCTTTCTGTGCTCATAAAAACACAAAGGTAATTGATTCCAGAACTTCGGAAGATGGCACCAGTGTTCGACGAAGAAGAGAATGCCCGCATTGTGATGCCAGATTCACCACTTACGAGCGTTATGAAGATTTGCCGTTAATGGTAAAAAAAAGAGATGGTCGATTAGAACGTTTTCGGCGTGAAAAATTACTCAATGGATTGTTAAGAGCTACTGAAAAAAGAGATATTGATATTGAAGTGCTCAACGATATTGCCATGAAAATAAGGCAGGCATTTGTAGAGAAAGGCAATACTCAAATTGAAAGTGAAGCGATCGGGGAAGAAGCCATGAAATATTTGAAAACATTAGATGATGTGGCTTATGTCAGGTTTGCTTCAGTGTACATGGATTTTGACAGTGTAGGACAATTTAAAAGTATAATTGATGAATTGAAAAAGGGAGGGTAACATCAATGGCGAAAAAGGAAATCATATATCT
>ERZ795057.960-NODE-960-length-27128-cov-8.236767_pt1 | contig 27128 bp, 19 predicted proteins | sample MGYA00375141_ERZ795057 | MGnify/ENA primary metagenome ERZ795057 (study PRJEB30186, sample SAMN05720163) | activated sludge metagenome | isolation source: Anaerobic digester | place: Hong Kong | collected 2015-01-26 ...
GGCTTGGAATATTATTTATTCTCACAATTTATATGGGATATTGTACAATCTTCTTTAACGATTTTAGTGAGGTTAAGCATCTCGCTGAATACTGTTTTATTTCGGGGATGAGTGTGGGAGTCATCTTTCTTTTTTCCCCATTTTATTACAGGATAAAGGGAAGGCGGATGCCTGACTGGTTATACTTTAACTGTATGATTAGTATTTTGATTATTTTAATAGCCACGTTTGCGGTTCAGCTGAATTTGGAAGGGGTATTCTGGTTTATACACCTTATCAATCCGGTGGCATTGTTTCTCTATTGGATCGTGTTTTGCGACCACAATAGTATTACCAAACCGTCTATAATTGCAACCGTTGTTGTCTTCCCAATCTGTTATATTGCTTTTTCCTATATCCTGTTACGAATAACCGGTTACTGTGCTTTTCCAGCCAACCTGATACTGGTTGGAAATTCATATTTGATCCAAATAGCCATTATTGCCGGATTGTGCACCTGCTTTTTGGGATTGGGCCATCTTTTACACTTTTTAAACCGGTATATACATAAAAATTCTACGGTTGGCAAAAAATCAGGCGATGAATTTTGTGAGGAGAATATAGAATAAGGTAACCAATACAATTCTAAGAATCTTAGAATAAAGAAAAGGGTTGTTATAGAGAGAAAAATGCAGCTATGAGGAGGAAGAACATGTTTAAGTATCCGAAAACAAAAAAAGTAACGGTGGAAGAAAATCATTTTGGCCGGATGATTCCCGATCCGTACAGATGGATGGAGGATGAAAATGATCCTGAATTGATGTCATGGATTGAAGAGCAGAATAAACTGACGTATTCGATCCTGGACAGAATTCCTGAAAGGGAGAGTATCAGGAAACGGTTGAAGGAACTGTACAATTTTCCGAAGTATCATTTCACCCTGATCGTTGCCGGAACAAAGATCATCTATGGCTATAACGACGGACTTCAGAATCAGGATGTCTTTTATATCCAGGAGGGTCTCAACGGAAAAGCGGAAATCCTGCTTGACCCCAACACCCTGTCCGAGGATGGAACGGTAGCCGTCACGCTGAACGGCCATTCAAAGGATAATAAATATCTAGCGATTCTTCAGGCAAACTCGGGTTCCGACTGGCAGACACTCAGAATTCTGGATCTGGATAAGCGGGAATTTCTACCCGATCAACTCGCCTGGATAAAGTGGACGTATGCCGCATGGTGTGGAGACGGGTTCTTTTATTCGGGGTATGACAAACCGGAGGCTGGGAAAGAACTCACCGCCAAGAATGAAAATATGAAGGTGTATTATCATAAACTCGGCGATGATCAGCGTCAGGATAAATTGATTTATATGGATGAAGCACATCCTTTGAGGTATCATACGGTTATGACGAACGAGGATAGAACCTGGCTGATCCTGAACACTTCGGAAGGGACTTCCGGCAATCAGGTCATGATCAGAAAAACGGATGCGGAGAATGAACCGTTTGAAATACTCTTCAAAGGATTTGACAACGAATATGAGTATATCGGTTCAGAGGGGGATCGTCTCTTCTTTCTGACAAATGAGGGCGCTTCAAACAAGAAAATTGTAGTGGTCAACGCATCAACGAAGACGATGGAAGATCTTGTCACTGAATCGGAAGATGCACTCGAAAATGCCTACAAGATGGGGGATGATATCATGGTGCATTATCTGAAGGATGTCGTCTCCAAGGCCTTTCTCTACGATACGGACGGGAAGATGAAAACAGAGGTCCAGCTACCGGGTATCGGGACGATTTACATGTATGACGGAGACAGAGACCTTGAGCAAATCATACTATCCTACGGATCCTTTACCGAACCGATTGGACTTTATTCGGTGGATTGCAAAACGGGAGAAACAAGTCCTTTTAAAACTTCGACGGTATCTTTTGATGCATCACAGTTTATCACGGAACAGCTCTTCTGTGAGAGCAAGGATGGAACGAAGGTTCCCGTTTTCATCACTCGAAAGAAGGATTTAAGACTCGATGGAAGCAATCCAACACTGCTGTATGCCTACGGAGGCTTTAACATTTCTCTGCCGCCTTCATTTGATCCGGCGATTATCTATCTCCTTGAAAACGGCGGTATCTATGCACAGGCCAATCTCAGAGGTGGGGCCGAATACGGAGAGCAGTGGCATAAAGGCGGCATGTTGCTCAACAAGCAGAACGTCTTCGATGATTTTATCGCGGTGGCGGAGGCCTTGATTGAAAAAGGGTACACAAGCAGTAAGAAGCTTGCCATACAGGGAGGATCCAACGGAGGCCTGCTGATGGGAGCGGTGACCAATCAGAGACCGGATCTCTTCAGTACGGTCTTTGCCCAGGTTGGGGTCATGGATATGCTGCGCTATCACAAATTCACCATCGGATGGGGCTGGGCCGTTGAATACGGGAATCCCGATGAGGAGAGTCATTTTAAAAATATCGTGAAATATTCCCCGCTTCACAACATAGCGGAAAAGGATTATCCGGCCGTCATGGTCATGACGGCCGATCATGATGATCGTGTTGTTCCGGCACATTCCTTTAAATACATAGCGACATTGCAGGAAAAGAACACGGGCGACAAACCGGTGATCATCCGTGTGGCGACGAAGGCGGGACATGGTGCGGGAAAACCCATCACCAAGATCATCGATGAGGCCGCCGACAGATATGCCTTTTTCTTCAACAACATGCCTGAATAACACGGGTCGATTTATTCAAACAGGACCTGTTTTTTCAGCGATTTAACGGCGGCAAAGGCGATGAATTTCGCAAGTACAGTGTAAAGAGGGTTCACTTTCACCTCATAAAAATAGGAAGTTTTCTCCCCGTAGAATGCAAAATCTGCGGGGAGTCTTTTTTCAGACAGAGCGGACATCTTTTTAAAGATCTGAAACCAGATGACATTGCCAAGCGAGGGTTTTCTGAGCCGTTTATCCGAAAGATCCTCATAGAATTTTTGACAGGCCTCTTTTATCGCCTTTTCCGTTGTTGTTTTGTAGGAAGGGGTCATTTTCCAGGGAGTAGCCGTTATCTTCAGTTTGGATACGATCCGTGCGCCGCCGAGACTGATAGACAGGGCCTTTATCACCTTTGTCAGTCCGGAACCTCCATTTGCCACAAGCATCATGGATTGACCGAAAAAGATCGGTCTGTGAAGGGTATGAGCAAATCGATCGATGAAATTCTTCATCAGACCCGACACATTTTGGGCGTATCCGGGAGAGATCAGGATGATCCCGTCTGATTCGAGCAGTTTTCTTTCTATTTCCGCCTTATCATCTTTCAACGGACAAAATTCTCCGCCCCTTGAGATGCAGAGAAAGCACCCTTTACACATTTCGAGATGAGCATCTTTCAGAAGAATCCTTTCAAAGACCTCTATTCCGAGTTTTTTCAGCTCCGTTTCTAACTGTTCAGAAATTTTATAGCCATTTCCGAGATGCGGACTTCCGATAATTGCCGTTACTTTCACCTTTCCATCTCCTCTGATTTAAAAGATCTTCGGCTTAGTATACTACAGATAGTCGGGCGATTTTCTCTCCTGTCTGTCGAATGGATTATTTAACGTTTAAAAAGATGGACGAAAAAGATTCGGATACATAAATATATTGGTCGATTCGACCGAAAAGCTTTCATTCTTCGATAGCCTTTTGTTATAATGAAAAACAAAAATTATCAGGAGGTTTGAAAGATGTATGAACTGATTCTCATAGATGCGGACAACACGTTGTTTGATTACAATCAGGCTGAAAAGTTTGCCCTGCAAGCGGCATTGAAGAGTTTTGACTTTACCGGAAATGTGGATGACATCAGAGCGGATTACAAAGTCATCAACAAGGCCATATGGGCAGATCTGGAGAATGGAAAGATTACCAAGGAAAAACTGAGAACGGAACGGTTTCACAGGTTGTTTGAAAAGAATGGCCTCGCTATCCCGGTTGAGCTTTTCAGCGAACGTTATCTGGGCTATCTGAGTGAAGGAAGTTTTTTACTGAAGGATGCCGAAACAGTCTGCGGATACTTGAGCGGGAAATACAATTTTGTGCTGGTTACGAACGGAATAAAGGAAGTACAGCATTCCCGACTCGACAGGTCAACCATCAAAGGGTATTTTAACGAGATTGTGGTATCAGATGAAATTGGCTACAGTAAACCAGATCCGGCCTTTTTTGATTACACGATGAACCTGGTCCATCACACGGACAAGACGACCACACTCATCATCGGTGATTCACTGACTTCGGACATGCGGGGTGGAATTAATTACGGAATCGACACCTGCTGGTTCAATTCCGAATCGATAGAGAATGACTCGGGACTGAAGCCTACCTATCAGATCGAGACGCTGAGCGATTTGTACACCATTTTATAGATTGTGTCTTTTTCGACGATCGTTTTAAACATGATTGGTAAACGGAACGATTTTCGACGAAGTTTTAAACGGAGCCGCATTGACAGTCTATTTGCGTAGCCTATTTTCCGTGTACAGAAGATCAATGAACTTTTTTCTATACGGAAAATGACGTGTGGCTGTTGTTCTTGCAATAAAATAAGGACCGCTTCCGGATTGATTCCGGAAACAGTCCTTTTGTCTTTTAATCTTCCCTCGTCAGGTTACCTTATTTAGGGTCTTTTTTGGTTTCTTTTCCGCCTTTGTCTTTCTTTGTTGTCTTCTTTGGTGATAAAGTCAGGATTTTTTTCATACGATTCCCTCCTTACCCGTTAGCAGAATAATGTATTACATGAGGAATTCTACTCCTGAAAAAACCAAAAGTCAATCCTGCTTTTTTGCCTTGTATCCCTCATTAATAAAGGTTTACAAACGATATTTTCGCTGATTTTTACTGAATTTTCCCCATCGTTTATAGCCGATGGTTTTCACTTTTATTGTATTTTCCGATTATCCGGTGTTATCAGACATTTTTGGGAAATAAATGAAATTATAAAACGAAAGCTTTGTTTTATGACACGTTTCTTTTTTTGACAAAAATTACCATTATTGATATAATGAAATTGTTCTGCAAACGTTTGCAATGACAAATAGGAGGTGTTTTATGAAAAAATTTGTTTTAATTACACTTATGATTTTACTCTCTCTAACAGCTTTGTCCAAAGTTCAACTGGTGTTGAGCGGATGGCCGGGAAATCCCGTTGAAGAATCCATTATCAAACAGAATGTAGAAGACTTCAACGCGAGTCATCCGGATATAGAACTGTCATGGGAACCGGCGGGTGATGTCACACAGTTTACACAGCGTATGATCTCACAGATAGCCGCCGGATCAGGTCCGGATCTCTTTTATGTCGACGTGGCATGGAGTGAAGAGTTTTACAAGATGAATGCCCTTTATCCGTTGGATCTTTTTATCAAGAAAGATCATTACGATCTTGAAGATTTTTCGCCGGCACTTCTCGATGCCTTCAGCTTTGAAGACAGAATCTACGGACTTCCAAAGGACTGTGCTTCCCTCACCCTGTTCTACAACAAAAAGTTCTTTGATCAATACGGGGTTACCTATCCCGAAACAGGGGATACTTATTTTGATCTGTTACTTAAGGCAACGGCTTTAAAGGAAGCGGGTTGTGAAAATCCGATGGTTGTTGCAGCCGATTTTAACAGGGTCATTCCGTTTATCATTGGAAGCGGCGGACAGCTCGTTAATGAAGATCTGAGTACGGCCATAACGGAAGACAACGCCTGGGCCGGTCTGAAATTCTACGTAGATCTTGTCAGAAAATACAAGGTGGGTGTTGAACCCGGTACCGTTGGATCAAGCTGGATTGGTGAGGCCTATGGAAGGGAAAAGGTCGCCATGGCCATGACCGGCAGTTGGTCTGTCGGATATCTCAGGGGACAGTATCCGGATGTTCTTGAAAATACGGGGATTGTACAGCTTCCGTATTTCTCCGAACCCTCTTCTATGTTGTATACCGTAGCCTGGTCCATCAACCGTTTCAGTGCGCATAAGAACGAGGCTTGGACGGCCTTGAAGTTCCTCGTGGATGAGGGTCAGAAGCGTTTTGTAGAAGAAGTTGGCTCCATGGCTTCAAAGAAGTCCATCGCTGCAACGGATACGGATGAGATCAAAAATCCTTTCTATACGGCACTTGATGTGGCACATCCCTGGAAAGTCTCCACACCTTCCGGTAAATTTACAAAGGCCAATGATGAACTCAACACGATCCTGAAGGATCTTTTCTATGGCAACATGGATTATGAAACGGCCAGAGCCCTCATCAACGAGAGATACATGGAATGGGTTAAATAAGGATATATTTCGTTAATCACGGACGTATTAAACGTCCGTGATTATTTATTGGAGGAGATAATGAGTCTCAGAACAAAAGAGGGGTTTTACGGATACCTGTTTATCCTGCCCGCAATGATCATCATAGGGGTATTCATGCTATATCCGATTGTCATGACCTTTTGGTACAGTTTTACAAATTATAATGGAACGGAACAGAATAAATTTGACATGTTATTCGTACCCGAGGATGCACTTCAGTTTCACTTTGGAGAGTTTATGGAAGATCTGATACCGGAAGATTCACAAAGGCTTGAGAAGGCCTTCAACGCCATTTCTCTGATAGAGTTTGACATAGGTGTAAAACTCTCCGAAGAACAGAAGGCGAGTTTTTCGAATGAGTATTTCAAGGTAGGGGATCTGATGAACGATTTTCTTACCGGAAGCCTTGCCGAACAGATAACGGTCAAACAGTTTCTCGAACGATATCTCACGGGAAAAGGAAGAAATCTCTTGTCCTATCAACCGGTCTTTACCGGTTTTTCAAATTTCACAAAGGCCTTTAAGGATCCGTATTTCTGGACTTCGTTGAAAAATACCCTTCTCTTTTCCGCAATAGTGGTCCCCGTTCAGACATTACTGGCCCTTTTGCTGGCGGTTGCGGCCAATCAGAAGATATGGGGACAGAAGTTCTTCAAGACAACGTTTTTTATTCCATCGGTAACCTCTTCCGCCGCGATTTCTATGATTTTTTCGCTGATCTACACGAAACCCGGGATTCTGAATCAGATGTTTGGGATAGTCGGTATTCCTGCGGTGGATTGGCTGAATAATCCTCAGACGGCACTCGGTGCCGTTATGGCGATGAACATCTGGACGACAGCCGGGTATTTTATGGTCACCTATCTTGCGGGACTGCAGCAGATTCCAGCCTCTATCCTGCAGGCCGCACAGATTGACGGGGCGAGTCCAAGCCGTATCTTCTGGAAGATCATCGTACCACTGCTCAAAAATCAGACGATTTATATCGTGACGATGGGGATCATCTCAACTCTTCAGGTCTTTGACCAGATTTACATGCTGATCAGAAATCTCAGAAATGTGACCTTGTCTTATTACATTTACAAGAATGCCTTTGAATACGGTGAGATGGGCTATGCCTCGGCATTGGGTGTTGTACTGTTTATCCTGGTATTCGTGGTGACATACGTCTTTAAGCGTGTGTACAGAGAAGAACGGGTTGTTAAAGAGGTGAAGAGATGAGAACAAAATATAATTACCGAAAAACACTGATGTATGTCGTGCTGATCGTATACGCCCTGCTCTCTTTATTTCCGTTTATATGGAGTCTGCTGATCTCCTTTACCCCCATGACTTATACGGATGATCGGGGAATAGAGAGGGGCGTTGACATCATGGAGTGGCCACCCGAGATGGATCTCTTCGAGTTTCCACCACACTTTTTCGGCGCCCCGGCCACGGGAGAAAATTACGAAGAGGTCTTTCATATAGCCCCTTATGGCCGTTGGATCCTGAATACGCTGATATACGCCTCCATGGTGACGCTTGCCAACCTGTTCTTCGACGGTCTGGCCGGCTATGCCTTCGCACGGTTGCGTTTCAGGGGAAGGGATCTGATCTTTTCACTTCTGATGGCAACCATGATGGTGCCTTTTCCGGCGATTATCGTTCCGACTTATCTGCTGATATCGGATATGGGGTTGATCAACACGTTCATGGGATTGATTTTGCCAAAGGTCTCGATGGTTTTCGGCATCTTTCTGATGAGACAGTTCTTTCTGAATCTGCCGATAGAGATAGAGGAGGCGGCCACCATTGATGGGGCTTCTATTCCCCGTCGAGCCTTTTCGGTGATGTTTCCGATGGCAAGACCGGCCTTCATCACGTTGGGCATCTACACCTTTTTGAATACGTGGAACGATTTTATGTGGCCGTTGATTGTCACGACGAAAAAAGAGATGTTTACACTGACCATCGGATTGAACTTCTTCAAGGGGTCCTTCTATACGGTCTGGCCGTATATGATGGCGGCTACCATGCTGATGACGGCACCGATGATTATTTTGTATTTCAGCTCACAAAAATATTTTCTGGAAGTCAACGTGTCTTCCGGTGTAAAAGGATAAGAGGTTATTTATGGAGGAAAAGAGAATTACAGTTCATATTGTCAGCCACTCACATTGGGACAGGGAATGGTATGTACCGTTTGAGATATTCAGAAACAGGCTGAATGTTCTGATGGAGCGGTTGTTTGAGACCTTTGAGGAAAAGGGCCCATTTAAGCATTTTACACTTGATGGTCAGACGATCATCATAGAGGATTATCTCGAAAGATATCCGCAGATGACGGAAAGACTCAAAGGACTCGTGTTAGACGGAACGATAGAAGTCGGCCCCTGGTATATCCTGCCGGATGAATTTTTGATACAGGGAGAGACTTTTGTCAGAAATTACCTTGTCGGTCAGTCTGTTCTTGAGGCGTATGACTTGAAGAGCAGCCGTGTGGGGTATCTGCCGGATATGTTCGGACATACGGCCTATACACCGACCCTGTTGAAGGGACTGGGACTTAACGCAGCCGTTCTCTGGAGAGGTCCCGGAAGGGCCTGTCGAAAGACCGAATTTCTCTGGCAATCTGAAAATGGTGACGGTATCCCCGTGATGCATCTGATCGATTCCTATTCCAACGCGGCCAATTTTGGCCTTGATGTAAGGGGTCTTGTCGATAAAATCTGTGGGGAAATCGAAAAGCTCAAGACGTTGAGAACGTGTGATCATATCCTGCTGATGAATGGAACGGATCATGAATTTCCCATCTTTGAGCTTGCATCCTATTTCGACGAGATCGGAGAACGTACGGGAACTCTTGTTCGCCATTCGACGATTGGTGAATACGTTGAAGCGGTTAACGGAAGTGATAAGTCGCTTGAGACGGTCAGGGGAGAGCTGAAGGATGCCACGTATGAGCATATTCTGAAGGATGTCCTTTCTTCGAGAATCTACCTCAAACTGATGAGTTTTGAAGCTCAGCAGCTCTTTCTCAGATATGTTGAACCCCTTTCAGTCTTATGCGTGATGCAGAAAGGAATGGAGACAGAAGCTTTCGTCAGCGAGATTCGTCAGGGGTGGAAGTTGATCCTTCAATCTCTGACACATGACGGGATAGGCGGTTGCAGTACCGACAGGGTTCAGAGAAAAGTGGAAGACCGGCTTGCCGATGCCCTCTATCTCGGTAATTCACTAACTGGAAAATATATGAGACGGCTTTTTCCGGCTGACGGAGAGATCGGATCAGGAGATGATTATTCGATCATCGTCTTTAATCCGGATGATAAGAATTCTGAAAAGATTGTCGAAACGCGCATTCCCCGTGTAGACAAGGCCTTGTATACCCTGATGGATGGTGAGGGAAAGCCGGTTGCTTATGAACTGAGGGAAGAGATAGCCGGATTCAACGGGTTGTACGAGACGAGATGGCAGGTGGATGTGTCAACGGTTTCCGAATTTCAAAACCGGATTTGTCCGCACAAGGTCATGGAGCAGTATTCCCAGCTGATTTGTTTCAGGGCGCACATTCCGCCACTGGGTTTTGCCAGATTTGAGATGAAGAAAATCGTCCCTCCGTCCTCATCGGAAGTAATAACGGAAGAGTTGAATCCCTTTGCCGGGTTCGAGAATGATCTGATCATCTTCAGACTGAACCCTGATGGCAGTTTTAACCTCCATGATAAGCGAAATGGACGAGTCTATGAAAATTTGAACCGGATAACGGATGTGGCGGATACGGGAGATGAATACAGCTTTGCCGATGTAGAGAATGATCAGCCGATCATCGTTGAGCGGGAGATGGTGAAGTCTATCAGGGGCCACCGGACGATAGGGGGTGCCGAATATACCGTTCTGATCGAGATGCCGTTGCCTGCAGGCTATAATGAAGCGACTTCCCGTAGAACGGAAGCCGTTGTCTCAAATACGCTGGAACTTACCTACAGGTTATACGATGATCTGTGTCGGGTAGATATCGACATACGGTTCAGGAACACCGCCAAGGATCATAAGACCTGTTTTGAGATAGCCGTTCCGGAGCACCTTGAAAAGATAGTCAAGGATTCCTATTACGGGCTGGTCAGACAGCAGGCGTGCTTCTACGCGTATGACGAGGCGATGACGGAGGAGAATCTTTCACGGTATGCCATGGAACAATTATCCGCACTTATCGATGAGGGAAAAGGCCTTATGGTGGCCGCAAGGGGGATACATGAGGTCGAAAGCTGCCATGAGGGGGATCAGACAAGGGCCAGGTATACGCTTGTCAGATCCGTTGGCATGCTGTCAAAGGGAGATTTGAAGACCCGAAAGGGGGAGGCCGGTCCGCTGATTCCGACACCTGAGGCACAATGTCTCGGTGATCTGATCCATCAGTATGCCGTCATCCCATTACATGAGGCGGATGATGCGAGAATCATAAAGGAAGCCAACGCTTTTTTGTTTAAGCCTGTCGCCATCTGTGAGAAGACAACCGTAGTTCCGGACTCCTTAAATCATTTTGTTTATCAGGCTGATGAGGAGTTGTTTATCAAATCTCTCAAGATTTCCGAAGATGCCGAAGGGGTGAACGTGAGATTTTTAAATATGGGAGACAGCCCGGCTACCGTTCAATTTGACAGAAAATCGTTTAAAAATTGTATAATAACGGATATGGCCGAACGGGCATTGACTGAAATCCCAGAAGAAGATATCCACAGTATTTCCGTAGACGGGGTGGAAAGCTTTGAACTGCTGTTAAACGAATAATAGAAAAGGGGTGATTGTTTGAAAAAGAACGATATCAAAGAGGTTGCAAGGCGGACGGGGGTATCTCCATCAACCGTTTCTCGAGCCATCAATCATCCCGAGATGGTGAATGAAAAGACTCGTGAGAAAGTTCTTGAGGTTGTCGATCATCTGAATTATCATGCCAGCAGCAGTGCGAGAGGGTTGAAAGGTTTCGGAAGTGGTCTCATTCTGGTTTCCTTTGGAGACAGCTATTCGCTGATATCCTCTTCCAATTATTATCAGGCTTTAATTCCGATGCTCGTGGAGAAATTTGAAAAGCAGAATTATCATCTGATCATGAGCATGCACATGCATGATACGGATCTTTCCTCGATCATTACCCTGTCACGTAAGAACGTATTTGATCTTACCATTCTGCTGGCACCGAGGAAAGACGATGAACGCCTCATCCAGTTGAAAAAGATGCGGGAAAAGTTTCTCGTCCTTGGGAGTCCAACCCTTGATTTTGACTACAATTATGTGGAAAGTGACAGTTATGCCGGATCAAGGATGGCTGTTGAGACACTTGTCGATTCAGGATATGAGAATTTTATCTTTGTCGGCATGGAGGATACGTACGATGTATCAAAGGTCAGATATGAAGGCTTTCTAGATACCGTGAGGCACACGCGTTGTTCGTATAAGGCGTATAAAAACTGTCAGCCACTAGAAAAAAGCGGATACGAAATTGGCAAAGAAGTATCTCTCGATGAAAGGACCGGAGTCTTTTGCACGGCCGATATATTTGCCGTCGGATTTATGAAGGCCCAGTATGAGAAAGGGAAACTGCCCGGCAGGGATTACGGTATTGTCGGGTACGATGCCCTGATAGAGGGGATTACCCTGGGAAACAGCCATTATTCACTGACATCCGTTCGGCAGGATCTGTCGTTGACTTCGGACAAGGTCGTCGAACAGTGTATCAGGATTATAAACGATCAGGAAACCGAGAATGTCATCCTTCCGGTTAAGATAAAAATGGGGGACACTCTATAACGATTTTTTGAGCTGTTCCGCTGATAAAAACAGGATCCCTTTCAAGAGATCCTGTTTTTATTTGATATTTCGGCTTTATTACTTACCCGTACCATATCATGAGGTCTTTACTGATGTGCAGTTTATCAAATGTGAAGATCAAGGGAAACAGCCATCATCATTGGCGACTTGCAGAGTTCGGATATACATGGAGGAATAAATTACGGCATCGAGACCTGACGGTTTAGATTTAAGGTGATAGAACAGCATTCGGATTTGAGGTCAACTGTTGAAATTGGCTCTTTGAAAGAACTATAAGAGTTTCTACGGTGAAAATTGTTTTCGGTAATTATTTAGATATAAGACTGTAAACAATTCTAGGTGCATTGATCTTTTTACAAAAAAATGACATATATATTTACAGATGTGCATGTTATAATTCGGCTGACTTATAAATTAAAAAGAGGTGTTGTAGATGAAGAAATTTGTTTTTGCAGGAATCATTTGTTGTCTGTTGCTTTTAACGTCATGCGTTGGATCGCGGTCACAGACTGAACTGTGGATGAACAAAATGATGGATGAGGCGCTCGAACGAGTTATGGCGGTGTATAACGAGGAGGAATTATGCTTTTTTAGCGTTGTTGGAACGGTTGAGTATCAGAATGCTTCAGAAAGAAGCGTTGACAACCCCCTGACCCCGGATGATGTTCCAACTTGGGTATTTCATTATGCTTATGGCGATGCAGGAGCAGGAGAGCCAGTTGTAGTTGAAATTGATTATGAGAACGGCGCCTGGGGAGAACCTTTTGTCAACGATCAGATGGCTCCAACAGAAAAAGTTCTGTTTAATTTACCGGTCTGCGTTTCAGTAGATTTGGATATGGCAATTAAAAGGGCATGGAATAGCGATTATCAGGGATGGCTTGGTGAACTCTCCTTTATTGAATTATCCCTTCCTTTGGGATTAAGAGAAGCTAAAAATATAACAGAACCACTGTACAGGTTCCAGAGAGCCAGTTCACCGACAGATTTCATCTTTATCGGAGCCTTTTCCGGTAGAGAACATTTTATAACCAATGATGTGAGTTCCGCTCGCTGATAGTCATTTTATTTGAAATTTATTAGATCTGATAGAGTGATACCTGGGAATCTCATCACGAATGCCATATTGCGGCAAACGAATTCAGAAAAAGCGATACTGAATGTCGATTCGAAGATGGGGATACCGTTTAAGTTTTTAGTTAAGCATAAAAAAAAGCTCTCAATTTCAAATTGAGAGCTTTTTACGTTTCAGCGTGTTTTTATCTGTGTTCCTTTCTTTAACCCTATTTATATGGCTCAATAACGGTACATGGTGACGAGGCCCTTGCTGATACGCAGTCGGTCGAGGGCGAAGGTGAAGAGCTCATCTCCGAGGACGGTTGTGTTGAATTCAACGGCTTGTTTTAAATGGTCTTCCAGCTTTTTATCCCTCGCCGCCACATTGTTCAGATTTTCTTCGCTCGTATCTTCACGGTACATGCTTAAATCAGCGAGAACAACATCACCAACGAGGCAGAGTGTCTCACCCCAGTGGTTGTATTCGTCTAACCACATCTTGATATCGGCGAGTAATTTGGCATCCAGTTCCTTTTCGATCTTTTCTGCATTTTCACGGATATGCCGTCCCGTTTTAATGAGATGCTCTCCAGCTTCGTCCCGCCTTCTTTCGGCGTAAAGGCTCTTGAAGGTCTGCAGAATGTTCCTGAGCAGTTGTGAATCATCCGGACAGATAGGACTCTTCTGGTTGGCCAGAGCAAACTCAAGGAAGGCCTCATGACAGGCAGGTGCCATTTTCTTTATCGTTGACTTCCAGCTGCTGAGTGCATCAAAGGTTTCCCGTTTTTCAAAATACTCTCCGGCGGTATTTAGAGAAATCATTGAGGCATAGGCACGGCTCATCGGGTTGAGAACGATACCCGAGGAGTGTCTGTAAAGGTCCCCATCCCTTCCCATGTAGGGACCTATATGCAGTTCGGGTGCCATCGCCGAATCGTTTACCGGATAGTTGTCCCAGTAAAGGACGGGTCTTTTAAAAACACCGGAAATCATTTTGGCTTCACTCGTCTCGAGTTTTTCCGAACAGACTTTTGGGCCCGTCCACATGATTTCTATATCCTGAAAGAGCTTTTGTCCCAGCTCATGATGATACTCGTTCACTTCTTCTCCAAAATACAGGGTAGGACACATGATAAATCTAAAATTCGGAATTTTGTTTATGAGTCTTTCGTACACTTTGTTGGTGAAATAACTCTGTCCATCGGCGAGGCTTGAAAATCTTTCCTTATCCGCGGGATGAATCAGCGTCTCGGGGATGTCGTCGAAAAAGAGGCAAAAGGTTGTAACGCCTCTGTCTGCAAATCTCATGAATTTATCACAGACGATATTCAGATCCTTTTCATCTGAGTGAATCAGACTGAGTCCCGGACTCAATGCCAGTGAGATATCGATTGCCCTTTCCTTTCCGAATGTTACCAGCTCCTCAAACAGGTTCATAAATGCTTCCGGATAAGTTTCTCGCCAGAGATCCCGGTGATAATTGTCCTCTTTCGGGGCGTATATATAAAGGTTATATTTTCCGGTCATTGCAGTGAGGAGATCTTTTCTCTCCTGCCAGTCCCAGGGTCTTCCGTAAAATCCCTCGACGATACCCTTGATGTATTCTTTTTTCATCTGTTCACCTCACGTTATGATTTAACAGCTCCGTCTACGAGTCCGGAGATGATTTGTTTCTGGAATATCAGGAATATGATGATAACCGGTAGCCCGGCGAGGGTTGATGCGGCCATCAGTTTCGGCCATTCTACCTGATTCAGCTTTGAGAACATGGCCAGTCCGACCTGTACCGTTCGCATATCCTTTGAATTGGTCATGACCAGTGGATAGTACAGGGAATTCCAGCTGGTAATGAAGGAATTGATTCCCAATACGGCCAGTCCCGGTCCGCTGAGTGGTAAAATGATCCTGAAGAAGATCTGAAAATCATTTGCACCATCCACATAGGCCGCCTGGTCAATTTCAACGGGTAATTGTTCAATATACTGCCGCATGAGGAAAATTCCAAACGGTGTGACGAGTGTCGGGATGATCAGGGCGTAAAAGGTGTTGATCCAGTTCAATTTTTCCATCATCATAAAAATGGGGATGATGGTGATCTGTGGGGGAATCATCATCGTTGCGAGGATCAGTCCGAAGATAAATTCCTTTCCCCTGAACTGTTTTCGGGCGAGGGCGTAGGCAACCATCGTAGAAAGAATCAGATTGCCGAGAACCGTGAAAATAGAGATCACGCCACTGTTAAACATGTACCGGGCAAAATCGTTTTCCTCCCAGACGTTGACGAAGTTCATGAGGGTAGGAAATTTGTAATTGACACCGATATTGTCCAGACAAATTCCGTCTCCCACCTCAGGGCTGCTGAAAAGAATCTGCAGCTGGGAAACGTGTTTCAGATCAACACCTTCATATCGATCGAGCGGGATAACGATCTGCTGTTTTCCCCAATCGGCTTTTATGAGATCACCTTCAAGGGGTAAAATCTTAATCTGTTCATCGATATCCTTGATCCCGATGAACAGTTCGGTGATCCCTCCACTTATCTTCATGTCGCAGGTGAAGGATTTGATCAACTGAAAATTCTTATCCCCGAGGAAGATTCCGATTCCCGTCAGCTCATCAGGTGTCTCGTTCTTTATTTCAAGATAGGTATTTTCACTTTCTGATTTTTCGTTCTTCAGCAGTTCGTATGTCTTGTTCCCGATCGTTTTCATCTTGGTCCGCAGGAACATGGGGTTTGTTTCAAAATCGAGCAAGGTCTTCCCCGTTATGATATGAAACAGATCCCCTTCCGGTATGACAGAAGTCAACACCGTGAGCAGCAGTGGAAATAAACAGACTAACAGAAGGACGACCATTGCTGTAAAGACTTTTTTATTTGTTTTATTCATCTGCATCAGACCTCCTTTCGAAGAACCCTTTTCTGAATGAGAGTGATGACCATGATGATCATGAGCAGTATATAGGCAATAGCCGAACCGTAGCCCATTTCAAATTTTCTGAAAGAGACCTCATACAGATAGTGAACGATGGTCTGTGTTGAGTTTCTCGGTCCCCCACCCGTCATCGTGTAAATTTCACTGAAGACCTGGAAGGATCGGATGGTATTGATGGCTATGACGAAGAACAGTGTTGGCTTCAGCAGGGGCAGGGTGATCTTCGTTGCAATTCTGAAAGGTCCGGCCCCATCTATTCGTGCCGCTTCATAGAGTTGTTCGGGAATACTCTGTAAGCCGGCAAAGATGAGGATGACATAATACCCGAAGGCGGCCCAGACATCCATGAACATGATGGCGGGTAATGCCGTTTTAGTGGAAGCCAGCCAGCTTCGGTCTTCCATCTTGAATCCCAGCAGACTGCCGAGGGTGTTGAACAATCCGTTGGAACTGTACATGTAAATCCATATCATGGAAATAACTACCATCGAAATGACCGATGGGAGAAAAAAGGCGGATTTAAAAAAATCCTTTCCCTTCAGGCGTCTGTTGTTCAGTAGTATACCGATGACTAAGGCGATTCCCGTCGTAAAAGGAATGGTTCCAACGACAAAAATCATCGTATTCTTTAACGCGATCAGAAAGACTTCATCCTGAAAGGCCTTGATATAATTTTCAAAACCGACGAACTCCATATTTGGATTTAAGCCGGAATATTTTGTAAAACTGACCACAAAGGAAAAGAGAATCGGGTACAGACCGAAGATTGAAAAGAGAATCAACCACGGAGACAGGAAGGCAAAAAGAACCCATCTTTGCTTTGTCTTTTTTTTCATTGTTTACTCCTTATTTTAGGAATAATAAAAGGGGGGGATAATCCCCCCGTAGGCTTTTATTTTCCGTTGAATTCGTCGAGTATGGCTTGAATCTGCTGATTGTACTTGTTAAAGGTTTCCTCAACATCCGTGTAATCAAGTACAATGGACTCAATGGCTTCAGAGAGTTTGAACTGTATGTCCACCCATTTTGGATGCTGTGGTGCGGGGACGGCCTGAGTGTTCTGAAGGAAGAAGATGTATTCGAGTGGATGATCTTCAAACCAGGGATTTTCCTCCGCCTTTTTAGTCGAGGGGAATATTGAGGGGACTCTCTTTGTGATATTCATTGTGACCTCTTCGCTGATGAGGTATTCGATGAGCTTCTTTGCCTCTTCCTTGTTTTTGGAGGCTGTTGGAATCGTAAGTATTTCCCCACCTGCAAATGAGGCGTGGAAACCGTCTTCCTTATCCGGTTTTGGTACGAAACAGACCATGAAGTTTGTATCCGGATAAGTGGAGGACAGTTTTGTGATGTCTCCGGCCTGAGCAATCCACATGCCTACCTTGCCGGAACCGAACACGGCTCTTAAGTCGCTGGCTTTTGTCTTGATGGCGTATTTTGAGAGTTCCTGATACATCTTTCCGGCTTCAAGGACCTCTTTTGAATTCAATGTGGCGGTTTTCATATCTTCAGAGAGGATGTTGCCGTTATTTCCCCACACAGCGGGTAAAAACCATTCCTGCCAGGGTGTCTGAGGCTCTCCGGTCCCCATTCCAAATCCGTAAATATCGTCGCCTAATGCATCGATCTTCTTTGCGGCTTCGATCAGTTCTCCCCATGTCTCGGGTGGATTTTCAGGATCAAGGCCGGCCTTTACAAAGAGATCCATGTTGTAGAACATCGCACGTGTCCCGAGCAGCCATGGATAGCCCCAGTAATTTCCGTCGTATCGGGACTGATTCCAACCGACGATATAGGGGAATTTCTCCACTTCACCGGAAATATCCGTCAAGACACCCTCATTTGCAAAATTTGCCACCCAGGTATTACCCAATTCAAGAACATCCGGTACAGCTCCCGCAGCAAAGGCCGTAACAATCTTGTCAAATCCGGTTGCCCATGATAACTGAACAAATTCGATTTCTACATCCGGATTCATGGCTTCATAATCTTCGATAACCTTGTTGGCTGTGTCATCGTTCATCATGAATTCCCACAAAAGCAGTTTGGTTTTCGCACTGCATACCGTTACAACCATGAGAGTTGCGAGCAAAACGATCAAAACTTTCTTAAACATAAAACACCTCCAATTTTTTTGGGAAAGACGCACAAAACATGCATACATCCCACTATGTGACATAAATATGTCAACTGTACGATGCTGATATTGCAAAGCGCTCGTAGATATAAGCCGTATTCAATTTGTGTAAAACAAAAATCTACCTATGCGGGTCTGAGAATCTTCTTCGCCATTTCAAAATCGTCAAAGAATGAAATCATGAATGAAATAGTTGATCCCTTTGCGACGGATTCTATTCCCCCATGATCTATCTGAATAAAATCTCTGGAACGTTTTGATGAACTGTATTCGATGATCTTTGCCAGGGTATAATCACGTAAAAAATCAGAAAATTTACCGATATCACCACCGAGAATGATCTTTTTAGGATCCATGAAATCCATCACACTTGCAATCCTTTCGGAGAAATTGCAGATATAATTCCGGATACTGCGGTTTTCATTCAGCAGCTGTTCGTCCAGTTTTTCGAGTTGCGTGGATTCAATCAGATCGAGATCTTCCAGCATCCAGTAGTTCTTAATTCGTACTTCTCCAGCAGAAGAAGTATCCCCCTTGTACAATTTGCTGTCTATGATGATTCCGGCACCGATCTCCTTGAGAGACAGCAGGTTTTCAGGCATGAAGAAAAGAAAGTAAATGCTTTTTTCATCGCTGAAGCGGGACTGAAACAAACTGTTTGCGGCAGCGGCATTTGCATCGTTTTCCACATGAATATGCCTTTGATAACGCCTTTCAAGAACTTCAACAATATTCAATTCATTCAATTTCATATCGGAAGAGAATCTGATGATCCCAGATTTTGAATCGATCAAACCCGGCAGGGCGAGATCGATACTCAACAGCTTTTTAAACTGTTCAGGCTTGTCGGATGCAAATTCATCGATCAATTCCGTAATCGTTTTGATGAAGGTCTCATTTGACTGAATGAGGACCTTTTTTTCAGCTTTCTGGATGATATTTCCCGTCAACGTTTCAAACAGGGCGAGGATATGCCCGTCGATGACGGCGATAGAGATAAACGTACACAGCTCATCGTTTAGCCTGAATTCCTGAATCTTCCTGCCCCCTTTTTTCCCCGGTGCAATTTCATTCGTTTCATAAAAGATGTTTTCATCGATCATGCTGTTGAAATTTCGTGTGACGGTTGATTTGTCTATACAGAGAGTCTCTTTGATATAGTTCCTGGTAAATTGATTCCGGATCCATATTTCTCTGAATATGTTTAGCTGAGTCTGATTTTCCAGATGAAACATTGATGACCTCCTATAAGTTGGTTGCGTAGAACAACCTTATATTACCCCTTTTTTCTTTCGGGAACAAAATCGGATTAAAGTGATTGTGGACTGAATAGAAGGGAATATTCGGTATTTTCGGTATTTTTCTTCAAATTAAGTAGTTTTTCATCGAAAACCTTTCTTGATTTTTGAAAACTGTTTACGTTGGTTGGAGAATTTTATTCTACTTTATCCGATTTTCAGGTATAATCTCTATCAGTCAGTAAATTGTTTTTCACACAAAAGAGTGGTTTATCAAATTGGACTGAGTGAGGTTTTTCTTAATGATAAAATACGTTCTCTGGGATTTTAACGGAACCTTGATCAACGATGTGGATGCGGCGGTACAGAATATCAACGATCTGTTGAGAAAATACGGAAAGAAACAGATTGATCTTGAAACGTATCGTGAGGTTTTTACCTTTCCGGTGATTGAATATTATAAAAATGTCGGACTGGTGAAAGATGATGAGGAGTTCAAGGGCATTGCACATGAATGGATGGATGGATACTATGCGATGGAAAAAGACCTGAAGATCTTTGGGGGGACCTACCGGAATCTGGAAAGGGTTCATGAACTCGGGCTGCGGCAAGGTGTTCTGAGCGCCAGCAGTATGAAGCAGCTGACACGTCTCCTCGATCAGCATGAGCTGACAGGCTACATGGATGATATTCTCGGTGTGGATGATATCTATGCGAACGGGAAGGTTGAAGTGGGGTTGAATTTCATTCGGAATCATCATTTAAACCCTGAAGAGGTGGTATTGATCGGAGATACGTTCCATGACTATGAAGTGGCTGCCGAGATGGGAATTCATTGTATCCTAAGTGCAAAAGGGCATCAGAGTCATGAAATACTCAGCAGTACCGGCTGCCTTGTCGTTCAGGAGATAGAAGAGATATTCGACAGTGAACTTTTTCAATCAATCGACTGAACATTCCCACCTGATCTTTTTGGGAAAATCAGGTGGAATATTTCAGCTGATAAAGGTTGCTTTCCTGAAGAAATTGTCCTTGGAATAAAAGAGTTGTTGAGAGGGACAGAAAATTCCATAGTTAAAACAAATGCTTAAGGCTGATTATTTTCAAGATACGGGTATCCGTCATTTTTTGAATCAATAGCCCAGATGTTTGTGAAATCCCAACCTGGAAAACCATCCTGATCCTTCATTTGGCTCGTGGTTCGTCCGATTCCGGCAGCTGAAGTATCCATTCCGGATGTTTCCTTGTTCCAATAACATCTGTAAATCCCAGCTCCGTAGTACCGACCGACGAAGCCGCCTGTGTAATTCGAAGAGGCAGAGGTAATCTTACCGGTTGAATAGCAGTCTGAGACATTGTCTCCGTCGTTTATCCTTCCGATTAAACCGCCGATTTGTCCGCTATTAGTAGTACTTTTGACATCTCCTCTGGCGTATGAGTTTTCAACTATTCGCGCGCTTTCGTAGATTCCTATGAGCCCCCCGACGTCTCCACTGGCCGTCACGCTTCCGGTTGCGAAACATCTGTCGATAGAAACCTTGCCACCAAAACGACCGACGAGTCCGCCCACAACATATCGAGATGTGACCGTACAATCGGAATGGGAGAGTGAGATAGACCCTGTGTTATCCGTATAACCGTAAAAATAACCGACGAGTCCGCCGATATTGTCATGATTGGATGTGTTAATCGTTCCTGAGGTATGGCAGTTGACAATATTGGTTGCCGTCGCCATTCCGACGAGTCCCCCACAGTTAACTTTGATAAGCCTTCCTCCACGGATATCTATATTTGTTACTATCATATCCTGTAATTTTGCCTTTGACGTCCCGCCAAAGAGTCCCAGATTGTCAGCGTTTGAATTGATCTTCAAGTTGGAAATGACGTAATCCTGGCCGTCATATTCTCCCGTAAACGGGTCGATAGGGTCCCAGTTGCTGTAGGCAGACAGGTTTATATTCGCTATCTGTTTGAAATAGCATGAGGGGTACTCTCTGACGGTGTTCAATTGGGCCGCCGTTTTGACCTGATACGGATTGAACTCCGTCCCTCTTCCCCCTTCAAACGGAAGTGTCTTGAAGTTTCGAGTCGTGCTTGACAGCGTTGCACCGTATTGATCCACCGCTTCTACTTTCCAGTAATAGGTGGTATTCGTAGTCAGTGAATTGAGTGTGTACTCCGTTTCCTGACAGCTTTTTATAGTATCAAGGGCATTTGGATTCGTTCCGTAATAGATTTTGTAGGAGGCATCTCCGGTATGACCATCCCATTTTAAAGTCACGGGTTTTATAAGCTCGACGGCGTTGTTCGAAGGACTCAACAACTCAGGAGCGCTTGTTGGCGTGTTGACAATAGACGCTCTTCTTTTAGAGCTCTGTGCATAGACCTCCGTTGCCCCATCCTGAAGCGTGACATAATAGTTACCGCTCGAGGTGACGTTACGATCTATATTCATGTAGTCTCCTGAAGCGTAGACGGTACTTTCTATTGCCGAGAGTGATGTGCTCGAATCAAACAGTCTCATGATGTCTCCTGCTGAGAAGGTTCCGTACAGTCTGATACAGTTTAGTTTGTCGTGAGCAATCCACTTTGTGAGATGAGACGTATCGGTTCTCGTATAATAAAGCTGAGAATTGTCGGCGGCTGCATCAGTGTTGATCTTATTTGAAGTGTAGGTGTTGGTGGTTTCAACGCCTTCGATTTGTTTTGCATCCGCTGTCGTTCCGGGAAGCTGATGGGCTTTCCATTTTGTTCCCACGGCGTTCTGAATCGTACCGCCTTCAGCCACATAGATCCCGCCACCGTTTGTGGTTGCGCTGTTGTTCTTGAGCTCATTTTTTGTGATCTGAGGGTTTCTGCCGTTACCGACATAGATCCCGCCACCGTAATCGGCCGTGTTGCTTTCGATGAGATTGTTCTCAATAATTGTCATATCTCCGGTTCGCCCACTGGAAGGTACGGTCGTGTCGATCATTATTCCCGCACCTTTTTGTGCCTGATTTTGTGCAATCCAGTTTGCCTTGATGATCGGGTTTGCATCGCCTATCTTTATCCCGCTTCCGTTTATGTTTCCCTTTATACTCAGCCCCATGATCAGCGTATGGTTATCCTGACCGCCGTTAATGGTGATGGCGGCTTTAGAAGTTCCCTCAATGACGGTGTTCGTTCTGACACTGTCGCTTAGCGGATCGGTGCTGACGAGATGAACATTATGCGTTCCCAGAGTGATGGATTCCCTGTAGATTCCTTCGTACAAAGTGATCGTGGAGCCTTCCGTTGCCGAATCTATCGTATCCTGAATACTTTCATGCCAGGTGATTGTTTCATCTGTTTGGGTCAGCAGAACAAATGGATTCGGATTTATTTCAACGGAAAAGTCTTTTTCATAGGTACTGCCTTTAGGTGGTGTTACCGTGAGTGTTGCATCGGATGTGATGGGCGTGTTTTCAGCTATAACACCTGCTGTGTTGTACAGGGTGTAGCTTTGAGTCTTTCCGTCAACCGAACTGAGTCTTGCTGTGAGCTCAGCCGGAGTGGTACCCGAAGAAATCTTTATTGAAGTGGCGGGATTTGTGATGAGTTTTAACTTCATTTCGACACCCGTCGTGTCAAGGTGGAAATCCGTGTTTCTCGATAATCCAGTTGCGGTGAAAACGGTCGTTGATTCTGCTGAACAGGAGAAAGCTGCTTCGGAACCATCGGCATCTGAAGAGGCCTTGAATTCGTATTGTTTGGTAATCAATCGAGCGGATGCATAGGCTGCGGGAATCTCCTGTTCCTTAAGCAGCAGCGTAACGGTTGAACTCTCATCAATCGTTAAGGCATCAACGGTGATCAATTGTGATTGTGGGGAATAGTCTGAAGCGGGATATTGAATTGAATCGACGATAACCGAGGCTTCATCCGTTATTTCAAAGCCGACGGGAGCTGTAAATGTCAGCTGACCATGTCTGAAGGCGCAGGCAGTAAGAAAATCCAGTCTCAGACTGACTGTATCTTCCTCTTCCCCCTGAACGGGTTTGAGTGTCAAGGTGCCTTGAGGTGTTATTGAAATTTCATAGGTGATGTTACATCCTTCAGCGGTTCCCTGATTGCTGTAGCTGTTTTCTGCACTGGAGGTGTTTTCGATGAAAGACAGGTCAACTGTTGGCGCATTAAATCTGTTCCATTCGCTGGAAGAGGAATTGTACACCGTTCCTGAATGGGTGATGTATAGGGCTTCCGGTGTTGTGGAAGTGGTGTTTCTGTCGAGTGTATTGTTGAAAAAATAGAGATTTCCCTCATTGTAAATCCCATTCCCCTTTGAAGCTGTTCCGGTAGCCGTATTCAAATTGAGTTCAGAATCTTTCACGGTCAGGAGGCTTTCATTGCAGAGTGCCCCGCCGTTTCCGGAGGCGTTGTTTGAAATGAAGGTGGTATGGCTTATGGAAACGATGCCGCTTTTATTGCAGATCGCTCCGCCGTTAGCCGCTCGGTTAACCTCAAAACTTGAATGCTCAATTGTCAATACCGGGTCTATTCCGTTTGTGATGAGAATTGCACCCCCATCAGCGTTGATGGAACAATTTTTGATGACGGCATTTTTCAGTGTAACAGAGGCCTTGCCTGTGATGAATAGACTTCTCGTAGCACTGGATGTGTAATCCAGGGTGAAGGAGTCCACAGTTTTTGGCAAAATGCTGAGTTCTTTGTCGTTGATCTGTGTCTGCTTTTCTTCTGAAACGATACTGTTCGTTCCGACGATGATCCTGTCTGTGTCCGTAGCCGCATCGGCAGCAGACGAAAGTGTTTCATAATAGCCTTTTAAGGTTCCCTGAGCATCTGTCAGCATAAACATGAAGCCGAAAAACCGGGCATTTTTGATGATCTGTAAATTATCTGCAACGTCATAGGAAACGGTTGTTTCGATGATGTTTGGTGTTGGCTTTTCGATAAAAGTACATTCGGTTGCTCCCTTGAGAAAGATGGAATAAAAGGCTTTTTTAAGATAATCAGCCGGCAACTTGTCGAGGTTTACGGTGATTTTGAAAAGGCTGTTCTGATCATCCTTTTCAATATTGTAGAAATTTCCTTCATTCAAATTGCCAAAACTACCCAGTGTTCTGAGTCTTTTTCGGCTGTCTGGTGCCTGTTTCTCTATCGTTCCATCCGATTTTAAGCAAATTCGGTTGGGATTGCCGAAAAATATATAAGTTTCAGGATCATTCAGATTGTTTAAAAAATCAAAGGCACCGTCGACATCATGTGTGTTGCACGCCTGTCTGGCGTCTATGTAATATCGAAACTGGTAACAGTTTCCCTCGTTTGAGAGGACATAATCGGGGCGTAGAAGTATTGAATCTATATAAATAAAAGAGGTTTTATCTTCTTTGAGCTGAATATAATCCGAAAGAGAAAGTACATAAAGATCCGTTCCGTTTTCAGCCTGTTCTTTTCGAATGATAAGGTGTTCGATTGAGTGTTTCCGGTTCTGATTACCGGTTCTTTGAACAGACGAAGCGGAAACAAATTCAGCCCGTTCAATGGCTTTATTTGAGAGATGTTCCGGTATCAGCACGAAGAGATAATCTGTTTTAACCTTGTTCTGTTCTACCGGAAAAAATTCCCCTTCAACCTTTATAAATTTTCCATTATGAACGGTGGATTCAAAAGGCTTTTTTTCCAGCCTCAAATACCAGACGCCGTAATCCGTCAAATCGCAAAGCTCATAATGTCCTGAAAGTTCCGATAAAAGGTAACTTGTATCAGGATTAGTGGTCTGACCCGGAATTTCCGAATCGTTCAGACACCCCACGAGTAAAAAAATCAACAAAATAACACTCATAAAAAAGAAAACATTTTTTTTCATCATGATTAACCCCTATATTATTTGGTTTTTTAAAAAACCTTTTGTATACAATATAACTTATTCTCATTAATTTAATACCCGGCAAAAGGAAAATATTGTGTTTTATAATGCTGATTATTAAGTAAAATTTGAGGTCTTATGTTTGAATTCTGATGATTTTCTTATTACAGAGTCTTTTTTAAAAACAGCTATGAACCGGGGATCTGTTTTCTCACAACAAAATAAAAAACGGCACCATTCTGATAATGAAGTGTTGAAAAGAAAAAACCTTTTTGATAGAACAGTTCCTTCAGGGTGTCTTCGGAAAAAAGTTTACCCTCAATCTCGCCCTTGCCACGTTTTCTATCCAAAACGGGAACGGAACAGAAGAAGCCCCCTTCGAGTTTTAAAGTCCTCTGCACTTCCGAAAGAAATAAATCGGTATTCGGAAAGAGATTCATCGTAAGATTACAGAGAATGATATCGAACTGATCGTTTTCAAAAGGCAGATCGTCTCCGCTGCAATGAAAGAGCAGAGATTCTTTAAAGTGTTTCTTCTTCAGAACTTTTAAAGCCTTTTTCAGCAATCCGTCACTGACATCTGACCCGTAATAACAATTACTCCGATGAAGAAAATTACAAAGGAGACCGGTTCCCGTACCTATTTCGAGAATTTTTTTGTTTTCAAGACTGCTGAGTTGATCCTTGAGAATGTCGTAATGTTTAAAATAATCAGCACCAAACTTTCTAGGAAACACCGAACCTCTCATGACGGAATCATACATGGCGCCCATAACGCCACCGGTCCATGGCTGATAACGTAGAAGCTCTCCGTCCCGGACCACATAATTGATATTATTTTTTTCCTGAAGCTCCAATCCATCCTTCAAAAGGATTTCCACTTTATCACTGCCTTTTAAATTATCCTGTTATAATAAGTATAACATAGAAAGAAGTCCGGAGGTAGAAAATGGACATACTCTTGATACGACATGGGCAATCGACAGCCGATCTCGAAGACAGACATGAGGGAAGAGCCGATTTTGAGCTGACAGAACTTGGAAGAAAACAAGGTCTGGCTCTTGGAAAATGGATTAAGAACAACTACAGGATCGATGAGATTTTGAGTTCCACATTGAAAAGAGCAGCGGCTACGGCTGAATACATATCCGGGGCAACGGCCATAAAAGTTGATTATAGGGACGAACTGATGGAATGGGACAATGGACTGTTGGCAGGACTTTACAGAGAAGAGGCCGAAAGGCTCTTCCCTCTTCCGCCGGAAGGCCGATTGCCTCATGATGAATATGCCGGAACTGAGTCTATGATTAACTTCCGTGCCAGGGCAGAGATATTTCTGTCAAGATTTATGAACGGACACAACAGAGATAGTACAGAGAAAAAGATTTGCATTATTTCGCACGGTGGAATGATCAACATGATTATGAGAAGTTTTCTGCGTTTACCGGTTGATTCAAATACAAGTTTTATAACAGGTGATACCGGTGTGCACCTTCTGCGAATAAAGGATGATAAGAGAGTAGTTGTTTATCTAAACAGGCAGGATCATTTGATTTGATAAAACATCTTTTGTGCAGATACAGCTCCTGACGATTGCATCCTTTCCATGAGCCTTTTGGAAACAATAAGGGCTTCCCAGGAAAACACCGGACAAATAGGAGAACATATCAGGAAGAAGGAAAGTGCTTTCAGAAGAAAAAAGATTCATTCACTGGTTGTTAACATGGATGGAACGGCTGATTAATTGACAAAAGGGAGGAGGAATGGTAAGATTGCTTCGCCGTTCGAGAGAGAG
>ERZ795057.961-NODE-961-length-27125-cov-9.512375_pt1 | contig 27125 bp, 30 predicted proteins | sample MGYA00375141_ERZ795057 | MGnify/ENA primary metagenome ERZ795057 (study PRJEB30186, sample SAMN05720163) | activated sludge metagenome | isolation source: Anaerobic digester | place: Hong Kong | collected 2015-01-26 ...
GTCTCAAACACCAGTGGATTCACTTCCATGCCGGTTCGATCCCGGCTCTGGGTACAGTTTCAACTTTGTAATCACCCTGTAATCAATAGGTTATGGGGTTTTTACTTGCCCAAAGTATCAAAATAGTAACGTTAGGCAACCGATGTTATCGTTTGTAGGTGAAAATGTATCTGTAATTTATAACCGTTATATTCAGAAAAAGCATCATCCTTGGGGTGGTAATAAATTAACTATTCTGCTCCCGCCAGCATCAGGGGAAAATGTTAAATACCTCTCTCGCTTATTTTCAGCCCCTCTGTGGCATTTATATGGCTTTCCGCATATCTACCTACCCAAAATAATTATCGTGCCTTAAATCGCCTTAAAATGACTTGTTTGTTATATAGTGTTTGTAGTACACTTAACCAATCGTCTGCATCAGCATCAGGATAACAACAGCATCAGACTAACTGAAACACATCAGTCAGGAATCAATCAACTTGTTATCGGTCGGTCGCTGTTTTGTTTGCGAAAGCTCTGTAAATATTTTAAGGGGAATGTAAGTTATTCTATTTAGCCCCGTTGCTCCGAAGGTGTGTTATCTATCTTTATATTAATGTGATACGTGCGTTGTGTCGTGCACGATATATCTTTCTATTTAGAATGGTTCTAAATTATAAATCGGCTTCGGTGGTGAGAGTAGGCAGGTAGTGAGAGAATAGGTCGGTCGCTTCTCATCAACTAAACATCGTCTTGGTACACAAAAAAAGAGAGGGAAACAACCGTCTCCCCCTCCAACCAACAAAAACCGAAAAACTATTTATCAGGAATTTTTCCTGTAAATTTAAGTCGCTCTACGAAGGCGGAAAAGTCGGGTTTCTTACTCTTCTCTGCTTCGGGGTAGGTGGTGTCAACCCTCTGTTTCAGTTCCTCAACTGTGCTAATCAGTTCTTTTGCCCAATCAGGGGCTTCATTAGTTTTTTCCATATCAGTTCTTTTTAAAGGTGTTTATAAATATATTTTGAAATTGTTCGGGTGTGGCATATTTATCTCGAAATTGGGTGATAGACAAATTGGGAGAAGCCATATATATACCATCCATACCCATCGAAATGGAAGCAGGATTAAATGTACTGTCTGGTAGTCCGTTCTTTTCTTCATACCCCTTCAAGTCGTTTATCGCCTGTACGACCTTGTTCACCTGTTCCCAGTAGTTCTGCATCTTTGTTGCGTCAATCTTTGTTGTGGCTTCTTTCTTTGCAAGTTCGTCTATTTTCTCCAAATCAACAGCAACAGAATCATCGACCGCAACCATCGGAAGCCGTTCTATTCTCATCCTGCGAATCGCATTAACATCGGGGGCAAGCCTGTTGTAAAACTCGTTGAGTTCATCAGCGTTGCGCTGAATTTCTGAGACGGTCAGGAATTTGCCTTTCTGCCGTTCTTTTCCCTGTTCCTCTACCCATTCCCGGAAAGCCCCTTCGTTATGGGTAATGGTGTCAATGAACTTCCAGTCTGTGGGCAATCCCTCTGCTGAAATCGAAGCTAACAAGTCGGGAAGCTGTTCCGACATTAACTCATACTTTTTCTTGGTGTCATTAAAGATTTTTTCATCGAAAATCTCATTACTGAATAATGTTTCTTTTTTCATTTTCATTGGTTTTTGTTTCTGTCGCATTGTCATTGGGTGCGCCCATCTCCCATTGTTTCAATATCTCTCCGTTGCGTTCCAACTCGAATAGGATGTCGCTAAAACTTTTTTGGGGTTCAAAGTCATCATCAAAGTCATCATCGAAAAAATCATCATCCATCAGCTGTTGGGTTTTAGTTTAATTAGGTTGGTGTCCCTGTTCCATATCAAAACAAAATCATCGGAGCGGTATATCTCATTCCATTTTGTCGAGCGCAAAAAACGCATCCCGTATTTTTTTATCAGTTCATTCTTTAGGTCTCTCATATCATCTAACTGTTATTCCATACTGTTTAGCAATCCAAAAAAAGGTGGCAATCGAATAGCCCTTGCCATTGAGTATAGCATCAAATTGCTCATCGCATTGCTCTCTGTTATATCGTGAATCAAACGTAGATATGTCGTGAAACATCTGCCTGCCATTGGGAACATCCCTCAAAGAACAGGCAAGCGAAAGCCAATCGCTGTACCGCTCGGTAATGTTCGTACCGCTCGCCATTATAGCATCATAGAGTAATTGCACCCCTCTGTCTGTACCTGCATAATCCTTTCGCTCGGCTTTTTTCGGTTCGATAAACTTGTCGTAGGTGTCGGCATCCTCTTTGATATATGGGTTTTCGTTGAAAGACATAAACCTGTAACGGCTCACATCCCGCCCGCTCTTATCTACAATAACATCAGGGTTTAATTCAGCGACAAGGGCATCAAAGTGCTGTGTGTGTCGCTCGGTGTGTTTTATCGGCACAATCAGGAAAGCACCCTTGCCCGATACCGACAATCCCGCATAGGCAATGAAGGGGTATTTTCTTCCGACATCGTGAATGAATCTTTGCCAATCGGTGATTTGTAGGTTATCTTTGGCATCGACATCAAGGCATATATATCCGCTATGGTTAATCAGTCCTTTGGCTTTACGCTCGGAAAAGCATCCCGAAGGTGTGAAGCCGGGAAGCTGTTTCTTTTTCTTTGAGCGCATATCGGCATCGCCCATTGCTCTTATTGCTTCAACTCTATCCTTATACCTGTCTGTTGTTAAGCACCACCATAGGTTGGTATCTCTCGGCTCGCTTCCGTAGTACGTGAAAAAACTTATTTTCGATTTTCGCATCCCTATATTCTATCTATAACTTTGAGTTGTGTTGTATTGAGTTGTATTGTATTGTATTGGTAGCATTTGTATACGAACGTATACGAACGTATACAAGTCAGAAGGGGGTATCATTGTCACCCTCGTAGGCAAGTTGTTTATATTTCATCTCTCTGCCCTTTTCTCCCGATTGCTCATTCACCACGTTTTTTGTTTCGGGTTCAACCGCATCCCCTTTTTCCTTAACGCTGTTCCAATATTCCTGAATTGATTTTGCGTTCTTCTCGCATCTCTCTCGGTATGCTTCCACATCATCATCTATTGTTTGTCGCATCGAGTCAAATATCATCTGTTTGGCTCTATCATCAAAGGTTGGGATTACGCCATCAGTACGATAATCGAAGATTGCAAACATTACTTCCCCCGCTTCTTCCGTTGTCAGTACCCTGAATAATGGGATTGATTCAAGCCTTATCAGCAACGGTGCGTTCTCGCTCTTACTCTTTCTCGCCATACTCTGTGAATTTTGTTTTTGGTTTTTGATTTATTTCTCGTTCTGCATCATCCAATTTATTAAGTCCTCTCGGCTGAAATATATCAGCTTACCGCCCGGCTTGTAATGCTTTATCTGCTTACTGCAAGTCAGCCGGTACAAGGTGTGTTTACTCATCCCTGTGAACATCGCAGCTTCTTGCATCGTAAGCATCGGCTTGCCTGCCGTCACCCTCTCTGCAATTCTCTCTTTTCTTTCCTGTTCTGTCATAGTTACTTATGTTTACTAATTAATTAAAGTGAACAATTATTTACATTTATTCACATCGAATGTACAATAAAGAATTAACATATGCAAGCGTTTTTGCCCTGCTGACTACCGCTAAACAAGTCGTTCGGTGCGACCTATTGTTATACGTCTGTTAGATAGTGTGTTAATGAAGGTGCGGGGTATCGGTCGTTTGGTGCGACCTCCGCTCAAAGTGTAGAATATTTCCCCATTGATGAAAAAACCGCTTCAATTATTTTGCCAACAAAAGAAAATAACAGAATGAATATTTTGGAAAAATCAGGGAAAATTTGTGTTTTTGTGGTATAAGCAAGCGGGTGCTCTGGGCACTCTGTTGCTTTTTTGGCTGAGAAGGTTACGGGTTTGCCCTGTTAGTGTGGCAGTAATTAACGGCTTGTTGCTCAATTTCGTCTGCCGTCTTAATGGGGTTGCGTAGCATCCATCGTTCAAGCTCCGACCGGTCGAAATAAATCAGCTTACCGCTTGGTTTGTAGTAAGGTATCTTACCGCTTGCTGTTAGTTTATACAAGTAGCTTTTTGCCAATCCCGTAAACATGACAGCTTCGTCAAATGTCAGCACGTTTTTTTGCAACATCACCCCTTTCTCAATCCTTTCAAGTCGTTCCATCAACTCATCCATAAGTCAAAAATTAAATTAGTACTATGTTATCTACCTCTTTATCAGGTAACAATAGTACGAATATACGAAAAAAAGACGAAAATAAGAAGCGTTTATCTGGGAAGTTATCAACCATAGGGGAACGAATATTCTCGAAAAATCGGGGAAAAATTTATGTCGAATGGAAGCCCTTAATTCAGCCCACCCCCATAGGGGGGTGCACCCCTAAATGTAATCAGGCAGGGAATTGATTGCTTTCTTTTTAAGCTCATCCTCTATACGTGTGTACTTCTCCGTATGTTTAAGGCTTGTATGCCCCAATGTTGCGGATAATGTTTTTATATCAGGCTTGTTATCTCCCGTTAATCTTAACAGGTTAACAGCGAAACTGTGGCGGGCGCAATGCCACGTTATATGCTTGCTAATCCCGGCACGCTTCACCAATGCTTTTAACGTCTTATTGCACGCTGTGTGGCTTGGTAGATAAAAAACATTCTCCTCTGGGCTTCTCTGCTCCCCGATAAGTTTTAATGCTGTTCTGTTCAAATCAACAGTTACAGGCTTGCCCGTCTTTTGCTGGTCAATGGTCATCCGCTCCGCTCCGAAGTCAATATCGCTAAACTTTAATTCATTAACATCGCAGAAGCGCAATCCCGTCACGCAGGAAAAGAGGAAAGCCCGCTTTATTTCATCGTTTTGGCACTCGGTGCGTGCTATCTGTGCTATCTCATCATTAGTTAGTGTGTCCTTCCTCAATCCTTTGTCTGTTTTGCATATCACCCCCTCCGTTGGCATCCTGTTTATCAGCCCTTCGGCAACAGCCCTCCGAAGCACCTTCTTAAACCTTTGATAATATCCGTGTGCTCCCTCTCCCACGCTCCTGCTTTCAAGATACTGCACGAAATCTTTCATCATCAGGCTTGTTATCTGGTCGGCTCTTAATGTCTTTTGGTTTTGCTTCGGTTGCTCTTCGGTCAGAAAATCCCTAAACCTTTTTATTGCACCCTGCACCATCCGAATATCTTTCTTTTGATATTTAGAAATATAGTTATCAGCAAAAGTAAAAAAGGCAACCTTCCTCTTTGTCGGTGAAACCATCCCGTGTTGTGAGTGATTCAGTTCTCTCTCTCGCTCCGTTCTTATCTGTTCAGCCAGCTCCCTTGTTTCCTTGTTTGTCTGCCGTTCCAACGGTGTGCGTGCTTTTACAAGGTACAACTTCAAAAACTCATAGGTGTGCGCCCCACCTCTATAAGTGTCTAAAAACAGGCTTATATTGCCGTTAGCAAGCTCCCGCTCCCTTAATACTACATTGTTTTTCTTTAAACCTCTTCTTGTTTTCATAATCATCAGGAATTAATGTTCTTTGGCAAAGATAATGAATGTTGGGTACATAACCAACGAAAAGTATCAAAATAGTATCGTTAAATAAATTATCATTATCCAATAAAGAGAAAATAAACCTTAATGTTAAATCGCTATATCGCTGTTTTCCTGTTGTGTTAGTTTCCTTTATTAACCTTTTTTTAGAGGGGTTATGTATCGGCTCTGGGTACGAGGAGATAAATCTGAATCCCTGTAATCATTTGGTTACAGGGATTTTCTTTGTGAGCTTTCACAAAAGAATAAAAAATGGCCATCTCATGTAATATGACGAGACGGTCTTTTTCTGTTTATACGTTCCAGTTTGAGTAGCACTGTTTCAGGAAGAAACAGCCTACCATCTTCGCTACAGGTTCTAATCTCGTTCTAATATGGTTCTAATATGGTTCTAATATGGTTCTAATATGGTTCTAATATGGTTCTAATATGGTTCTAATAGATTAGAACCATATTAGAGTCAGTTACGACTGAATTGATACGCTGTAAAAAGCCAACTAAGGCGAATCTTAGTGGGTGGGATAAAAAAAGCCATCTCATTTGTAAATTGAGACAACCTCATAAGCTTAGAATATAAGAAGAGCTTCCAAAAACAGGCGAAATACCTGTACAAAAAAAGAGACTACCTCTAAATTGAGGTAGCCTCTTTAAATAGGGTTGAAAAAAAAACTATTTACTTGATTTTCTTGTAACCATAAACGGCACGGTCACCCAGTTCCTCTTCGATGCGAAGCAGCTGGTTGTACTTGGCCATACGGTCGGAGCGGCTCAAAGAACCGGTCTTGATCTGTCCGGCGTTGGTGGCAACAGAGATGTCGGCGATGGTGGCATCTTCGGTTTCACCCGAACGGTGCGAGGTAACGCTTGTATAACCGTTGCGGTGTGCCATCTCGATGGCGTTGAGCGTTTCGGTAAGCGTGCCGATCTGGTTCACCTTGATCAGGATTGAGTTGGCACAGCCCATCTTGATTCCCTTTTCGAGGAATTCCACGTTGGTCACGAACAGGTCGTCACCCACCAGCTGACACTTGTCACCAATCTTCTCGGTGAGCAGCTTCCAGCCTTCCCAGTCGCCTTCATCCATACCATCCTCAATCGAGTCAATCGGGTATTTGGTGATCAGTTCTTCCATGTAAGCCACTTGCTCTTCACGGGTTCTTTTCTTGCCGTTGGCTCCTTCAAACTTGGAGTAGTCGTAGATACCATCCTTGTAGAACTCAGAAGCAGCGCAGTCGAGACCGATCATCACATCCTTACCAGGAGCATAGCCGGCATTTTTGATTGCAGTAAGAATCGACTCAAGAGCCTCTTCGGTACCACCGGCCAGGTTGGGAGCAAAACCGCCTTCGTCACCTACAGCAGTACTCAACCCCTTGTCGTGAAGCACCTTCTTCAGTGAATGAAACACTTCGGCACCCATGCGGAGGCCTTCTCTGAAAGAGTTGGCGCCTACGGGGCGAATCATGAATTCCTGGAAGGCGATGGGGGCATCGGAGTGTGAACCTCCGTTGATGATGTTCATCATGGGAACGGGCAACACGTATGTGTTGGTACCACCAATGTAACGATAGAGGGGCAGACCCAGGTAATCGGCAGCCGCTTTTGCTACCGCCAGGGAGACACCCAAGAGTGCGTTGGCACCCAGGTTAGATTTTGTCTTGGTGCCATCCAGTTCCAGCATCTTGGCATCGATGTTGGTCTGCTCCAGTACGTTCATCCCCAGCAATGCGGGGGCAATCACCTCGTTGATGTTGGTCACAGCTTTCAGTACACCCTTGCCAAGATAACGGCCTTTGTCACCGTCGCGCAACTCCAGCGCTTCGTTCTCACCGGTTGAAGCACCGGATGGAACAGCAGCACGACCAAAAGCACCTGACTCGGTCAATACATCCACTTCCACGGTCGGATTCCCTCTGGAGTCCAACACTTCTCTTCCTGAAATACTTACGATTCTCATGTTGTTGAATTTTATAGTAATTATCTTTGTTGTTTGCTAAATGATTGCCAGATAGGCTGATACCCAAACAGAGACTTTTGTCAAAATCTACATGCAAAGATACAGATTTTTTCACGAATTTGAAGGTTTGTGACAGGAAAGTTGGTTAAAGGATAATAAAGAGAAACTTGAGGATTTCCGGTCATGGATAGGCGTAAGACAAGCATCTTGTCTACTCCTGCTCAAGATAATTTGGTTGAGTTAATTGAATCGTGTGATATGGGGAATCAACAATAGAAAGGCACACCTTCAGGCAACACCGCCATTGACAGAGGCAATCAGTGCACTCAGGTTGGAGGTGAGCAGCTTCACGGCTATGGCCATCAGGATCACGCCGAAAAACTTGCGTAGGATGTAGGCACCGCTCTCACCGAGGAGTCTTTTCACCTGATCGAGGTAGCGCAACACCAGATAAACGATTGCCAGGTTGAGCACTACCGCCAGGATGATATTGATGGTATGATACTCCGCCCGCATTGAGAGCAGCGTTGTGAAGCTCCCGGGCCCGGCAATCAGTGGAAAGACCACCGGGAACAAAGTTGATGAGTTGTCAGTACTGCTGCTATCGTTCTTGAAGATCTCCACCCCGAAGATCATCTCTATGGAGAGGATCAACAGCACCACAGCACCCGCCACCGCAAAAGCAGATATGTCAAGTTGAAAAAGTTTCAGGATCCACTCACCGATGAACAGGAAACCGATCAGAATGACCAACGAATAGGTAGCTGCCTTTTCCGGGTGAATTGATCTGTCCTGACTTCTCAGATTCAGGAAGATGGGCACCGATCCAGTCACATCAATGATTGCGAACAAAACCAAGAAGGCACTGATAATCTCAACTACATTAAAAACCATCATAAGGCAGAAATTAGAATAATGTCAGAATATTCTTACATTTTGGCACAAAAATAGACAATCGGCCCCGAATCTCCAAATCTTAGAAGAAAATCATCAACAATCAGATTGATTTTTTTCATTGATAAAGGGTTGGTTTTGCACCTGATTCAGTTATCAGATTGTCCAAATAACTTTTCAATGGTGAAGGAACTATTTAAGTCTTTCAAAACAATAGAAAGAAAAGGGCAAAAAAAAAGGCTCTTGAAGTAAGAACCTTTTTTTGAATGATCATCGCTTCAGATGAATCATTTGTTTCATTCTTCCGCCTTGGCTGTTGCAGTAGCAGGTCCGTAGCGGTTGTTCAGGAAGGTGATCACATCATTTGTGATGTCATACTTTTTATCGGCATAAAGCACGGTGCTGGTGGTGCGGTTGCTGAAGATAATCTCAAAATGTTTATCCTTGCTAAACTCAATCATCCTGGCTTTGATGGTATCTTCCATCTGAATGTTCAGCTTCTCCTGTTCCAGCATGAACTCCTGTGTGAGCCGTTCGGCAAGCTGCTGATACTCCTGGTTCATCTGTACGATCCGCTCCTGCTCCTGTTGTGCTCTCTCCTGACTCAGGAAAGCATTGTTGCGCAACTTGCGTTCAAACTCCTGAGCAGCCGAGTTGATCTGGTTCTGACGTTGGTTGAGTGTGGCACGGGTGCTCTCTTCTTTCCGCAACAGCGATTCGTTTAAATCTTTGGCGAAGTTATAGTTCATCAAGAGGGAATCCACATTCACATAGGCAATAGGCAAGGTAATGGAAGAATCATTCAACAACAGGGAAAGATCAGTACCGGAGGGGTTGTTTCCCTGACGGCCTGCGGTGAAGTGCAAAATGTAGAGAATGATTAGGGCAACCGCCAGCACACCGCTGACGATGTAAGGAGTAGAATTCTTCATTGTAACGGATTTAAAAATTTTGTGATTTCAACAATTTCTCTATTGGACTCTCTCTTCTGTTCATCTCGGCATCCTGCGATGTGGCACAATGAATACCTTTTTCCTGCATTGCCTGACATTCACCAATGTGGAGGCTTGGGAATGAGCCCTTGCGGGAGAAGAAAACCCTCACCCCCATCAAGAGGACGGCGATGAAAAGGATGAAAATTCCTATCAATGCGATTTTAATCATATTATCCGGTTTTTAACGCCGCAAAGATAGTCCAATTAGCCAATTAAACAGCACTTTTTTGGCTTAAAGATGCTAAATATTTTGTCCACACCCGTTTTTTATCGTATTTTTATCGTCTGCATAACCATCAAAAAAATAAAAATTATGACCATAAAAGAACTACAACCAACTGCCATCTGGAATTACTTCCATGATATCACCCAGATACCCAGACCATCTAAAAAAGAGGAACGGATACTGGCCTATCTGCTCAACTTCGCCAAAGAGCATCAATTGGAAGCCAAACAGGATCAGGCAGGAAACATACTGATCACCAAGCCCGCAACCCCGGGTCGAGAAGAAGCCCCCACAGTGATCCTCCAATCGCATGTGGACATGGTTTGCGAGAAGAACAGTGGCGTGGAGCACGATTTCGACAACGATCCCATCGAAACCATCATCGATGGTGATTGGATCAAGGCCAACGGCACTACACTGGGAGCCGATAACGGCATTGGTGTTGCCGCACAACTGGCTCTTCTGGCTGCCGACGACATTGCTCATGGCAAGATTGAAGCGCTTTTCACGGTAGATGAGGAGACCGGACTGACGGGAGCCTACTCTCTTGGGAAGGAGTTCCTCACCGGTAACATCCTGATCAACCTCGACACCGAAGAGGAGGGGGAAATCTATATCGGTTGTGCCGGAGGTAAGGGCACTCGGGCATATTTCAAATACAAGGAAAAAGAGGCGCCAAAGGGTTATTTCTGGTTCCGCACTGAGGTGAAGGGTCTCCGTGGCGGGCATTCGGGAAGTGACATTGACAAGGGGCTGGGAAATGCCAACAAGATCCTTTCCCGCTTCCTGAAGTCCCTCACCGGCAAGAAATATGGCATGCTGCTCTCAGAGATCGGTGGCGGAAACCTGCACAATGCCATCCCACGTGAAGCCTATGCGTTGGTGGGTGTGAAAGCGAAGTACAAGGAGGAGATCAGGGTTAAGGTCAACACCTTCCTTGCAGATCTGCAAAATGAGTACAAGCATACAGAGCCAAACCTGGATCTGCAACTCGAATCGGCGCCCATCCCCTCAAAGGTGATCAACCGGAAAACTACCGAGAAGCTGTTGCTTTCGCTCTGTGCCTGTCCGCATGGGGTGATTGGCATGAGCAGCGACATAGAGGGACTGGTAGAGACCTCCACCAACCTGGCCTCGGTGAAGATGCTGCCGGACCTGCGGATTGAGATAGGCACCAGCCAGCGCAGCTCAGTGGAATCACAAAAGCGTTACGTGGTGGAGATGGTCTCCTCGGTCTTCACCCTTGCAGGGGCGAAGGTAACCCACAGTGAAGGATATCCGGGATGGAAGCCCAACCCTGAATCGGCTATTCTGGAACTGGCAAAAAAGGAATACCAGAAACTCTACGACAAGGAAGCGAAGGTGAAAGCGATCCATGCCGGCCTGGAATGCGGACTCTTCCTGGAGAAATACCCCACACTCGACATGATCTCCATTGGTCCGGACATGACCGATGTGCACTCACCCGATGAGAAAATGAAGATTTCCTCTGTTGGAAAGTTCTGGGATTACCTGGTGAAGATACTGGAAGCGGTGTAACGACACCTTCTCCGCAGCTGTGATGAAACGATTGCTCCTTTCATGCGCTCTCTGCTGGCTTACATTCGCCCCGCACTCCTTCGCGAAGGAACCCTTTCGTGTGATGTTTTACAATGTGGAGAACCTTTTCGACACACGAAACGACACACTGAAAGAGGATGATCAGTTCCTGCCGGAGGGGTTCATGCACTGGACGCCCTACAAATACTGGACAAAGCTACGCAACCTCACACGGGTGATCACCGCTGTGGGTGAGATGTACTCTCCGGCGCTGATCGGTTTGTGTGAGGTAGAGAACGACAGCGTCATTTTCGACCTCACAAAGCGTTCTCCACTGCGTGCCCAGGAGTATCAATACATCATCACTAACTCGCCCGACGAACGGGGCATCGATGTGGCACTTCTTTATCAACCACATCAGTTCCGTCTGCTGGAGAGAGATGAATATGTGATTGACTTCCGGCAACAAGGCCGGAGACCCACCCGCAACATCCTGCATGCAATGGGTCAGGTGATCAATGGCGACACCCTTGATCTTTTTGTCTGCCACTTCCCCTCACGCAGTGAGGGGCGTCGGCAGACCGAACAGGCTCGCTTCGAGGCCGCCGGCGTGCTGCGACGGAAGTGTGACAGCATCTTCAACTTACGCGAGAATGCCCACATTCTGATCATGGGAGACTTCAACGACCACCCTGAAGACAAAAGTCTCTCCCGGGTACTTGAAGCAAATAAATGTGAGGGGAACAAGGAAAATGAGGAGCTTTACAACCTCTTTTACAGGACCACTTCAAACAATGAAAAGGGGACCTACAAGTATCAGGGGAGGTGGGAAGTGCTGGATCAGTTCATCGTCAGCGGGAATCTTCTGATTCCGGATGGCAGCATCACCGTCTCAGGGGGGAATGCGGAGATCTTTCAGCCTCCCTTTTTACTGGAAGAAGACAAACGCTACTACGGCATGAAACCCTTTCGTACAAACCAGGGGCCACGTTTTCACGGAGGCTTCAGCGATCACCTGCCCATCAGGATGGATTTGATCCTCCGTGACGCTGAAGAGTGATGCTGGCACCTGCCGGTTATCAAACTTTATCTTAAAAACCGAAATACTCACGCAAATAAGTTATACATTTGCATCACAAATTAAACAAATCATTCAACCAACAAACAACCGAGATCTATGAATCCACTGCTGATTAACTTAAACGGATGGGAGATCCCCATCATTGTACTGGTCATTCTCATTCTTTTCGGGGGGAGAAAAATCCCTGAATTCATGAAAGGATTAGGGAAAGGCATCAACAGCTTCAAAAAGGGATTGCACGATATTGAAGATGATATCAAGACAGACCCTAACGACAGCAACTCAACCACCGATAAGAAGTAGCCATCGGGGGTGCTTGAACCGATATCGCGCAGGCTTACATGACAGAGAAAGAAATGTCCTTTTGGGATCACCTGGAAGAGTTCAGGTGGACACTGATACGAATCATTATCGCAGTGGTCACTTTCTCCATTGCAGGGTTCATCCTGATACCCAGGATCTTCGACAAAGTCATCCTGGCTGCCCGTTCATCCGACTTCGTCACCTACCGTTTCCTGGAAAAAGCAGGTGAGTTCATCCCTTTTCTGCCCGATTTCTCGGCAGAAGCATTTGAAGTGGAGATTCTCAACATCAGCATGACCACTCAGTTCATGACCTATATCTCCACCTCTCTCGCATTTGGAGTGCTTTGCACCATCCCCTACATCCTTTATGAGCTTTGGAAGTTTGTCAGCCCCGCACTCTATGAGAATGAGGCCAAAGGGGTGAAGACCGCTTTTGGGTTCGGAGGGTTTATGTTCGTGATGGGTGCCATGGTGGGTTACTTCATTGTTTTCCCGCTAATCTTCCGCTTTCTGATCACCTTTGAACTCAGTGACTCCATCGAGAACATGATCTCCCTCGACTCCTACATGAGCAACTTCTACACCCTGATCCTGATCATGGGACTGGTCTTTGAGCTGCCACTGGTTTTCTGGTTATTGTCTAACCTGGGGCTGGTATACAGGCCTTTCTTCCGCAAATATCGTCGTCATGCGGTGGTGGGAGCGCTCCTGGCAGCGGCACTGATCACACCGTCGGGAGACCCCTTCTCACTCATTGTGGTCACCATTCCCATCTACATGCTCTGGGAGATCAGCGCTTTCATGGTCAAGAAGGAACCACCGGTAGAGGAAGATGAACAGGATCTACCGACGATCATTGAATGATGCTGCTGCGTCTTGTGCTCAAAGCTACACGATCTCTTTGCCGAAAGGAGTAAACGCCAGCTTCATCAGCTTGAAGTGCTGGTTCCCGAAGGGGATGCCAATGATGGTGATGTAAAAGAGGATTCCGAACAGGAGATGCGTCAATATGATGGGTATTCCTCCCACGAAAAACCAAATCACATTCATCAGCAGGGAGAGACAACCGGATGCCGATTCTCTCTGTTTCACCTTCTTGCCAAAAGGCCATAGAGCCACCTCGGCCAGCTTCAGAGATTGCAATCCGAAGGGGATACCGATGATGGTGATCATCAGCGCCACACTTCCCAAGAGGTACTCGATGGCGATAAAGATGCCACCGAAGAGCACCCAGATAATGTTCCCAAGCGTCTTCATCGCATTGCAATCACCTCAATTTCCACCAGTGCGTTCTTCGGCAGTCCTTTCACCGCAAAAGCCGAACGAGCAGGGTAGCTGCCGTTGAACTGTGTGGCATACACCTCGTTCATCTCGCCGAAGAGTGACATATCCTGCAGGAAGACGGTGGTCTTCACGATTTGCTCCGGACTGATTCCGGCTGCGGCCAGCACCTGACGGATATTGGCGAATATCTGTGTGGTCTGTTCCCGCACACCGCCGGAGACAAGATCCCCTGTTGCCGGATCGATGGGCAACATCCCTGACAGGAACAACATCCCGTTCATCTCTACTCCCTGGCTATAAGGCCCAACGGCAGCCGGAGCATTTTCAGTGAAAATAATTTTCTTGTTCATGGTTTTTCTATTAAATTATTTCTTTCATGAAATCCCTCGCTGTCTCACCACTTCGTAGATCAGCACGCCTGCGGCTACAGAGACATTGAGCGATTGGATGGAGCCGAATTGCGGTATCTTCACCAGTTCATCGCTCACCCGCAGATGATCTGTGGCTACCCCGGTATCTTCAGCCCCCATCACGATGGCAACCGGTACGGTGAGATCGCTCTCGGTATAGAAGGCAGCCGCCTTCTCGGTAGCAGCGACCACTTTCACCCCGCTGTTCTTCAGGAAGATGATCGCTTCTTTCAGGCTCTGCTCACGGCATACAGGAATGGTATGCAACGCCCCGGCAGAAGTTTTTACCGCATCGGCGTTTACCGACACACTGCCTCTCGCCGGGATCACGATGGCATCGACACCTGCAACCTCGCATGTGCGGGCAATCGCTCCGAAGTTACGCACATCGGTGACTCCGTCAAGCAGCAAGATCAAGGGGCTTTTCCCCTGTTCATACAGCAGCGGGATGATGTGCTCCAGCTTCTGGTAGGCAACCGCCGATGTGAAAGCAATCACCCCTTGATGGTTCTTGCGTGTGACACGATCGATACGCTCCACTGGCACCCGTTGCATCGGAATCTCATGATCGTGCAACAGTTGTTGTAGTTCCATGAAAAGCTCTCCTGAGAGTTCACGCTTTACCAGCACCTTGTCTATCTCTTTCCCGGCTTCAACCGCCTCAATCACGGCACGAATGCCAAAGATCATCTCTTTCTCTTTCATCATTTCAATTTGTTTTCAGCATCACCCTGGCATTCGCCACGGCCTGCTCCGTTACTTCGGCACCACTCAGCATGCGGGCAATTTCGCCCACCCGCTCCTCACCACTCAGCCTGTCTATTTCGGTTGCGACACTGTTGCCACGCTCTTTCTTGCAGACCGCGAAGTGAGCTTCCCCCTTTGAGGCTATCTGTGGCAGATGCGTGATACCAATCACCTGCATCTCCCGGCTCATATTCTTCATCACTGCCCCCACGCGGTCGGCAACTTCTCCGGAAGTTCCGGTATCGATCTCATCAAAAATGATGGTCGGCAGGGCGGTGGCACCTCCAATCATCGCCTTCAGTGACAACATTAGACGGGAGATCTCACCCCCTGAAGCTATCTGTGAAACCGGTTGAGGAGCCCTGTTCTTATTGGCTGAGAAGAGAAACTCCACATCGTCGCTGCCTGTGGCATCAGGCTCTCTGCCGGAGACAATCTGACAATGAAATCGGGCGTGAGGCATCTTCAGATACTCCAGCCTTTCGATAAGTTGCTGTTCAATGGCGGGGGTGGCAGCGCGCCGCTTCTCACTCAGCTGAGTTGCTTTCTCAAGCATGATTCTCTTCCTGTCAGAAGCCTCTTTCTCCTGCATCTCAAGCTGTTCATCCAGTGATTCAATCTGTTGTAGCTTTTTGTCGATCTCATCACGCAAGGCCAACAGTCCCCCCAGATCGGCAACGCCATACTTCTTCTCCAGGTCATAGAGTATACTGAGTCGTTCTTCCACGACCTGCTGACGTCCCGAATCGAACTCCACCTTTTCAAACAGGCGTGAAGCCTCCTCACCCACATCTTTCAGGTCGAAGTAAGCTGACTCTACCCTTTCAGACAAGACACCCACCCTGGCGAATACAACTTTCAACGATTGCAGTCTGTCTCTCACCATACGAAGCATCGCCTCCACGTTCTGTTGTTCTCCCGAAAGCAGGTTGGTGACTTCGAAGAGCCCCGACTTGATTTCCTCTGAGTGGGTCAATGCTTCCAGCTCCTCTTCCAACCGCTCCTGTTCGCCCTCCTCCAGCGAAGCCTCCGTGAGTGTGTGATGCTGAAAGCGGAGGTAATCCTCCTCCTCCCTGTTGCGGCGATTCCGTTCACGCAGTTCCTGCAGGGCTTTCTCAGCGGCACGATAAGCAGCGTAGGCTTCCTTGTATCCCGCCAGTTCCTTTCCGGTACCTGCGAGCAGGTCCACCACGTTAAGCTGAAACTGGTTGTCGTTCAGTGAGAGATTCTGATGCTGCGAATGGATGTCGATCAGACGTTCTCCAAGCAACTTCAGGTCGTTCAAGTATACCGGTGAGTCATTGATGAAAGCCCTTGACCTGCCGGTAGCCCATATCTCACGACGCAGGATGCAATCATCACCTTCATAAATCCATTCATGCTCATCGAATAGGGGTTTCAACCGGTATGCAGATATATCGAACAGACCTTCAATCACACATTTTGGCTCCTCCGGTTTCACCTGTCGCAGATCGGCCCTTTGACCGAGGATCAGCGAGAGGGCACCCAAGATGATCGACTTGCCGGCACCCGTCTCACCGGTGATCACCGTAAACCCCCTGTCGAAGTTGATTTGCAGTGAATCAATCAGTGCATAATTTTCTATGGATAGTCTCTTTAGCATAAATAACTATTGTCTCAGCTTTTCGAGTGCATCGTTCCTCGTGGGATAAATATCACGCAACTGTCGCAGCCATTGCTCTCTGTCAGCATGATCACCCCGTGCCAGGATGGACACCAACGCTGGCAATCTGCCATCAGCAAAGAGGGAGAGCATCGGATTGCCGGGTCGTTCCCGGTAAAGCGTGTAGAGCACTTCCACCGCCTCGGCAGCCGTGGTGAGCTGAGGATCGGCATGAAGCCGATGCCACATCAGCCGAAAAGAATCCAGAGAACCGTCATTGAAGGCAGCCGCGATGGATGATCGGCTACCCTGCCTGCGGCTCATCTCCCACCCTCTCCATCTGTGGGACGCTGCTCCTGAGGCAATCTGTTCCATCATCCGAAAGAAGTGGGTACCACCGAGTGACTCAACGGCATCCTGTTCAAGCGCGAGAATCAAACAGGAGTAATAGGCTGTTACAGCAGTAAGGTTGTCACGAATGGCATGAAGATCAAAGATCAATGGCTGATAAGCATTATAGCTGAATTCGATCTCCCTGTCACGCAAAACCAGCATGGTCGCTCCCGGAGTGACTGCTTCACCATACTTGCTTGACTGAACATAGAGCTCACCTCGAAATGATCCCTCAGGAACCTGTTCGGTCAGCAGCAGGGTAAAGGAGCAGCTCACCTTCCGGTCTGATTGGGTAAAACTATTACCCCATTGCTGACCGTTGAGAAAAGCATGCAATGACTCTTCGAGTGAGTGGATCAGTTCTTTACTACTTGCGTGAAGAGCCGACCCGTTCACGATCACCGTTGCCCGGAGCTCCTGAGCAGTAAGGGTGAACAAACCCGTTGTGCAACTCCACAACAAGAGTAAAACTGTAACAACTCCTCTCATCTCATTCTTATTGATTTTCCCAAGATCATTAAAATCAACCGGTAATCAACCACAAAAATACATATAATTCGGGAGAATCACTCTTTTTTCCCGGGGTTGATCAATGGAAAGGCAGTACCCTGAACTCTGTACGCCGATTCAACTGATCGGCAGTTTCCTGCAGTGCAGGGAGAAGTGTTTTTATATACTCATCTGTAAGATACGCCCCTTCCCGAAGAAATGGATGCTGCCGGACAAGAGTGCTATCCACCCTTTTAGGTTTCTTTTTTCCCTCTCCAACCGATATCAGTCGCTCCGGTGCAATGCCCGACGAGATAAGATAATTGACCACAGAACGAGCACGACGTAGCGACAACTCATCATTGTAAGAATCTGGACCCTTGCGATCGGTATGAGATGAGAGCTCAACGCTGATCTCCGGATGCTCAAGCATGAGCTGCAGAAGCTTGTCAAGTTCCACTTTCGACTCACTTCGCAATACGGCACGGTCAAAATCATAAAGGATATTCTCCATGACAACCGACCGGTTGTAGGGTGTCATCTCAAAATCCACATAACAGGTTGTATCCTTGTTTACAATGACGGGGCCAAGCGACGCATTCTGGTTTAGAAAACCCTCTGCCTGTGCAAGAAAGAGATAAGACACCCCCACGTTCGCGGTGAAGTTGTAGAGACCTTCCCGGTTTGTTACCAATTGCCGGCGAGAGCCGTCACTGCCAACCAGATCAATCATCGCACCCCCAATCGGGATATCATTTCTCTCCACGACAAATCCCTCTACATGTATCAATGGTTTCTTAAACTCAAAAGAGTAGATGTGGTCATATCCCCTGTTATCATTCCTGTTGGAGCTGAAGAAGCCCCTCTCCTCACCCTCTTCAAATGTGATTCCAAAATCATCGGCTGATGAATTCAATGGTTGTGGCAGATGTGTGAGGTGCCAGCCTCCACCAACCTGAGTCTTCACCGCCCGGAAGAGGTCAAGACCTCCACGGCCGGGGTGTCCGTCGGATGAGAAATAGAGGGTAGTGTCGTTGCGTAAGTGAGGGAACATCTCATTCCCCGGAGTGTTGATCGGAGCACCTGCATTCTCGAGCCTTATCACCTCCTGGCGACTGTTAAGATGAGCCTGCCAGATATCCTTCCCCCCCATTCCTCCCGGCATGTCAGAGACAAAATAGAGGATGCTTCCCGAAGCAGAAACCGTTGGATGTGCAAAAAGAGAAAGGGAATCACCCCCGTTCAGAATGAGTCTGGTTCCCGGCGACCAGCTTCCATTGAACCGCCGGGAGAGATAGATCGCAGGTAGTGCCGCCTGATTGGTTGTGGCATCTGCAGCAGTGTAAAACATCATCATGCCATCGGAGGTGAGTGAGGCAACTCCCTCATCAAAATCGGTGGCAACCGTAAATTCAACTCTTTTCGGTTTCTGCCAATCGCCCCGGCTGTTCTTTACGGAATAAAAAAGATCGTGATATTTTGTCCCGTTCACGGGGCTCCTAAGCACATAGGGTATCGACTCCCTGGAAGAGGTGAAATAGAGCCATTCGTTGTCATGTGCAAGGTGCGGAGCGAAGTCGCTGCGGGATGAATTGAAAAGATCGAATCGCCGGACATGATAAAAGCCCGACATTTGCTCCGATTGCCGGTCTGTATCCATTGCTGCTTCAGCACCCCGCAGTCCAGCGATTGCAATCGCATCACCCGGCACGTGTGCCAGAAAATGGCGGTAAGCATCAACAGCTTTCGGGTAATCACCCTCCCGGTGCAACATCTGTGCCAGGTGTCGTTGTGCGAGCGTATCGGGATATCCATACCGGATGGCATTTCTGTATGCAGTGACAGCATGTGCAGACCGGTTCAACAGACGATAGTTCTCTGCCATCTCAAATGCAATCACTCCTCGCAGGACCACCTCCTCACGGGATGCGTTCCGGTAAAGTTCTCGGTAGGCAGTGAGCGCTTCATGATATTCACCCCGCACATAATGCTCCCTGGCATCACTCAGTCGAACCCTGCTACAGGAAAGAGAAAGCAACACCATCAACAGCAAAGGAAGATATGGAAGGTTTCGTTTCAAAAAAAACAAAAAACCGGTTTGTAGTGTCAACGGATTATGTGGACCAATATTGTATGTCTAGTAAGTTTAACAAGCACACAACCACTTGCCCTCCATTTTTCACTTCTGTTGGTGTTCCGGACGCAGCAGGTCATTCACAGTCTTCACCGGATTGAAAGTGGAAACAGGCACCTCCACAAAAAGGGTGTTCCAATCGCTCATTGCTCCGTTCCAAAGCCCGGGCAGTTCAAGGGCTTTCAACTCTTTACCGTTTTTAGATTTGTGTGAGATGAATCCGGTGTTGGGATCCACAAATTTCGTCAGATCGAACTTGTTGCCCTGGTAGCATTTCACCCCACAGACCAGATCCACCGGATTAAAGTGTGAACCATTGCGGAAGGCATCCATGGCACGGGAATCATTGCGGTTGATTTGTGAGCTTTCCAAAATCTGCAGTGAAGCAGTACCATCGGGATTGACCACAATGAAAGGGCCTCCACCCGGCTCACCCTGGTTTTTCACCATCCCACACACACGGAATGGACGATCAAGCTTCCGCTTGAGATAGGTTTTAAGCTGATCATCAGTTTCAAATATCTCATTGTGGGTGATGCACAATTCATTTTCGGTAAAAGCGAGCATCTCCTCGAGTTCATCGGAGGTCACCTTCTCTGACTCCAACCTTCCAAGATAGGTAAATGCACGTTTTTGCATGGAGACCAGGATTCCGGCCAGCAGTTTCTTGTAATGCGCTTCCTCCTCTTTTAGCCTGTCAGGCACCACATTGTCGATGTTCTTGATGAATATGATGTCAGAGTCGATGTCATTCAGGTTCTCAATCAATGCCCCATGACCTCCGGGACGGAACAGAAGGGTTCCATCCTCCTCGCGGAAAGGCTGGTTTTCCATATCAACTGCCAGTGTGTCGGTTGCCGGTTTCTGAACACTGTATGAAACAGAAAAACGGGCCCCCAGCTTGATCTCATAACTGAGTTTACGGGCAGCTACCAACAACTCAAACAACTCTTTGTGCTCTTCCGATACGGTGAAATGGACTTTCACCAAACCATCCGCACGTCGGGCATACAGCGCACCTTCATGCAAGTGTTCACCTACAGCTGTTCTGTTCCCCTCTGAATAGGAATGAAATAAAAGCAATCCCTTGGGCATATTACCGTAATCGAGTCCGTCAGTATACAAGAGTGCTGCCACCACCTCTTTGTATCTACCTTCGCTGCAGAGCATCGCACTATCCTTCCCGTACAGGTCGCGACATGCCTCATCCAGTGAGACTGCAAAAGCGAATTTGGGGAGATGGGAGAAGAACGCTTTCTCAAATTCAGTGGTTGGCACATCATAATCCGCATCGAGAAAAGCAAACAGATCCTTGAACATGCGACTGGCGGCACCGGAAGCCGGAACGAACTTGGTGATGCTCTTATCGCCTTCCAGGTAGACCTGCCAACACTTCAGAAAATCCTTCTCCTGTTGCTTCTCCACCTTCATGATCCCCTTATAATAGGAGGCAGGTGCAACGATCTGTAAAAAAGGAAAACCGGAGCTAAAAAATTTCAATTGTCTGTTTAGCTGATCAAGTGAGATTCCTTTTTCTTTCAGCTGTTCTTGGTCCTGTTGTGTAAACATATCTGTCCGCATTAATAGTTTGAGAATTGAAAGCGTATCAGACCTGTCGTTCCTGTTGTTCAGTCACTCCAGTGTCCGTTCCACCAAAGATAGAAAAATCTTCTGACAACAATGCATCATCGGCCTAAAAAACAAAATATGAAAAGACGAATAACCCGACAGAATGTCAGTTAGCATTTCTGACAAATCTTTGGCACAGGATTTGAAAAGAGAAGAGTGTGATCACATGAGAATAACCTCATGAAGATGAGCAACGGAAAAAACTGGATACTAACACTAAAACAATAGAATAACAATTATGGGAAAAATTATCGGAATAGACCTGGGAACAACCAATTCGTGTGTCTCTGTAATGGAAGGGAGCGAACCTGTTGTGATTCCCAACAACGAAGGAAAACGCACCACACCTTCTGTTGTAGCCTTTATGGACAACGGTGAACGCAAAGTAGGTGATCCTGCCAAACGCCAGGCGATCACCAACCCCAATAACACCATCTCCTCAATCAAGACCTTCATGGGTGAAACCTACGACCGGGTACAGAAAGAGATTGGTCGCGTACCCTATAAGGTGGCACGTGGCGACAACAACACCCCCCGTGTTGACATCAACGGTCACCTCTACTCACCACAGGAGATCTCAGCCATCGTACTGCAGAAGATGAAAAAAACTGCCGAAGATCACCTTGGGCAGGAGGTTAAAGAGGCAGTAATCACAGTACCGGCCTACTTTAGTGACGCACAACGTCAGGCCACCAAGGAGGCTGGAGAGATTGCCGGACTTACCGTGCGCCGCATCGTGAACGAACCGACTGCAGCTGCTCTGGCTTATGGGTTGGACAAACAGAACAAGGACTCCAAGATCGCCGTGTTTGACCTGGGTGGCGGCACGTTCGACATTTCCATCCTGGAATTGGGTGATGGCGTCTTCGAAGTAAAATCAACCAACGGTGACACTCACCTGGGAGGTGATGACTTCGACCATCGCATCATCGACTGGCTTGCACAGGAGTTCATGAATGAAGAAGGCATCGACCTGCGCAAGGATCCGATGGCACTTCAACGCCTCAAGGAGGCAGCTGAGAAAGCAAAGATTGAGCTCTCCAGTGCCACCTCCACCGAGATCAATCTGCCCTACATCATGCCGGTGAACGGGATCCCCAAACACTTGGTAAAGACACTCTCTCGTGCCAAGTTTGAGCAGTTGATCGACGACCTGCTGCAGAAATGCGTGAATCCATGCCAGACCGCCATGAAAGATGCGGGGCTTTCCAACTCCGACATCGACGAGGTGATTCTGGTAGGTGGTTCCACACGTATCCCCGCGGTGCAGGAGCTGGTAGAGAAGCTCTTCGGAAAGAAGCCACACAAGGGTGTGAACCCCGACGAAGTAGTCGCTATCGGCGCCGCCATACAAGGGGCCGTTCTCACCGGCGAGGTGAAGGATGTATTGCTGCTCGATGTGACCCCCCTTTCACTCGGCATTGAGACTTTGGGTGGGGTGATGACCAAGCTGATTGATGCCAACACCACCATTCCCACAAAGAAGAGCGAGACCTTTTCCACAGCCAGTGACAACCAGCCCTCGGTACAGATCAACGTGCTGCAGGGAGAACGATCCATGGCACGTGACAACAAGCAAATTGGCGTCTTCAACCTTGACGGTATACCACCTGCTCCCAGGGGAATACCACAAATCGAGGTAACCTTCGACATCGATGCCAACGGTATCCTGAATGTCTCAGCCAAGGATAAGGCATCGGGCAAGGAGCAAAAGATCCGCATCGAGGCTTCTTCGGGACTCAGCGAAGATGAAATCAAGCGGATGAAAGAGGAGGCTGCTGCCAATGCCGAGGCCGACAAGATAGAAAAGGAACGGATCGACAAACTGAACCAGGCGGATTCCACCATCTTCCAGACAGAAAAACAGCTGAAGGATCTGGGCGACAAGATTCCGGCAGACAAGAAGGCTCCGATAGAAGCAGCTCTCAGCAAGCTGAAAGATGCCCACAAAGCACAGGATCTCTCTGCCATCGATGCTGCATCTGATGAGTTGAACAATGCTTTCCAGGCTGCATCGCAGGAGATGTACAACGCCACGAACGCTCAGCCGGGAGGACAACCGGGCAGCGATGGCGGTCAGCATACAGCATCAGACAACAACCAGTCGGGTGATGATGTAACCGATGTTGATTTTGAAGAGGTGAAATAAAAAAAGTCATCATCTCCAATAGACCTGTTAATTGGTGTAGCAACCCCGCCACAAATGTGTGTGCGGGGTTGTTCGTCTAAAAAAATGACTCTCACCGCATTGGTATAAAAATAAATATTATTATCTTTGCAGCCCAAACAGAAGGGAGGTTATTGATTATCCGGAAAAAGAAGCAGGAAGAAATTCTATAAATAAATCCAATTTTCCGCCACAAGGAAGTTTCTTCCCTGTGCAGAGAGTCAATACTCAAACATTTACAAGCTGAAAGGCTCATTTATTAGCAAAAACTAAAAAAAACAACAATAATGATCGTAGTACAACTGAAAGAGGGCGAAAACATTGAAAGGGCCCTGAAGAAATTCAAACGCAAATATGAGAAGACAGGCGTGGTAAAAGAACTCCGCAGTCGCCAGGCATTCGTGAAACCCTCAGTGGAAAAACGCAAGAAGAAACAACACGCAGTTTACGTACAGCAACTGCAGCAAAACGAAGAGTAAATTCGTTGTTGTAAAAATTTTTTCCTATCTTCGTAGCACCATCATTTGAACGGCCACGGTGCTATGTGGAAAGAAAAATTCATAGACTATCTCCGTTATGAGAAGAACTACTCCTCTCTAACGGAGATTTCTTATTTCAGGGATATCTCTCAGTTCGAGGCATTCATTCACGAGGAATGCGGGGCATTCGATCCGGCAACTGTAGAGAGCGACCATATCCGTAACTGGATGATTCATCTTATGGAAGAGGGTGTGAAAGCACGCTCCGTGAACAGGAAATTGAGCGCCGTAAGATCCTTCTTTCGTTTTCTGAAACGCAAAGGCTTTGTCCCCAATAACCCCGCCTCTGGCATCAATGGCCCAAAAACACCAAAGAAGCTGCCGGGATTTGTCAAGGATCGTGAGATGTCATTGGTAATTGACAATGCCGACGAATACCCCGACAATTTCTGCGGGCACCGCGACCGCTTCCTCATTGAGTTGCTTTACCTCACCGGTATGCGCCGTGCGGAGCTGATTGCCCTTCGCGACAACGATATCGATTTCGAAAGCTGCACATTACGGGTAACAGGCAAACGGAATAAACAACGGATCATTCCCTTCTCACCTGGAACAAGAGAAAAAATCAGCAATTATATCGAGAAAAGAGATGCTGAAGTTGAAAACAAATCGCCGTTTCTCTTTGTTAAGAAAGATGGAAACCCATTATACCCAAAGCTTGTGTACAACATCATCCACACGCGCCTGAGCAGCATCCCCACCCTCTCCAAAAAAAGCCCCCATGTGCTGCGCCATTCTTTTGCCACCGAGATGTTGAACAACGGTGCAGACATCAATGCCGTAAAGGAATTACTGGGCCACTCAAGCCTTGCATCAACGCAGATTTACACCCACGTAACACTGGAGGAGATGAAAAAGACATACGATCACGCCCATCCAAGGGCACATAATAAAATGAAGGAGGAATAGTATGGAAATGACAATTCAATCTGTAAACTTTGACGCCACTGAACAGCTGAAAGCATTTGTGGATAAGAAAGTAAAAAAACTGGAACGCTTTTCTGATGACATCATTCAGGCAGAGGTAATCCTGAAAGTGGTGAAACCGGAAACAGCCAACAACAAAGAGGCCTCTGTAAAGCTAAACATCAGGCACAAAGAGGCATTCGCGAGTAAGATCGCCGACACTTTTGAAGAGGCTGTTGACCTCTGCACAATGGCACTCGAAAAACAGATCCAAAAGACAAAAGAAAAAAAGGATCGGTAATCTAAAAAACAGACCAAATATTTTGGCATCATAAAAAATATCACTACCTTTGCGACCGTTTCTCTCTCAATCTGGGGGAGGAACGGTTAAAAGTAAGTAAATAAGCCTCTTTAGCTCAGTTGGCCAGAGCACGTGATTTGTAATCTCGGGGTCGTTGGTTCGAATCCGACAAGAGGCTCAGAAACAGACAAGGGCAGTTACCAGAGTGGCCAAATGGGGCTGACTGTAACTCAGCTGGCTTACGCCTTCGGTGGTTCGAATCCATCACTGCCCACGGTTCCGATTCGATGATTTGAGCAGTCTATTTGCTGATCAGCACATCATCCAATCCATATTGCGGAAGTAGCTCAGTTGATAGAGCATTAGCCTTCCAAGCTGAGGGTCGCGGGTTTGAGTCCCGTCTTCCGCTCCAGATTTTGCCTATGTAGCTCAGTGGTAGAGCACTTCCTTGGTAAGGAAGAGGTCGCGGGTTCAACTCCCGCCATCGGCTCAACGACAGATCGTGCAACGTTTCATCAAGACAAAAGGCCGGGGGCCGGGTGTCTTGAGTTTCACTGTTTACAAACGAAAGAATCGGAAATACAATTTTTTATTTTACACTAATTAATAGGACATTTTATGGCAAAAGAACATTTTAACCGGACGAAACCGCATGTCAACATCGGTACAATCGGTCACGTTGACCACGGTAAGACTACTTTAACGGCTGCTATTACAACTGTTTTGGCAAAGAAAGGATTCTCGGAACTCCGTTCGTTCGATTCCATCGACAACGCTCCCGAAGAAAAGGAAAGAGGTATCACCATCAACACCTCACACGTGGAATACCAGACGGAAGCTCGTCACTATGCGCACGTAGACTGTCCGGGTCACGCTGACTATGTAAAGAACATGGTTACAGGTGCTGCCCAGATGGACGGTGCCATCATCGTGGTAGCTGCTACCGACGGTCCCATGCCCCAGACTCGCGAGCACATCCTGCTGGCCCGTCAGGTGAACGTACCCAAGTTGGTTGTTTTCATGAACAAGGTGGACCTGGTAGACGACGAAGAGATGCTGGAACTGGTTGAAATGGAAATGCGTGAACTGCTCTCCTTCTACAACTTCGACGGTGACAACACCCCGGTGATTCGCGGATCTGCCCTTGGCGGTCTCAACGGCGATGCAAAATGGGAAGATAAGATCCTGGAACTGATGGAAGCTGTGGATACATGGATTCCGCTGCCTCCGCGCGATGTGGACAAACCATTCCTGATGCCGGTGGAAGACGTATTCTCCATCACAGGTCGTGGTACCGTTGCCACAGGTCGTATCGAAACCGGTATCATCAAGACCGGTGAAGAAGTACAGATCATTGGTCTTGGTGCTGAAGGCAGGAAGTCTGTAGTTACCGGTGTGGAAATGTTCCGCAAGATCCTCGACGAAGGACAGGCTGGTGACAACGTGGGTCTGCTGCTGCGTGGTATCGACAAGGACGAAATCAAGCGTGGTATGGTGATTTCTCACCCGGGTAAAGTGAAACCTCACTCCAAGTTCAAAGCTGAGGTCTATATCCTGAAGAAGGAAGAAGGCGGTCGCCACACTCCTTTCCACAACAAGTACCGTCCTCAGTTCTATATTCGTACTCTTGACGTAACCGGTGAAATCCAGCTTCCCGAAGGCGTGGAAATGGTAATGCCCGGTGACAACGTGACCATCGAGGTGGAACTGATCTACCCGGTAGCATGTAACGTAGGTCTTCGTTTCGCTATCCGCGAAGGTGGACGTACTGTGGGTGCAGGCCAGATCACTGAACTGATCGACTAATTCCCTCCATCGCCCCTCTACTAGGGGAAATGCAGGATGATTTCAAATATTACTGCTCCAAACAACCTACCCTACGGGGAAGGTTTGGAGGAGCAGTGAATACGGGTCTAGCTCAGTTGGTAGAGCACTGGTCTCCAAAACCAGGTGTCGGGAGTTCGAGTCTCTC